>Ga0070741_10000467_pt1 | contig 148101 bp, 126 predicted proteins | sample Coa_R1_4_FD_66440 | JGI IMG/M metagenome (GOLD analysis project Ga0070741, IMG submission 66440) | Surface soil microbial communities from Centralia Pennsylvania, which are recovering from an underground coalmine fire - Coalmine... | ecosystem: Environmental > Terrestrial > Soil >... | reverse complement strand
TTCATCAAGCTGCACGAAAAGACCCGGAGTCTGCACGATCTGGAAGGGATAGGGATTGATCAGAAACATCCCGGGAACCCCGCGCGGCAGGCAGTTGACCGAGGCGCGACCGAGTTCATAATCGGTTTGGGTCATGGACTTCACTTTAGCCATAGCCCAGGGCTGGAAAGGCGGCGGCTCTTCCGGCGTCACTTTGGGGTCAAACTGCCGCCGCAGAGCAGGATTATAGGTAAAGCCGCCTGCCGTTCCTTGAAACCAAACACCCGAGAGATCCACATGCCCATCGGCAGTGCGCGGAGGCGGTCCTCCTTTTGGTACTGCCTGTTGTTTGGATTTGGTCGGTTTTGCACCTTCGTCTTGTGCCCTTACGGCCGAGACCATAAAAAATAATCCGCCGACAAAGGACGCGGCGGCGAGCCAAGCGGCCAAACGCCTCTTCATGTGATTTCTCCTCACCGCTAATGAACGTGACGAAGTTCGAAGGCGTCAGTATTCGCTGAACTTGCCCTCGACATCCTGGCCGATTCTGTGGGTTTGGCCGTCAGGCATTTTGATCGTTTCGGCGGCGGCGCGGTTTTTGGCACCGTTCTTTGCGAGGCAAGCTCGAACGGTGACGGTCTTTCCGATAGCATTCTCAAAGTCGCGTCGCGAGGTTCCGCTTCTCTTCAAAGTCGACAGCGACACGGTTTCAAAAGTCCAGGAGTTTACGGTGCCGTTGGTATCCTTCACGTCCAAGTGGAAATATCCATGTGGGTTCTGCCACTCGTAGCTGGTGAACGTGCCGGTCAGATCCGTACATTTGTTGGCATCAAATTCCGCGGCAAAAGCGTGATGCGCGGGGGAGGGCTTCGCCACAACGAGCAAACCGAAAAAGACCACTACAAGACCGTAGAGCATGCGTCGCATGTCTGTCTCCTTAAGGATGCGCTGCCGAACAGATGCTTGTCCGTTAGACGTGCAGTTTACTAAGCCAGTTTCAAAATCGTATCACCCGGCGTCTGCCGCACGGTAGCACTATGCGCGGAAGCGAGGCAGCAGGGCGAGGGCATTGTCCCGGTCGATCTGCTGAAGTTCCTGGGCGCTGAACACACCGCATTCCCTTAATCCTTTTACGTGTTCCATAAGCGTGCGTGCCGGGTAATCGGTACCGAAGACGATTTGCGAGACGGGAACGACTTTGGTCAGCGCGGACATGGCAGGAGGATTGGAGACCTGCGCCGTGTCATAGTAGAACTTACCCGCCGCCGCTTCGAACCCGCCGGGGAATTGTGCTGCAAATCTGGGCGATTTGGCCATGCCGGTGAATCGTTCGATCAGATAAGGCATTGTGCCGCCGCCGTGCGACCAGATCATGCGCACATTCGGATAACGCGCAGCGGCGCCGCCAAAGATCATCTGCGCTATCGCGCGCGTCGTGTCCGTCTGCCACTCGATGGCACCGTCGCCAATCCCTTTAATTAAATTCTTGCAGCAATCAGCCGTGATCGGATGAGTGAAAACAACGGCCTTGCGCCGCTCGAGTTCTTCAAAGACGGGATCAAAATAAGGATCGCCCAGCCATTTGTCGCCATAATTTGTATACATACCAATGCCATCGACCTTGAGAGTGTCATAAGCATACTCGATTTCTTTGAGAGTGGTATCGATGTGGGGCAATGGGACGAAGGCGAACACACCGAATTTGCCGGGATGATCGGCGGCGAGGCGAGCCGCATACTCGTTGCTGGGGCGTGCGATACGGTCGACCGTATTCGGATCGTAGTGCGGAGGAATCGAAGTTATACCGGTGGCGACGCCGGCTTTTTCCATTTCTTCCAGCGCTTTTTCGGGAGTCCACTTGGCGAATCCGCCGAGTTCTTTCGCGCCGACGGTCTCGAGCAAAATTGGCGGGGTCAAATGGTTGTGGACGTCAATGCGCCCGGCTTTGCTCGCTGACTCGGACGATCCAACCTGCGCGATCAGGCCGCTTGCCGGAAGCAGCGAGCCGGCTCCGATCACCGCTGCTGAGCGCAGCAGATTTCGCCGCGAGATTCCGGCCAAATTGTGAGTTGATTCGCTTTGGACGTCCCGGCGAGCTTCGCGTTTCATGTGCATCTCCTCTCGCGGCGCTTGGCCTCGGATCGACTTATTACTTTATTACTCGTGCGGACGTGGCCGCCGGACCTTATCCCCATTCATGAGCGCGAATTTCTGTACGCGCTTTCCCGTATCGACCTCACCGGTATAAAGATTGCCATGAGAATCGACAGCGATGGCGTCGATCCAGTGGAAGTATCCGGCCATGCGGCCGTTGTCGCCAATCGAACCCACCTGTTGGCCTGTCTTGCGGTCGTGTATCCAGACCTTATCGTTGGTGCCATCGGCAATCATTACGTATTTTTCATCCGCATCATGCGAAAACGTCAGGTTATACGTGGTGCCGCACATTCCGAACATGATGCTGCCTGGACCGCCGCATTCCGTTCCGCGAGAGGGCGTGGAAGGGTGGACGAAAAAACTGGACACAAACTTGCCTTCTTTGGTGAAGACCTGAATCCGGTCGCTACCGCGTTCGCAGACGTAGACGAGGTTATCGGTCGAGAAGTGCACGCAGTGAAGCGCCGGAGCGAACTGCTTCTGGTCGGGAGGCGGCCCGGTTCTCCAATCGTACGGCGGCGTGGGATCGTTATCGATCTCGCTGAGTGGAATGCCATGGCCGCCCCAGCCACGCTTGAAGTTGCCGTCATAGCCGTACACGAGGACTCGCTTTGCATCTACGATATAAATCTCCTTCGCGTCCTCGTCCAGATCGAAAAAGAAGATGCCGTTGGGAAAGACGTCTGTGTTCTGATTATTCTGTTTTTGAGGCTGCGCTTTTTCGCCTGGCTCCGGGCGCGGCGCTCGATGGCCGAAATCCCACAGAAGCTTGCCATCACTGGAAAACTTCATGATGCTATCGCCACGCGAACTGCCGCCGACCCAGACGTTTCCCTCACGATCCACCAGGATGGCGTGTTCGGCGGCGGCGCCCGGACGCGCAACTCCTTCTGCGGGCCAGCCAGGGACGTAGCCAGGTCCGCCCCAGCCTTGCAGCAAATTGCCTTCCGTGTCGAATTCAAGCACGGCGGGTGCGGCGATGCAGCAATCGGTTCGGGGTGGATTGGAGGCCGCGCCATTCTCATCCGGATTGATGTCGCGAGGCCGGTTCATCACCCAGATATGGTCGTCTTTATCAACAACCAAAACGGGCACGCCTTGCATGAGCCAATGATGAGGGAGCGGCTTAGGCCAGAAGGGATCGACTTTATACTTCGGAACCTCTTGTGCTCGGGCACGCGAGCCAGCGGCAACGACTAAGATAAAGAAGGCACAGGTTGCGAGCGCCAGCCTAATTATCGATTCTCTCAGGTGAGGCTTAGGCCGATCCGAAACTGGCATCAATTGTCCTCCCGATGGAAACAATGCGCGGGAGTCTAGTTCTGGCTTGCAGGTAAGTCAAGCAAGCGATCTATGGAGCGATGTGCGTCGTCGGTATGCGCTGAGCAATGACTATCGGGCGGTGCTCTGCGCCGCGTTCACGGGAACAAATTTCTGGATGCGCTTGCCGTCTTCGACCTCACCGGTGTACACATTTCCTTTTGAATCCATGGCGATGGAATCGATCCAGTGCAACTGTCCCGCATAGCGGCCATTTCCGCCGAATGAGCCTACAAGCTTTCCATCTTCGCGGTTGAGAATCCACACCATGTTATTGGTGCCGTCGGCAACTAAAATATATTTCTGCTGGGGGTCTGTTGAGAGCGTGAGATTGTACACGGTGCCGCACGGCGGATCCGTCATGCTCCAGATTCCTCCGCAATGGGGTCCGCGCGATTGGGTGGACGGGTGGATCCAGAACTGCTTCACAAATTTTCCCTGCTTCGTGAACACCTGAATACGGTCGCTACCCCGTTCGCAGACATAAACAAAGCCGTCGCGAGAGGGGTGAGCGCAATGCAGAGCGGGCGCGAACTGCTTTTGATCCGGAGGAGGGCCGGATGTGTCGTAGGGCGGCGTGGGGTCATTGTCGATTTCGCTTAGCGGTGTGCCGTGGCCGCCCCATCCGCGTTTAAAAACGCCTGTATCCATATCGTAGACGAGTACGCGTTTGTTGAGGAATCCATCGGGAATGTAGATTTCGCGGGCATCCTCGTCGAACTCGAAAGCCGCTATGCCGGGCGGAAAAATGTCCGTCTGCTGGTTATTCTGTTTCACCTGGTTTGCCGGCACTTTGGGACCGCGGTGGCCGAAATCGGAGATGAATTTCCCATCCTGCGTGAACTTGATGATGCTGTCGCCAGGCATGGTTCCGGAGAGGTACACGTTCAGATCGCGGTCCACGCCAATGGTTTGTAGCCTGCCCGGCCAACCCGGATGGTACTTTTGATCGCCCCAGGCGCGGAGCACATTGCCCTGCTGATCGAACTCAAGGACCTCGGGTCCCAAAACACAGCACTCCGTGCGGGGCGGGGTTGTCATTGCTCCCAATTCGTCCGGCCGGGCGTCGTCAGCGCGATTGATCGCCCAGATGTGGTCATCTTTATCGACGTATATATCGACGACTTGCTGCATGCTCCATTTGTTTGGCAGAGGCTTGGGCCAAAAAGGGTCAACGCGGTACATCGGCGTCTGCTGGGCACGCGTCAGCGCCGGTGAGCAGGAGATCACAAGCGCCACAATTGCAATCGTCCAGATTTCATTCCGCATTTGCACGGGCAAGTCTCCTCCTGGATTGGGTGCGCGGATTCTCGCATCGGAACGCAACAGTGTCAACGCGCGCAAGCTTGGGCGCCGAGTCGGCCGGCCTGCGGCCAAAGCAGTAATGTCGTCAATCGATAGAACAAGAAGTTATCATTTTTTCGTCTCTCTTGAATCTGAAGGGCGGCAAGCATATAGTCCTGTCGCTTTTTAACGGGGAAAGAGGGCGGTCGGGAAAAATCGCCCTCCAGGGAGTGTGTACGTGAAGAAAACGGTGAAGAGGCGTGTTCGATTTTTCCATGCGGCGATAATCATTGCCGCATGTTTGTTTTGGGGCAGTCTCTCTTTCGCGCAGTTGCCCACCGCAAAAATCGTGGGGACCGTAAAGGATACTTCGGGCGCGTCGGTGCCCGGCGCTACGGTCAAAGTCACAAACGTCGATACAAACACCACTCGGACGCTGACGACCGGTGCCGATGGGGCCTACAACGCGCTCGAATTGCCGACCGGCAATTACCAGGTCGAGGTCACTGCTTCCGGTTTCAAGACTGCGGTGCGCAAGGGGATCACTCTCGACGTTACCCAGGCGCCGGAGATCAACTTCACGCTGGAGGTCGGGGCGACCGAGCAACAGGTTACCGTGAGCAGTGAAATTCCCCAGGTGGATACGCAGGATGCCACGCTCGGCAATATCGTGGGTCAGCAGGCCGTCCAAAACCTGCCGCTGAACGGCAGGAACTACGTGGATCTGAGCATTCTGCAAGCCGGAGTCACGCCGGATCGAGACTCCAGCGGAAACGGGGCGACAAGCTTCAGCGCCAATGGCGCTCCGCCGCGTTCGAATAACTTCACTCTTGACGGCGCCGTCACTACCACCCAGGAGGGCCGCAATCCCGCCAATGCGGGCAGCACACTCGGCGTCGACGGCGTCAAGGAATATCGCATCATCACCTCGAATTTCTCCGCTGAGTATGGTTTGGCTATGGGCAGCCAGGTGGTGGTGGTGAGCAAGAACGGAACAAACCAGTTCCACGGAGACGCTTTTGAATATCTTCGCAATTCCGCATTTGACGCGAGGAACTTCTTTTTGACCACTGCAGGCCAGCCGAATCCTGAATTTCAAAAGAATCAGTACGGAGGCGCCTTCGGCGGTCCAATCAAGAAAGACAAGACGTTCTTTTTTGCCACGTATGAAGGTCTGAAGCTGAACCAGAGCGTGGCACAAAACCTGGTCGTTCCAGCGGCAGGATGTCATGGCGCGGCGGGTGTGACGATCACGCCGGCCACTTGTCCGGACGTTACCGGACCAACGGTGATTAACGCCTATGTTGCGCCGATATTGGCGCTATATCCTCTTCCCAACCTAACGATTGGCAGCGTAAGCCATGACATTTTCGCCACCAACAACGGCACACATCAGAACTACGGCCAGATCCGCGTCGATCAGAATTTTTCTGCGGCGGACACGATGTTCGCACGCTACACCGTGGACAACGCGGTGGTGAATACTTTTGCGAACCCCGCCAGTTCGTCGGTTTATTTCCTGGCGGGAGACCACACGCAGGCGAACAATCGCAACCAGTACATCACCTTGTCCGAGAATCACATCTTCTCGCCGACGGTCCTGAACACCGCGCGCCTGTCTTTCAGTCGCACGCACCCAACGAGCGTGGGTGTCGTTCCCAATCCGGGACCTGCGGTGATCGGGAATTTCCCGATGGGCAATATCGGAATTGGTGGGGGGACCAGCACGAATGGCACTTACGTGTCACTGGAAACCGGGGTGCCCATTCCGAGCGAACAGCTTCAAAACATCTACACGTTCAGCGACGATGTGAACTGGACGCGAGGCAAGCACTCGTTCAAGTTCGGAACCCTGATCAACCGCTGGAATGAAGTGGTAAATTCGCCGGGCAACAGTTCCAACGGTCAGATCATTTACCCCGATTTCGCCGGGTTTTTGCAGGACAACCCCAATCTGATCGAATTCAAAACACTGACGTCAGTCAGCTATCGTTTCACGGTGTTCAATACTCTTGGCTTCTACGCTCAGGACGATATTCGCGTCACGCCGCGGCTGACTCTGAACGCGGGCCTGCGCTATGAATTCTTGACCACACCGCGCGAACTGAATGGTATTCAGTCCCGAGTTATCAACGACTTTACTGATCCTTTCACTGTCGGCCCGATTATCAAAAACAACACCTTGCGTGATTTCAGTCCCCGGATCGGCCTCGCCTACGACCTTTTTGGCAATGGCAAGACCGCCATTCGCGCCGGCTTCGGGAAGTATTATGACATCGGCAATATTGGTCCGTCGCTAGAGCAGGACGTAATCGGTAGTCCGCCGTTCTCGGGACTGACGGACATCACGGCGCAATCCATGCCTTCGATTGCCAGTTATTCGCCGCTGCAGTTTCCCTTGATCCAGCCGATCCTGAACACTACCGGCGCGGTTACTCCACAGTTCATCGATTACAACTTCCTAAGCTCCAATATGCTTCAGTGGAATGCCAGCGTGCAGCAGCAGTTGCCCTGGAACATGGCGGTTAGCGTTGGCTACGTAGGAAACCGCGGCATACACATTCCTACGGTTCGAGAGTCCAATCCGATCATTCCGACTTCGTTCGGACCCTGTGGCGACCCAGCCAGCCGCTGTGTGGATGGGCAAGTCCCATTTTGGGATATGAGTTCGCCCGCCTATCACACCGTCAATCCCTATTGCGGTACCGTTCTTTGCGGACCTGGCCTTTACGGTCCCAGCACAATCAACGTCGCTACAGTTGCCGATTCTCGCTACAACGGTCTGCAGATCGTGCTCGGAAAAAAGACGAGTCACGGACTCGATTTCCAGAGTTCCTACACCCTCAGCCGGGTAAGTGACGATACTCAAGGACAGGAAAATGTCCGCGATTGCTCTGCCTCCGCGGGCCTACAGGGAACTTATCCCTTGGATCAACATGTAGACTGGGGTCCATCATGTTTCAATGTGACGGACTACTGGGCCTTCAACCTGACCTATCACCTGCCAACTCTGTCGGGCGGCAACGCGTTCGTGCAAAAGGCGGCCAATGGATGGTGGGTGGGCAGCATCGTCATCGTTCAGACGGGCTTCCCATTCTCGCCCATCACCACATTCAACCGGTCGAATTCGGGCGTCTTACAGGGGCAGAACGACTATGTGAATGTAAACACACCTGCGCTCCTGGCGGCATATCCATGCGGTGCGGGCAATCCTTGCAAGTACACACCCGTACCCTATGACCCGAATACCGTGATCACTGGCAACATCAATCAGTGGTTTAACCCGGCAATGTTTTCTATGGCGCCGAATTGCCTCGGCCCTGGCCTGACAAATTGCTCGAACACCGTGGGGCAGTTGGGCAATGCCGGCCGAGACATTCTGACTGGACCGCCTTTCCGGAACTGGGATTTCTCGTTAGTCAAGGATACGAAAGTCGGATTCCTGGGAGAAGCCGGCCTGATTCAATTCCGCGCCGAATTCTTCGACTTTCTCAACCATCCCAATTTCGCGTTGCCCAATGGGATCGCATTTACCGGAAAGCCAGGGGACCTGACGCCTTTCTCCGAAACACCCCGAGGTCCGGCAGGATCCATCACCAAGACGGTCGTGCCGTCTGGAGGAACCGGCGCGCGCAATATTCAGCTTGCGTTGCGCGTTGAGTTCTAAACCGAGGCAAATACTGCGGGAGTTTGCGAGCGCTTGCGCTCGGCAAACTCCCGCTTCCTTTTTTCAAATGCATCAGCGCTCCACGATGTTCTCTTCACGGCTTCAGAAAAATTAATTGCGTCATTCCGTTTTGTCTGGACACCTGCGCATAAACTTTCAGCTATAATCGCGCGCCGATGCGCCGGAGTCCGGAAACCCGAGTTAGCAAGCCCCCACGATTCGAACCGCCCCGTTATATCGCCCTGGAAGGGCCGCTTCGCGTCGGGAAGACGACGCTGGCGCGATTTCTGGCGGATCGCATGCACGCGCGGCGCATCATGGATTGCGAGGACAATCCCTTCCTTGCAGATTTTTATCGCGAAAAGGGCGGCTCAGCCTTTTGTACCCAGATGTACTTTCTGGCCGAACGCCACCGGCGAGTTCAGGAGGCGCTGGCCGCCCCAGGGCCTGTGATTGCGGATTTTTTGTTTGAGAAAGACAAGATTTTTGCCTACCTGAACCTGGATAACGAAGAGCTGAAATTGTACGAACGCTACTTCGAACGGTTTGCGGCCGAGTTGCCGCGTCCCGGATTGGTAATCTATCTGCAAGCCTCGCCTGAAATTCTCTTAGAGCGCATTGGAAAAAAGGCCGCTCCTGGAGAATCGCGCATTTCGCGCGAATACGTGGAAGAGGTGGCGCGCGCCTACGATCACTTTTTCTTCCGCTATGCTTCATCGGATTTGCTGGTGGTAAACACGTCGGAAATCGATTTCGTCAATCGGAATGCGGATTTACAGCAGCTTCTGCGGCGGCTCGAGGAGCCGGTTAAAGGCACGCAGTATTTCTTGCCGCTCGGGGCCCAGTGAGGATGTCCGCACGCCGATGCCGTGCTGCGCACAATTTGTGATGGCGCCCGCGCGATGCGCTTCGGACTCAGGTAATGGCCGCTGCTAACATGTACGGCTTAGATTTCATGCGCGGTTCAGAATGCGCACTCCTCTATGGATCGAGTTAACGTCCTCATCATCGGTGGTGGCGTGGTGGGCTGTGCCCTCGCACACGAACTTTCGGCGCGCATCGAAGACGTCTTTCTGGTGGAGCAATCACCGCGGCTAGGGATGGCCACCAGTACCCGCAACAGCGGCGTAATTCATTCCGGCATCTACTATCCTCCGTCGTTTCTCAAGGCGCGCCTGTGCGTGGAAGGCAATCGTCTCACAAAGGAATTTTGCGCTGAGCACGACGTACCGCACAACAATTGCGGCAAAATCGTGGTCGCTTCCGACGAATCAGGGATCCCGGAACTCGAAAAACTGGCCGAAAACGGTCGAATGAACGGTGTCGAAGGCTTGCAGTTGGTTGGCCGTGAGCGAATCCGCCAGCGCGAGCCGCATATTCAAGCTGCCGCCGCGCTGGAAGTGCCCTCGACCGCCATTGTTTCCGCTGAAGAATTAGTGAAAACCTTCGCGCGTGTGGCGGTCGATCGCGGCGCTCACATCTTGACGAATGCTCGCGTAGTGCACGTCGAGGCACGGCCGGATTGCATAGCCGTGGAGATTGAACTGGGTGATCCGGCTGATCGCCAGGGCCTTGCGAAGGAAATCGTTGAAGCGCATTGCGTGATCAACTCCGCCGGCCTTTACGCGGATGAAGTGGCGGCCATGCTGGGAAATCATAGCTTCCGCATTTACCCGGTGCGGGGCGAATATGCGGAGGTCGTTCGCACGCGAGCGAATTTGGTGAATGCGCTGGTGTATCCGTTGCCGCATCACGACAGGCTCAGTCTCGGTGTGCACTTGACAAAGACGTTGTGGGGAACCGTGCTGGTAGGACCGACGGCCCGCTATGTAACAGAGAAGAACGACTACGAACGTGACCGGCTGCCGGTTGAGGAATTTTTGCGCGACGCGCAGGGGTTGTTGCCCGAGCTTCGGTTAGAAGATTTGCGTCTGGCCTATTCTGGTCTCAGGCCCAAGCTTGTACCGCCTGCCGGCAAAGGTATGGCCGACTTCGTGATTGCTCGTGATCCGAATCATCCGCGGGCAATCCACCTGGTGGGCATCGAATCTCCGGGATTGACCTCGGCTCCGGCGATCGCCAGGTACGTTGCTTCGCTGGTTTCTGAAACGCTGGATTGAACGCAGTCCCGAAGGCTGCAGGCCATGCGCGCGGCTTACAAATTACGCAGCCTTTGCGTTCTTCAGCAGGTCAAGCGCTCTGCGAACAACTGGATCATCCTTGGAAGGTAACTGGTTGAATTCCAGCGGTGCCGGCGCTTCATCCTCGCCGCCCAGTTCAGGAGGAACGGGCGCAATCTCGACCGTCGGCGCCACCCCATTCTCGAGGATCGACTTGTTGGCCGGTGTGTAGTAGTAGGCCACCGTAAGAATAAGCGCGGCACCGTCTTCGAGAGGGATAATTTTCTGTTCTGACGCGGCACCGAACGTTCGCTCGCCGATCACGTCACCCCGATGATTATCCTCAACTGCGGACGCGACGATCTCAGCGGCTCCGGCAGTGCTCGGCGAGATCAGAACCTCGACCGGATCTCGCCATACCACTTTGTCGGGGGCGGCGTCGAATTCCTGCCGGGAAACGGTCTGGCCTTTCAAGCTGGTGATGGTTCCCGATGGGATCAGCAACTGCGCGGCCGCAATTCCTTCCGATACCGGTCCGCGGGAGCAATCCCGTAAGTCGAGCACGAGTTTGTGATAGCCCTGATGCTCGAATTGCTGCAACTTGTCGTGCAGTTCGGTTGCCGTTCCGGTTTGCAGCGCGGGCACCCGAATATATGCCACGCCCTCGTCGATTTTATCAGCCGTCAGGTGTATGGCGGGAACGGGCGCGCGGGTAATCGTTTCAACCTGAGGCTCAGTTTTTCCCCGCCGCACCAAAGCAACTTTCACCGCTGTGCCGGGGGTGCCCGCGAGGAGCGCATTCGCCTGGCCGACAGACATTTCGCGCGTCGTAAAGTCCGCGATCTGCTCGACGATATCGCCGGGGCGCAACCCTGCCTTTTCTGCGGGGCTGTCGGGCAAAACAGAAACGATCACGATATATCCAAACCGTTTTGCAAGCGTGGTGCCGATCTCGGCGCGATTGCTGTTTTTCTGTTTATCTTTGAAGTCCGCGTACTCTCTCGGGCTCAAGTACCCGGAAAAAGGATCCAAAGATTCGAGCAAGCCGTGGAGGGCGCCGAACGTGACGATCGACAGATTCGGCTCATCGACGTAATCTTCCTGAACCCGCTGCAGCACTTCACCGTACACGGTAAGCGAGCGATAGGCCTTGTCATCGTCGGACTTGCCTAACATGTACCCCAACCCGACATAAGAGAAGATCAGCAAAGACAAGGCTACGACTGCGATTTTCGTGAAGCGGTTCATGCAATAGACTCCCAGCGCAGACGGCGCCGCAACAGAGCAAGGACGAATACCCAACCGGCCGCCAGTTTATTGTATCACGCCGGACAATATCGGAATTACCCGTAGCGTCTGCTACCCATGCTTCAGGGGCTAGTCGCAGTAGCCGCACCGGCGGCCGCACCCGTAAATACGATGTGCTTCAGCTGTTTCCAGGCTAATGACTGGTGCTGGCTTCAGTCCACGGCTCCGATACCGCCGCGGCATCGGAAGTGATGCAAGTCTGTGAAATGCGATCATGCCAGGAAAGTTGCTCTTCGTCCCAAAGAGTCCAGACGAAACCAAGCATCATGGTGCCTGCGGAGATCAGATAGCCCAGGCTTCGCCACAGTAACTGCCGCCGCGACGGATTCAAGCCATCGAGCCCGAGAATTCGAAGGCCCCGCAGCATCATTCCTGGAGTTGCGCCCGCAAAATACGTGAATAAGGTGATGTATTGCGCATACAGCAAGCCGAATGCGGCCATGGTCACTAACGCGTCGAACCGGCTTAGACTGAATTTCCCGCCCAAAGCGTGAAACAGCATCAGGAATCCGGCATCCGCCGCGAAAAGAAAGGCCGCATCCAAACTTCCCGCAAGCCGCCGTTCCACCAACGGAGCAACCGAAGATATCTTTTTGTGGACTGGTCTTAGACTCCCGCCTTCTTCAATGTCGGCGGTGGTGAAATCAAATGAGGACTGTTCCACCTCGATTTCGACGCGTTCGACGCGAGCCGGACGAAAGCGGCGTTTCGTGATTTTCGCCGGGGGTGTTTCGAAATCGTGAGTTTCCTGCGGATCGGGAGTTGCCGCCGGCGGGGTGAATTCCGGCAAAGATGGTTCAGGCTCTATCCGACTGGGTCGAGGACGACCGCGGCGCACATGATAGGCCTCGACGTGGCGTAGCACTTCACTCCGCCAATCCGTCTGAACCGACACATCCTCTTGACTGCATCGGTGTGCAGATGTAGGGACAACAAAACTGTCATGGTTTTGAGACAGGCGCGTATCGCAAAGGCAGCAGGTACGCGCTTCGACGCTATTGATAGCGCCGCACTGCGTGCAGGTTTGTATCACCGTCTCGTTTTTGCGCTGCGGACGGCGCCCGAGGCGCAGCCTCGAGGCAGGCATATTCTACAGCGGCAGCTTGGAAGCAAACGACAATTCTGAACGAATTGTCGCGAATCATATACTGCATTACTTCGCCCTGAGCGCGCTCTCCTGAATGTGCACAGGCGCAAACGTAAATGCGCTGAGTTAGAATCTCATCGCGTCGGGGGCCAGGCCCCGTTCCATGGACGAACTTGAGTTTGCCTCGATCGAGGCGCTATCAACGCTCCTCGCCAAAAAGAAGATCTCGCCGCTAGAATTGACTCAACTTTTCTTGACGCGAATCGAACGGCTCAATCCGAAGCTCAATGCCTTCATAACTGTCGCAACTGAAAGCGCGCTCCGAGATGCACTCACAGCCGAACGGGAGGTCACAAAGGGAAAACGGCGGGGAGTGCTCCACGGCATTCCCGTCGCTCTAAAAGACAACATTTCGACACGCGGCCTGCGCACAACTATGGGATCGTTGATATTCGGTGATTTTGTGCCAACTGAAGATGCCACGGTCGTCCGCAGATTACGGCGTGCCGGCGCTATTGTGCTGGGCAAGACGAATCTTCACGAATTCGCGTATGGGATCACTTCCGAGAATCCGCACTATGGCGCGGTGCGCAACCCCTGGAAGACAGACTGCATTGCAGGAGGGTCGAGCGGAGGATCAGCAGCCGCGGTTGCCTCCTGGTTGTGTGCGGCGGCGATCGGAAGCGATACGGGAGGGTCCGTTCGTATTCCCTCCGCATTGTGCGGCGTTGTGGGTTTCAAACCCACATTCGGCCGGGTTAGCGTTCATGGTGTTTTCCCGCTGGCGCCGAGTTTCGATCATGTAGGACCGATCGCGCGAAGCGCTCGGGACGTGGCGCTCTTAATGGAATGCATCGCGGGCCGAGACCCTCTCGATCCAACGACGTTGGTGCGGAGAGACAAATATGGGCTGGGGGTGACGGCCAAGCATCTACGGCTCGGCCGTCCGCAGGAAGATTTTTGGATCAACATGGATCCGGAGGTTCGGCAGAAAGTAGAAGCCGGGTTGAGCGCCTTCGTAAAATCTGGTGCAAAGGTCGCGGATATCTCGCTGCCGGCCATTGCGAGCGGGATTGAAGCGGCCAACCTGATCGCGGCGGTTGAAGCAACCGAGTTTCACGAGCAAGCCGGTTATTTTCCCGCAAGAGGAACGGATTATGGCGCAGACGTGCGGGCGCGCCTCGATCAAGGTGGAAAGATTCGGGCCGTTGATTATCTTCAGGCGCTACAGACGTTGCGGCGAGTGCGGGAGGAGATCGAAGCGGCACTTGAGAAAGTCGATGCGATTGTGATTCCTACCAGCCCGATTCCAGCGCCGCCGCTTGGATCTGACAGCGTTCAGGTGGGCGAAATCAAAATGCCGCTGCGAAAAGCTGTGGTTGACCGAAACCGCGTGGGTAACCTCACCGGTTTGCCGGCAATCTCCGTTCCATGCGGAGTGACGCGGGATGGGCTGCCTGTTGCCCTGCAATTCGTGGGAAGACGATTCGCGGATGCTCAAGTGATTGCCATGGGCGGCCGCTTTGAGGACGCAGTAAGTGGGTGGGAACCTCGAAATCCACCGCTGAGTTGAAGTATGTCGACCTGACTGGTAGGAGGAACCTCAACGCCGCACGCCAGCAACTGTACTCACCCTGCGACTGAGCGAGCGGAAAGCGCTGGCACCGCGCGGCGGAGCCGCGTGATGACCCGCTCCTTCCCCAGCACTACCATAGTATCGAAAAGCGGGGGTGCGACGGGCTGTCCAACCAATGCCACGCGAGTGGCGTTTATCAGGAGTGCGGCTTTCACCCCAGCTTTTTCAGCGAGCTGGCGCAGGGCGCGGTCGCAGGCATCATGATTCCACTCAGGCAAAGCGTCCAATTCGTCCGTTAGCCGGGCGAGCAGGTCCGGCAAGCGTTCATCCTTCCAGAATTTTTCGCGCGCAGCCGCGTCGTACTCAAAATCATCGGTGAAAAAGGCGCGCGACCAATGCGAGAAATCCGGCAGGAGGCGAGTTCTGGGGCGCAATAAATCTACAGTGCGCGCGAACCAGTCTTTTTGAGCGCCAGCCCATTCCGCGCGCCAAAGGCCCGACTTCTCCAGTTGGGCTTGAACGGCAGGCAGGAGTTCTTCAATAGGGAGCTTCTGCAGATATTGCTGGTTGAACCACTCGAGTTTCGCGCGATCAAATACGGCGTTGGTGCGGCTGACACCAGCCAGCGAAAATCGCTGAATTAGTTCGGCAGTGCGAAACATTTCGGTATCATCGCCGCCGGACCAGCCCAAGAGTGCCAGGAAATTACGGAATGCCTCGGGCAGGAAGCCTTCATCGCGATAGGAACTCACGCTGGTCGCACCATGCCGCTTGGAAAGCCGCGTGCGGTCCGGTCCCAAAATCAATGGAACGTGAGCGAAGATCGGCGGTGTGGCCCCCAGTGCGCGATAGAGCAAAATCTGTTTGGGTGTATTCGAGAGGTGATCGGCGCCGCGAATCACGTGAGTTATGCGCATGTCTATGTCGTCGACAACGGCGCCAAGCTGATAGGTAGGTAATGCCGCGGCATCTGGATTTTTCGCAGAACGCAGAAGGACGAAGTCCTCGATCTCGTCATTTTGAAGTTCGCGAGGACCAAATACAGCATCGTCGAAATGCGTAGTTACACCGAGAGGTACGCGGAAACGGACGGCGGGACTTTGGTTACCAACGAGCGGCTTGCCTTCGCGACACGAGCAGCGCGTGATGCGCCGCATTTCCGTTTTTCCGCCGACCGATGCGTCGGCGGAATCACCGCCGGCATATTTTTCAGGAGCGCAATAACAAAGGTACGCTGCCCCTGTGGAAACGAGCTTTTCTGCTGCCGCCGCATAGCCTGAGAGCCGCCGGGACTGGTAAAACGGGCCTTCATCCCAATTCAAGCCGAGCCAGCGGAGTCCGTCGATAATGCCGTCTACCAATTCGGGACGATTACGCTCGAGGTCCGTATCCTCAATGCGGAGAATGAATGCGCCACCCTGATTTCGTGCGAAAAGCCAGTTAAACAGTGCGGTGCGCGCTCCACCGACATGGAGATAGCCGGTCGGTGATGGTGCAAAGCGCACACGGACGTTGGCTTGGGTTCCGGCAGGAGTACCGCTTTCCGATGATGTCATCGGAGCTCCGTCCGTCTAACGGAGCACCGAATAAAGGATTGTTGCACATGACTAATCATTTGCACGTTCATGCCCACAAGACTTTCTGACGTCCTCCGTCGCGCCCTTTATTTTACCTCACGAGCGAGCAGGATTAGGGGAAAGTCGCCGCATCGGATTTCCACGCTTTATCGCAACGTGAAAACACGTAAAGCACGTTTCGAAGTGCTATCGGCAAATGTTCCATTCTTGGTACCCCCGTACCGTTGCTCGCATATAAACCCTGGTCTATATTCAGCGCCAGGGTGTGGAACCGACATTTGTCTAAATTTAAACGCTCAAAAAGCCTGAGACTCGCAACCCGCTGACGGCGACCTTTGCGCATTCCTGTGAAAATACGACAAAAGCGGCGGCTTGGGAGACCGGCCTAAAATGTACACACCCTTCATGCATATTGGGCTGATTCCCTTCAGCATTCTGGCGGCACACGCTTTGGCTGCCGGCTTTTTCACGTACCTTCAACGGATCAAGCCGCAGCGCTATTTACAAGTGTGGACAATCGGCTGGTACCTGCTGGTACTGCATGACTTAATGATCGGCCCGACCGATTGGTTGGGCAGCGCGGCGTCGGACGAGTCGAAATGGCTGATGTTAATTGGCCGATTTCTGATCGCGGCGAGTGCGGTAGCGTTCTTCTGCGCGGCGCGCATCTACGTCAATTCGTCCGCTCTGGTTCCCGGTACGATGCTGATGGCGGTGTGGTGCGGGTTGTATGGGTTGTCTATGCTGTTTCCCCATCTATGGGCCGCACAACAGGTCGCGATGGTAGCCGTACACCTGGCTGTAGCTGTCGTTTTCTGGCAAGCTGCGCGCCGTGAAGAAAACCATGGCGATTGGGTGCTGGCAGCGGCCTTCACAGGCTGGGCGACAATTCCCGTGGTGCGAATGGCATTCGGTCCTTTCGGATTGCCGGCCGGTACAGACTTCGCGGTGATCGCGAGCTTTCCTTCGTTGCTGGTGGCGGTCGTGATGGTTATGGTCTTTTACGAAGATCAAAAGCGGCGGGTGCAGCTCAATATTCTCGCGCTTTCCAGCTTGAACTTGAGCACTTCGAGCTTCATGGGCGAGGAGATCCAAAAAACGTTGGTTGAGGCGCTCGAACGCGTACTGAGCGTGGTGGGATTGCCTTGTGGACTGTTAACCTTGCGGAGGCATGGGACTCACCAGGCGGAAGCTACCGCATCAGTGGGAGTTGATGCGGCGTTTTGCCGCGCCATCGGCGATGGTCTTGAAAGGGATTTCTTGGGGTTAGTTTCTCGCCTCGGCGGGATGGTGGTTTTTCGCGAACTTGAACTCAATAACTCCTGGCGCGCGCTGGAGCACGAAGAAGCTTTCCTCCGTTTTCGGCAACTGGCCATGTCCCATGGGATGCAGACAGTGATCGCGATCAGCCTGCAAGCCAAGGAAGAAGCATTCGGTTTATTGCTGCTCGGTGCTCCCGAGAATCGGCGTTTCACGCAAGCAGAGCTCCGGCTGCTGCTGACGCTCGGCCATCAGATAGGCATGGCAGTCGAAAACAGCTATTTGATTCAGCAGACCACGCGACGCTCCGAAGAGTTGCATTTGCTGAATGAGATTGGCCGCGCATTGAGTTCCACCCTTGATGTGGATGAACTTTTCAATAAGATTTTCGCGGCGCTCAAAAGGATGTTCGACGTCAGTAATTTCTACGTGGCGATGTACGATCCGGAAGAGAACCAGATTCGCTTTGAGTTGGAGATTGCAGAGGGGATCCGCTTGCCCAAACGGAGCCGGCCGTTGGGAGATCACCTCACCGAGCATATCATTCGCACTGCGCAGCCGCTGCTGATCAAACAAGATCTCATGGAACAGGCCGCCAAGCTCGGATTACGACCGGGGCAGGAAACCGGCTCATTTTGCGGGGTGCCGCTAATCGCGTACAACAAAGCCATCGGCGTTATGGCGCTGAGGGCAGTGCAAGAGAATTTGTATGACGAAGGCCATCTGGAAATGATGCGTGTACTCGCCAGCGAAGCCAGCATCGCCATTGAAAATGCCCGGCTTTTCCGGGGAGAACAAACCAAATCACGGCATCTCGCGCTGCTCAACAACATCTCGCGGCACGCAATTACCACGCTCGATCCCGAGGAGATGTTGGCTCGAGTGGCGGAACAACTCGAGCGTGGTCTGGCATTTGACCACGTTGGTATCGGTTTGCTCGATTACGCGACCAAAGAGGTGATTATTCAGGCGGAGGGTGGACGCCGGCGTGGCGCTCTGGGCCGCCGCCTCCCGTTGGGTGAGACGATTGTCGGCAGAGTGGCCCGCAGCGGGCAGATTTGCGTGGAACGCAATCTTACTGGAGAGGAAGTACCTGGGACAGTTTTGGAAGGATCCACTTCCGTTATAGCACTGCCGATCTTTTATGCGGACCAGCTCCACGGCGTATTTTATGTCGAGACCGAGGAGCCAACGGATTTTTCCGAGGAGGACGTGCGGCTGCTGCATACGCTTGCAGACTTGGTCTCGGTGGCGCTGCACAATGCGCTTACGTTACAGAAGGCTCAGGAGCAGGCCATAACTGACGGATTAACCGGTGTCAAGACGCACCGCTACCTCATGGAGGCTCTCTCAGCGGAGTGGAAGCGCGCTACACGCGCAGGCCGGTATTTCTCCATTGTCTTGATTGACCTGGACCGTTTCAAGTTCGTGAACGATTTCTATGGACACCTCGAGGGTGATCTTGTTTTGCACCGTGTCGGCCAGATTCTCGAGCAAAATTGCAGGCGCTCCGATGTCGTCGCGCGGTATGGTGGAGACGAGTTTGTCATCCTCATGCCCGAAACCAATGCCGCACAAGCAGTCCAGATTGCCGAGAAACTCCGTCCGGCTATTTGTGAGGATCCGCTGCTGCGCGAAAAGACCATTAGCGCAAGTTTTGGCATTGCCAGCTTCCCACTGCATGGCTCCACGCCGCAGGAATTGATCCAGGTAGCTGATGCTTCGATGTACATTTCCAAACACGAAGGCGGAAACATAGTTTCCACCGCGGATCACTGCGACGCGGCGGAAAGCAAAAAATGGAAGCGTGACGTGCTCGAAGCTTACCTTGGTGTCACCCTGAAACGGCTGTTTGCCACCGGTCCTGAGGCATTCAATGAAATTCGTCAACGCCTGCATCAATTTGCGGCATCGCTGAGTTTTGCGGATACTGAAGGAGATCGCGCAACACCCGAGTATTCCGAAACCGAGCCGCTCTTTGCAGAGATTCCGCCCGCACTGATCGATACCGTGACTTCGCTGGCTTTGGCAATCGATTCAAAAGACCATTACACTCAGGGGCATTCGCAGAAAGTAGCCGCATACGCAGCGCTTATCGCGGATGCGCTCGGCCTGAAGGACGATGAGATCGGCGAAATCCGTCTCGGGGCCCTGCTGCACGACATCGGCAAAGTAGGCATTCCCGAAGAGATTCTCGGCAAGCGCGGCCCTCTCAATCCGGATGAGTGGGAAAAGATGAAAGAGCATGTCCTGTATGGCGACCGCATGCTTGAACCGCTGCATACAATATCCCGGATCCGTAGGATGGTTTGTCATCATCACGAGATGTACGATGGATCCGGCTATCCGCAAGGTCTCGCGGGAGACAAGATCCCCATCGGTTCACGCATCATCGCCATTGCGGATGCGTACGACACAATTACTTCGGAGCGAATTTACAAGAAGGCTCGAACTCCGGCCGATGCCTTTGACGAATTAGAACGCTGTGCCGGATCCCAATTTGACCCGGAACTTGTGCGCGTATTCATCCAGGCTATTCAGCATCTGCCTCAACGAACCCTGGAAACCAGCGATATTCCCGCCGAACGCAGCGCCATTTGACGGCTTTGCTGTGAGAATCCGCAGTGCGTTGCTTGTCAGCACGTTATCCATTGCGTAGAATCGCGCTTCCTCAGAAATTCGCAAACCTGAGGATGATCTCAGAGGGTTAAATGGGGAGACGCCTCGCCGCAAAGATTACAGGTGTTGCCGGGTATGTGCCGCCGCGCGTACTCACAAATGCCGACCTTGAGAAAATGGTCGACACAACCGACGAATGGATCCAACAGCGCGTCGGTATACGTGAGCGGCACATCGTCGATAATGGAATGGCTGCATCGCATTTGGCGACCAGTGCCGCGCAACAGGTTCTCGAGAAAACCCGCACCAAGCCCGAGGAAATCGATCTGATCATCGTGGCGACGGTGACACCGGACATGTTTTTTCCCGCCACAGCGTGCCTGGTCCAGAGTCGCATCGGCGCTACACGCGCGTGGGGCTTTGATCTATCCGGGGCATGTTCAGGATTTGTCTACGCTTTGACAGTGGGCGTGCAATTCGTCGCCGCGCGCACACATAAAAAAGTACTGGTCATCGGCAGCGATGTCATGACCTCGATAATTGATTACAAGGACCGTAATACCTGCGTCCTCTTTGGCGATGGCGCGGGAGCAGTTCTTCTGGAGCACTCGGATTCCGATGGCGAAGGTATTCTTGATTTCGAACATAACGTCGACGGTCTCGGCGGCGAATATCTGTACATGCCCGCGGGTGGATCGCTCCACCCCTCTTCACACGAGACCGTGGACCAAAGAATGCATTACGTACATCAGGACGGCAAACAAGTCTTTAAATACGCAGTGCGTCGAATGGCGGAGATCGCGTGTGAACTTCTCGACCGCAATGGCTATTCGCATAAAGATGTGAACCTGGTGGTGCCGCATCAGGCCAATCTGCGCATAATCCGTGCCATGCAGGAGCGGCTCGGGATCGAAGATTCCAAAGTGCTGGTGAATATCGATCGATTCGCGAACACCACTGGAGGCACGATTCCGCTGGGACTTTGCGACGCCATGGCACAAGGCAGGCTAAAGAAAGGCGATCTCGTCCTGTTGGTCGCCGTCGGGGCGGGTTATACGACCGGGGGTGTGCTTTTGAGGTGGGCCTACTAGGCGGCACGTTAAGAAACTTACCGGACTGACCGCAATTTGAGAGTTCGTTTCGCAAGAGCCTTCGATCGAGAACGCGGTTTCACTGTTTTTCCCCGGACGAAATCCGACAGAATTACTCCGGTTCGGTCGATAATGCGCTTCGCGTGATTCGGTGGCCGGCGGAACGTCTCAATCATCGAAGTTTCATATAATATGTCTTACCAGCAGGGGCGTAGCTCAGTGGCAGAGCAGCGGCCTTTTAAGCCGTTGGTCGTGGGTTCGACCCCCACCGCCCCTACCAGAACCAATCAGCACAAAGCACTTATGCTCCCGCCGTTGTACCAATTGGCACACTTGTACCAATTGCCGTGATTACTCCAATTTTTGCTGCTTCTAAAGCGGCCCGCCGATCCTCCATATCCGAGTGAAGGTAATAACGGGCAGTTGTTTTGCTGTCAGTGTGGCGCAGGATTTCCTGTACCGTCTTCAAGGACACTTTGTTGTTTGCAAGTGTCGTTCCGAGAGAATGCCTGAATGCGTGGAACGCCACGCGATGAGTAGGCAGGCCGAGCTTTACCAATACTGGTTTTAATCCCCATTTCACAACGTAGGCTCGCTTCATTGGTCGGCCCCGCCGATTGGGAAAGAGCAGATTGGCAGGATTAGGCCGCCAATGCTTTCCCAGATATTCCGCGAGCATTGCCGCTGTCTCGGGTGTGATTGGCACCGGCGATGCCGATTTCTTCGTTTTGAGACCCCGTAAGGTTCGCGTTCGGTCGTCTGCTTGCCGTTTTGGGCGAATGATCCGGGCTTCTAAATCTATATCGGCCAACGTAAGGCCTAACAACTCGCCTGCCCGCAAGCCGCTCTGAAAATCCAGTGCAAAAATCGTCCGGTATGGCTCCCGTAGTTCGGCAAGGATTTTGATGATCGTCTCGGGTTTGAAATACGGTGCTTCATAGGTATCTTGGTCCGGAGCGACCTTAATTTCTGCTAGTGAAATGTCAGGTGTTCGCGAGCCGCATTTCTTCGCGTAATCGAGAATGCTCCCCAAGGTACCCAAGATGTTTTCAACTGTTTTGGCTTTAAGTTTTTGGCGCAGATGTGTGGCGAATTGCTGCGCCGCGCTATGGTCTATTGCCATGAGTGCCGTTGTAGCGAAGCGAGGGAGCAGATGGCAGTTTAGGTGTGAGTTTTTCTGCCGGACTGTGGAACACGATAGTTGCGGCGCAAGGTCTTTCATATAGCGAGTGACCGCGTCCTTGAATGTTTCGCCTTTCGGTCCAGGAGGGACGCTGCCGCGCTCACGGTTGATCTTCTGACGCAAGCGGTCATGCTCACGTCGAGCGGACAGTTCGGATATGTCGCTCGCTTTCCCCAAGTCGAAACGTTCTTTGACTGATCGTGCGCTGCCATCCGGCATTGGTCTATCTGTGTAGAAAAAACTATAGTAGTGACCGTTTTCTTTCCTGAAAGTCCCTTCTTGAAATCGTCGCTTAAGCATCGGACCTTTCGGCCCACGCTTCAACGGCGTTGCGACCGCCACTTTACTTTGTGAAATACCAGAAGACAAGGCGGTTTTATTGCTTACAGTTGGGATGGTGGACTTAGTTGCCGGATACTCGCAGGAGCCTGTCTGTGTTGGAAGGCTCAACGCCTGAAATTGCTGGGTAGACTTAGTTACCGGCCCGTAGTGTGGTTCGCTAGCGTCTATCTGCGTTTCGTTCGGTTCTGGATAAACAATTACTTTCCCGTTCGGACTAGTCGAATTTCGAGGATGTTCGTCGCAGTCGAAGAAGTTCTCCTCACAAAATCCTGTTGGGTCCTTTAAAACTGAGCCGCAAGCACAAGCCGCACCAATTTTCACTGGGCCCGCCCTGCGCGAACCAACGATTTAATGAAATCAAGCGCATCCTTACCTCTTAAGACTTCTTGCAATGGGGGTGCTTCAAAATACGTTAGGAGTTGAAGACCAAACAGCTTAAGACTTTCGGTAGTTTCAAAACGCTCTCTGAGTACATGTGAGGCTTGATTCCGCAAGTTCCAAAGTGTTTCTTTGCAAAGCATCCACCCGCTTTTGTTTCTTTTGCCCCAAAGCACTATCGAACGCGAAGTGGTGAATATGCGGCCCCTTCGGGGAAGTAACGAGAGCGTGAAGACAACTTTTTGACCGCCTAGATATTTAGCTACGTACCCTGCTACCCGGTGAATATCAACTTGGCGTATATCAACGACGAGTCCCCCACCAATTGATTGCCACGCCTCAGACAACCACGTCTGGGGAATGTAAACCCCAAACAGAACGTGCAAATGAGCGATGCCGGATTTGTGGAATTCTAAAACTGCTATAAATGGCAAACTGGTGCCGTATCTTCGCGCGAGGAGAACGCGCATCTTGCGCCAGCATTCCCTGATGTATCGGTCTGATCGCTCTGCTGCCGGAATTCGAGAAGGATCGAGAGTAAGCGTTGCGAGGTGACGCAACTTGTTGCGCTCAGCAATCTCTGAGATGCGAGCACGTAAGCGTTTGAGCTTGTCTGGTCGGCAGTTATCGCAGCGGTACGAACCGCAGAAAAGGCACTTGTATCCGACTCTTCCGAGTCGGCCTTTGATTGGCCCGAAGACTGTTAGCTTGCCGCAGCCGAATTGTGTTCTCTGTTGCAATTAATCTGTATTTCAGTCAAGTGAAGTAAAACCGAGAGTCGGATCAACGGCCCGGCAAACTGCGCCGGGCCTCTTCGGGTGCCACTCCTTACGCGGTATCAGACCCTTCCCCCCGCCCTCCCCGTCGCTTCGCTCCGGGGAGGGAGCACATTTATCGCTCTGGGCCTGCGAGGGACGCACAGCTAGCCAGATTCCTCGGCGGGAGGTCAGGCCCGTCGCGCCGGGTCGCATGCCTGCGTTGCCCGGATTTGCGTCCGCCTCCCGCCGAAGCTTTTGAATAACTCGCCGATGACCTGCCGCGTTGTTCCACAAAATTATGCGTGCGGCGCTGAGACCGTCAGTAGAAATAAAAGGGACTTTCACCCTCAGCATTGCTGAAACGGAGTGCACAAGCTTTTGTGAACTGACTTTACGACTCAAGGATGTCTCTCGCTTACCGCCTCTGGCAAAATTCGCCGTCGCCTTCCGATTCGTATTTGCTTGCCGCAAATTCTGCATTCGCAAACATGGTCTTTTAGTGGTCGGCGTGCCCGAGTGTCCCGGCATTTAGCAATGTTGCGGCACTCGCGCGAGCAGTACCGTCGCCTCGCTGAACTGCCGCAGATCACACACGTTTGTGTTTGCCGTTGGCGCGACTCTGCGATCAGGTTGTGAACCTTTGACGGGGCATTGGTCATCTCGAAGAGGTCCTTTCTGGCGCAAATTTATGCGGGCGAACCACACCTCCTCAAGACCATCAACTTTTTTTTGATGTCCTTGCGCGGAAGACGTCAAATATGCATGGGCGGGAGCCTGATTTCCGGCATTGACCGTGGTAGGCTTCCAGGGAAATGCCTAAAGGTGAAGCCAAGGTAAATCCTAAGAGTGTCGAAGAGCGTAGGAATTCAATCTCGCTGAAGTGTCACCCAGCGATGTTTGATCTCGCACAGCTTTGGCGAGACTCGATTGAAGCGTTTATGAAGCTCGGACCAAATCCATCCAAGAAGGCGATTGCAGAAATTGAGTCGAGGTTCGATGCGAAGCTGGAAGAAATACGCCGGCAGCATTCAGGTGCTGTTCCACCGGACCCAAATAGGTTCGCAGCACAGATCATTTTCAGCAAGGCGGCTATCGAATCAGAATCCGACGCGCTCGGCGTCGCAGAGCAGTTGCATTGGCAGAGACATCGAGTTGCCATGCGGCACGATGTCGCGAGGCTAGCCGCTCCGGATTGGGATGTATCGTGTCGCGTGCAGTGCACCGTGAGCGATCTTGAGCAGCTACGATGTGGCCAAGGTCCTATTCAGGCGCCTAAGGTGGACCTTGAGCACGGGAGCCTTTTCGAGGTGCTCTGGGGTTTTGGGATTGAAAGACTGACATCAGAGGAACTTGCGGTTTTCTTTGACGACGCGTGCACGTGCGGTTGCGAGGCGCACGATCCCGAGATGCTGAGTAGACAACGTTTGCGTTTCCGAAGAGCGCTCGAAAGAAATAAAGCTGCCGATAGTCCCGGGGGTTAGTTCGTTACGTATGGCCCGAGTTGTGCAATTTATGGTAAATTCCCGCCCCGTCCCCCTAAGTGCAAGCCGGGAAAACGATGGAACAGATTCCATTGTCCGTGGGTCTCTTTCGGTTCACGGTTGCACCCCTATTTCCCCTCTTTGTGCCCGCCGTCAACAAAGGAAATATGCTCCGTGGCGGCTTCGGGCATGTATTTCGCCGTTTGTGCTGTGTTCCGCAATGTCAAGCCGCTAAGAATTGTCCGCTGGCGGGAACATGCCCATATAAGGCGATTTTCGAGCCGTCTCCGCCAGCCGGTAGTGATCGTCTGTCAAAATATCAGGACATTCCCCGCCCCTTTGTTTTCCGTGCGCCGCAAACGCAAAAAACACGATTCGGAGAAGGGGAAAGATTCGAATTCGATTTAGTCCTCATCGGGCGCGCACTTGAGTTCCTGCCTTATTTTGTCCTCGCTTTTCGGGAACTTGCCGCAGAGGGTATCGGACTGAATCGTGCCAAATGCAAATTGGAGCGCGTCGAGGCGATTGAGCCTGTTTTGAACGATGTACGAACAAGCGAACGCGCGTCGCACGTTATATATAGCGCGGACGATCAACTCTTCCGTTCAAACGGGAATGGCACATCGAAATTGTGGTTTGGAAGTCGAATTCAAGCGTTTTCGCTTGCGAACGGCAACGGGACGGCTCCACGAATCAATGTACGATTTCTGACCCCTACTTTTCTGCGGGCCGAAGGCGATATCGTGCGTAGGCCGGAATTCCACCACATTTTCAAACGGCTACGCGACCGCATCAATGCGCTGAGCACGTTTTTCGGAACAGGTCCTCTCGATGTGGATTTCCGAGGACTTGGCGAGCGTTCCGAGAAAGTTCGCACAGTCGCTTCCCGGTTTGAGTGGGTCGAGCGCGCCCGCACTTCGTCCAAAACAGGGCAACGTCACGAACTCTCGGGTTTCGTTGGCGAAGCCACGTACGAGGGCGACATGGCGCAGTTTGTCCTGTGGTTAGCTGTGGGCGAGCTTGTTCACGTTGGTAAGCACACGGCCTGGGGCAACGGCTGGATGAGTTTGGTGGACGAAGAAGCATGATCCGTTATGTTGGAAATCCATATGTGGATGCGGGCGTCGCGGTCCTCGAATTGCGGCTTAGCAAAAGATGTAGCACATTCACCAGCCATGATCTCGAATCCGAAGCGGCAAAACTTAAGCGGGAGTACACAAAGAAAATTTGGAAATCATATCTCATGCTTCACTTGCCTAACTGCGCCTGGACACAGCAGGAACTTTCTTCGGAAAAGAATCAGGCATACCTCACCAAAGTTCTTGAAAGCTATAAAGATGATTTCCCCGAATTAGACCGAAGATGTGCATTTTGCAACCGGCCTGCAAAGGTGCTGGCGGATAGGCGTTTTATTCCTCTCCTTACCGGCGAGACTGTCATGGTGTGTGGCGCAGAGGGCTCGCCTGGTTTGCCGGTTTGCGGAAACTGTGTTTTCGCTGCTCACTTCTATCCGCTCGCGACCTTGAAAGTAGAAGGTAAACCATTGTTTTGGTGGGCACCCGATCCCGCGTGGACACGTAGGCTGAACGGATATTTCTATCGTGAGGTACAAAGAATACTCACAGCTTCCAGCGAAGACTTCATAAAACTTCGATGGCCAGCTACACAATTGCTGCGAGCAGCACGGAAGGTGCTCGAAGAAGTCGCGGGCCTTCCCGAGGCTGAGCATCTTCCCCTGTGTGACATTATTGGAATTCATGCCACTAACTATGGTACTGATCCGAATTTTGACGAGTTGCGAATACCGCGCGGATTGCTTGAATTCTGGAGTGAGGTGGGCGGGCGTGAGCTTTATCGGGAAATCGAGGAGGAGGCTTGGGAAGGTGATCAGCCGAAAAGTAGGAAGGCTGGCAAGAGTAAAAGCAAGCCAGTAATTGAGCCTGCAAATCCATTCCCGGAACTGGCGCGGCGCAATAGGCTCTACGAAGCGCTCGGAAAGGCATTCATGTCCCCGGACTACCGGGACCAGGCGAAAAGGGTTTGTGCGCAGTTCTTTCTTCGCAAAAGAGAAAAATACGTCGCCCCGAACACGACTGCTCTGGCAGAATTCTTTCTAATGAAGGTGGCCGGTATGGAAAAGGACAGGTTAGAGGCAATAAGGGAAATGGCCGATACAATAGCGGACCGTCTGATCCTTGGAGGCAGCGACCGTCACGTAGCGTGGCAACTTTTCCGGCGGCGGCTCAAGTTGGGAGAATTCTTGCAATGTCTTTCCCAAATTCAAAGAAAACTTAGCGACCTGGGAGAGCCCTTCAAGTGGGACAAAATACTTCGAGCACTCGGGCTCGAAACGGAAGAGGACCGTACAGCTTCCGATCACTGGCTGGTTCAGGAACTAATTCTCATACGCGTGTTCGAGCGTTTGGCTAAGTCGGATCTGCTCACTGAGGTCCCTGAACCGGAGGACGAACCGCTTTCAGAAATGTCCCAATAAGACGCGGAGGAGATATGGCGCACCTCTCTGGAATGCTGCTTATTGATTGTCCTGCATCTGCTTTGAACAATGCAGGTACCGACAGGGGAGCTAGGGCAGAAAATGTAGTGTCTGTGAAAAAGATCACAACGAGGGCAGGCACGTTCCCCTATGTCTCTGCTCAAGCCGTTCGATTTTGGTTACGGGAAGCCTTAAAGGATATCGAAGGTTGGACGCCCTCGCCGATTTTCAGAGAAGAGAAGATCGCCTACACAGATGCTAACCCGATCGCATGGGCCGAAGATGACATATTCGGCTACATGCGCGCTCCGTCCAAAAAGACCGAAGCGGTCGCCGCTCGCGAAGAAAAAGGAACAATCAAGACTGCAACGCCAATCGAGGCCGGAGTGACGCTAACGCGAAGTTCCGTCTTTAAGATGAGCACCCTGATTTCTATCGCGCCCTCCGAACCCGTTGCTGATTTTGGCGTGATGGCTCGGCACGAGGGGAATCCGGTACCTCACGAGCATGAGTTTTATCGAACTACGCTGATGGGCCTCTTTTCCGTTGATCTTCGAATGTTGGGCCGCTTCTACCATATAGATCGAACGGGCTATAAACATCTCGATTCTGTGCGCAAGAAGCTGGCGGACGAAAAGGGGCTGACGCCTTATGACAATGGCAGAGGTTACGAACTTTCTATGGAACAGAGGAAAGGGCGACTTGATCAATTTCTAAAAGGTCTAGCACAAATTTCCGGAGGAGCCAAACTCGCTTTGCACTACACCGATGTTTCACCACGCTTGCTCATGTTGTGTGTCGCCAAAGGCGGTAACCATCTATTTGGTACAGCCCTCAGCGCAGATCATAAGGGCCAACCGAGGATCAATACGGACGCCCTCAAGCAAGTCGCAAGTGTATATAAGAACTCCTTGCTTTCGGCCTTTCATGTTGGTTTGGTTCAAGGCTACCTCGATGAGCAGCGCCCAGCGCTGGCACAGACGCTCCAGGAAATAAATAGCACGAACGGCAATTCCGATATGGTAATCCCTCACCCCGTCGAAGCCATCCGCTCGCTTAGTGGTGAACTGGATAAGAAAGCGGAGGAGTGGTTGGCGTGAAAACGCTCAAAATCACAACCCAAGCCGTCACTGCCTCGTTCCGTTATCCACACGTCCAGATCGGTAAGCTGCCTACCTATGAGGTCCCTCCTCCTGCCACGATATTCGGCCATCTCGCGGGTGTACTCGGTGAGTGGTTTGATCCTGATGGGTTGGAGTTCGCCTATGTATTCGAGCACAAGGGCAAGGGAGTCGATGTTGAAACGGGACAACCAATCGAAAGGGGAACTGGCAAATACGCATTGAAAAGTCGGGGATGGAACTTCCCAGTTAATGTGTTCTGCCAGCCGAATCCTCAACGCCGCGAATTTCTCTACCGACCGCAACTGAAATTGTATCTCAAGGGACCGGAAGCCTTACTCACTCAGCTAAGCATCGCGTTTCTCAATCCTAGTTACGCTTATGTTCTCGGTCGATCTCAGGATTTGGCAACTTGCATTGAGGTACGTTGGGTTGAGCTGGCCGAGTCAGACGAGGGATTCTTCTCGCACACGATCCTACCTTATACGTGGCGTCCTTTTGTTTCGCCTGGCACGACCGTCCAACTCGCCCGGACCATAGACTACCGAAAGCAGCGTGCGCCGGACTTCCAAGTGTATTTGCAGGTGTTATGGCCGCCGCTGAAATTGTATCCGGGCTCGCAAGACACAATAGCCCGCGACCAACTACCGCCCGCCTTTTGGATAGATTCGGAAGAACAGCGCCAGTTTCCGGGCCGAACTCTGTGTCGCGGATTGTACTTTCATCACCTCGCGAGCGCGAGCACCGCATAGATTGGAAATGACGCTGGCTGAGCTTGAATCGCGCATGTCCCACCTGTGGGCAAAATCGCCTGCAACGGCGGAAGTGCCTCCTGTTACGCTCTTTCGCCATTCTCTCGACGTTACTCGGCAAATGGCTGAGTACTACCGCATTTATCATCCCGAGTGGCCCTTCCGTGAGGAACCCGTCTGTTTGGAGCGAGTGCTGGCCTACTCTGCACTTATTCACGATTTCGGCAAAGTTCACGTTGAGTTTCAAAATGCTTTGAGAGGCATACGGAAGTTTCGCAATCGACATGAGGTCCTCAGCTTAGCGTTCCTTGGTTATCTAGAAATTCCCTTGCAGGAATTGGCATGGATTGAAGCCGCAATAGCCCTTCATCACAAGAATCTCTTTCGCTTAGTGGGGGCTGCACAGCCCTTCTACTTGGGTTCCCTATTCGATCATCCGGGGTCGAAAGCAAGCGAACTGGTCAAGGGAGTAAGCTCCGCCAACAAAGAACTTCTCCGAGAGTTGCTTTGCCATGCTGAAGAAATCTTCGGGATGGCATCCTGGCCCAGATTCGATGGTTATCCGCTTAGTTCTGAACCCTTCGACTTTCTTGAGCGTATCCGCCAGGCACTAGAGCGTGTGTGTACCTTGGAACGTCGTTTCCACGGGCATTCAGACGAATTTGGGCGGGTGGTTGGTCCCCTCCCCTGGGCTGCTCGGCAATCAGCAGTGATTGTCCGAGGTCTCATCTTGAATGCAGATCATTTGGCTAGCTTCTGCTGGCATCCGCTACGCCTTGGAGTGGAATGTGTCGCTCAGGTAGAGCGAACTTTATCCTCTCGGCTCTCTAGTGGTTTCACTTCTCACCAAGTCAAATCAGCACAAACGTGTGGCTCGGCGATATTGGTAGCGCCGACCGGCAGTGGAAAGACGGAAGCTGGCCTGCTGTGGGCCGCGAGGCAAGCGGAAGATGGCGGGCTAAGAGGCCGAACATTTGTTCTTCTTCCCTACCAAGCCTCCATGAATGCGATGCAAAGCCGCCTAATTGATGCCTTTGCGCCACAAATCAGACATTGCCCTGAAAAATGGGAGACGGAGGTAGCGCTGGTTCACGGTCGCTCGGTGCGGGCGGCATACGAGAAGGTATTGGAACAGGACTATTCTCCAAGTGAAGCGGTTGACCTTGCACGCACCCAGGGCGACCTGGCAAGGCTCAACGTTGCGCCGATACGCGTTTGTAGCCCGTTCCAAGTGATTCGATTGCTGTTTGCGCCTAAGGCTGTAGAAGGACAGATTCTCACGCTTTCAGATGCAAAGCTCATATTTGATGAAATCCATGCTTATGAGTCAGAGGTCACGTCATTAGCCCTAACTGCAACCAGCTTTTTGGTGAACAATTTTGGAAGTCGCGTATTTTTCATGACCGCCACTTTACCCTCCCATCTACGCGAGATAATCGAGAAAGTCTTTGGCCCGCTGCCTCACATAACGCCTGACGAGGATGTCCTTGGCTTGGTCCCTAGACACCGAATCCAATTTGTGCCCTACGATTGCTTGAGTCCACGATCAATAGCTGAAATCGCCAAAGCCGCACAGACCGGCTCAGTATTGGTCGTGGTCAATCAGGTCAAACGCGCGATTCAGCTCTGTCGGTCGCTGAAAGTGTGCGTTTCTGACATACATTTGCTCCATTCTCGTTTTACTTATGGCGACCGATTCCAACAGGAGAAGAATCTCCAACCTACGCTAGGCAGGGTATTGGTTGCGACGCAAGCCGTTGAGGTTTCTCTCGACGTTGATTACGACAAGTGTTTTTCAGAACTTGCACCGTTTGAATCGCTGCTGCAGCGTTTTGGTCGATGCAACCGTCGCGGTCGCCAACCGGAGCCTGCTGAGGTGATCGTTTATGCCGAATTCCCTTCGGGCTCTTCGAGGCCTTGGCTGCCGTACAACAGGGAACACCTCGCGGCCACTTACGGCGCAATCGAAGACTGCATTGCCGCCGAACGAGGGCTGCTTAGGGAGGGCTCACTCCTAGGGATGCTTGACGCCTCTTATCCAGATCGTCTCAAGCGTGAATTAGTGGAGCAGGCGATAAGGAAGACCAAAGAACTCAACGAACTTTTCATTAGACCTTTTGCGCCTTTCGGAATGCAGGATGACCAGCGGTTGAGCCAACTCGATAAGCAATGGGAGCAGCTATTTGACGGCCAAGAGGTCCTGCCTGATTGTTTGCGACCAATTGCCGCTCAAGAGAAGAGTTGGTTATCGAGGGCTCGTTATCTAGTTCCGATTTCAGCTATCAAATACGCCTCGCTTAGCCGACAGAATAGGATCACGTGGGATAAGGAGTTAATGTGCAACGTTGTCGTTGCATCACGTTATACAGAGGAAGGTCTGGATGTCTGATCTTCTTAAACCAACGCTCTCTTCGGGCGCACGTCCAGTTTTCGCTGTGCAAACGACCGAGGGACAGCGTGCTGCTCAGTGGAATCTATTCACGGGCGAGTTGGAGCCTGTTGACGACAATGGCGACGGCGCCATTCTCGAATCCGGCTGGTTGTTTGATCCTGATTGGGGAATGGTGCTGCCGGGGAATGCGGCGGGGCGGGAGATCGTAGTTGACGCGGGCGTCTCGCTGGCCTTTCCAGCAAATGCGTCAGAGGTAGTGCGCGAGCCGCTGATTTTCGGCATCTTGTCCAAGCGCGACAGAGAACCTCCCACAGTTGCGAAAACGCCTGATTCGGCGCAACTGATCCTTTCCGGCTTCGGAATTTATCTCGGCAAAAAGAGCGAACGCCTGCAAGTGAAACTCAGCAACAAAATGCTGTATGAATTTCCCTTCTTTCGTATCAGCGAAGTAGTTGTGGCTTCTCGCGGGGTTTCAGTTTCTTCGGATTTGATCAAGGAATTCTGCGAACGAGGGATTCGGTTGAGTTTCGTTGAACCGTCGGGACGGCCCTATGCCATGCTTTCATCGCCGATTCTAACTGCAACGGTTGAATCACGCCGGGAACAGTTACTTGCGTACCACGACTCGCGAGGGTTTGAATTCGCTCGATTGGTTGTGCGAGGCAAGATTCGGAATCAGCGGCACCTTCTGCTTTATTTCGGAAAGTACCTCAAACAGTCTGATCCAAATCGATTCGTGTCCATGTCTGCCGTTGCTAAGAGACTACGCGCGCTCGAACTTCAGGCTAGAAAACTGAACGGGTCTTCTGTAACAGAAAGGCGTCACGAATTGATGGGATTGGAGGGGGTGGCGGGAAGGCTGTACTGGCAGGGTGTCACAGAGCTAATCGAAAGCAAGGCGGAATTTATGGGCCGCGTGCACCAAGGCGCTACAGACGGTGTGAACGCGTTGCTCAACTACGGCTATGGCATTCTTTATGCCCAAGTCTGGGGTGCCGTTGTGAATGCCGGACTTGAACCGTTCGCCGGATTTTTGCACGTGGATCGTCCGGGAAAACCTTCACTGGTCTTGGACTTGGTCGAGGAGTTTCGCCAACCGGTGGTAGATCGCACTGTAATTGCCTTTATCAATCTAGGCCAATCTTTCGGAATGAAAGATGGCTTGCTGGATCAAGAGACCCGAAGAATCATCGGCGAGAGAATTCTGGAACGGCTTGCAAGCACAGAGCGCTTCCGAGGCGAGCATTTTCAAATTCGCTCGATCATTCAGATGCAGGCGCGGACCTTGGTGAGTTTTCTACGCCGCAAATCAAAATATAGGCCTTTCAGCTTCCGATGGTGAGCTTATGAGTGTAGCGCCGGTTCTGAAAATGGAATTGAGCACACTGGTCATTTATGACGTTGAGGACGATTGGGCGCGCACCCGGGTAGCAGAGGCCTGCAAAGATTTCGGCTTGGAGCGCATGCAGTACAGTTGTTTTCGCGGGGGTCTTTCTCCGAATAAGCGCGGGGAGTTGTTCGAACGCATGCGGAAGATACAGCGCGATTGGCAGGTTCGTTGGCGTAAGGATTTTCCAGAATCGCGTGTAGAGTTTAATGATTGGCCTTCGGCTCCAGAAGGCCGCGCGAATGGCAAGTGGGAGCCTGCCTTCAAAATCCTGATTCAGCCTGTGTGCGAGAAAGATATGAAATCGGCGACGTATGCCTACGTCTATGCCGATGTCCCTCACATGGAGCAGCGTGGCCGATGATTGGAATGGGTGCAACCGAACAGCCAATTGGCCAAGCGTTGGTTCCGCTCCGAGTCAATGACTTGAAGCAGTACGAATATTGTCCGCGAATTGTGTTCTATAACACCGTCATGCCGGTTGATCGAAAAGTGACCGTGAAGATGGAACGCGGAAAAGAAGAGGAACTCCGGCTCGATGCCCTCGAAAAACGACGGAATCTGAGGCGCTATCAACTCGGTTCAGGGCAGCGACACTTTCACGTTTGGCTCGATTCTGGGGCATTGGGTTTGAGCGGGAAATTGGACCTTCTCATCGTTTCGGCGAAAGGCTATTTCCCGGTCGATTTTAAGTACACGCGCGGCAGGCCGCATCGAAATCATGTCTTTCAGCTAGCGGGTTACGGACTTCTTGTAGAGGAGAATTTTCGCACTCAAGTTGGAGCAGGATTTATCTACTTGGCGCCCACGCAAGAAGTCGTAACAATCGAGCTAAACAAGCGACTCAGGGAAAAGACGTTGTACATGCTTGGGGAAATCAGGTCGATGATCAGCGACGGCATATTACCGGCACCAACACCCGTTCGCGCCCGCTGTGAAGACTGCGAGTTCCGAAACTACTGCGGGGACATATTTTAGGGCAGAAATCATGAGTTATTGTGGCGTTTTGTCGCAAACCTACCCGGTTCAGGCGCAGTCTGAGGCATTTCGACAAAACCGTCAGGCCGCACTTTGTAAGCTCCTGGAAAGGCGGGAGATCGTAAGCGGTTGAAGCAGCGTCCCCGACGAGGAGGGGACTGAAATAGGACCGATCACTTGCACGCATGGGCGGTGGTTGAGTTGAAGCAGCGTCCCCGACGAGGAGGGGACTGAAATAACGACGCAGGCCATTAGCGCGGCATCTTTGCCGCTGTGTTGAAGCAGCGTCCCCGACGAGGAGGGGACTGAAATGAACCGGGAGTTACAACTTCTCCGGCGCTACAACGCTGAGTTGAAGCAGCGTCCCCGACGAGGAGGGGACTGAAATCAGAGATGCGGAAGCCCACTGAAATCGAGCAACGCAGTTGAAGCAGCGTCCCCGACGAGGAGGGGACTGAAATACACCAAAGCGCAACGCTCGTTTTGAACGCCCTGCGGTTGAAGCAGCGTCCCCGACGAGGAGGGGACTGAAATTCAGAATATCCATACCGCGCTCGATAAGCTCCTCTCGTTGAAGCAGCGTCCCCGACGAGGAGGGGACTGAAATAGGCCGAAAACCAAAAGCAAGAGGCGCGGCGTGCGGTTGAAGCAGCGTCCCCGACGAGGAGGGGACTGAAATGGCAGCTGGGGCGGCCACGCTGTGTTTGTTTGCGGCTGTTGAAGCAGCGTCCCCGACGAGGAGGGGACTGAAATTCTAACTCGAGCTTGAATGGACGCATCACGAGTTTGTTGAAGCAGCGTCCCCGACGAGGAGGGGACTGAAATTCTAACTCGAGCTTGAATGGACGCATCACGAGTTTGTTGAAGCAGCGTCCCCGACGAGGAGGGGACTGAAATCTCAACAAAGGCGCTCTCTCGGCCAGCCCTCTCAAAGTTGAAGCAGCGTCCCCGACGAGGAGGGGACTGAAATCACAACTCGCCCGCAAGCGCTGGGATCGCATCCCTGTTGAAGCAGCGTCCCCGACGAGGAGGGGACTGAAATTCAGCGAACTCACAATCTTGTCTGTGTGCTGCCGCAGTTGAAGCAGCGTCCCCGACGAGGAGGGGACTGAAATATAAGCACCAGAACCAGGCGGCTTCCGCCTTCGAGCGTTGAAGCAGCGTCCCCGACGAGGAGGGGACTGAAATTAACCTCGCGTGCTGTCTGAGCGTCGAACGGCGATCCGAGGTTGAAGCAGCGTCCCCGACGAGGAGGGGACTGAAATAAGCGCGTGCTCTTGCATGCCTCGGCCACTTGCGCGTTGAAGCAGCGTCCCCGACGAGGAGGGGACTGAAATGGAGCACAGGCGGGCGATGATCCGCACCTTTAACCGCTGTTGAAGCAGCGTCCCCGACGAGGAGGGGACTGAAATGGAGCACAGGCGGGCGATGATCCGCACCTTTAACCGCTGTTGAAGCAGCGTCCCCGACGAGGAGGGGACTGAAATCACAGAAGGCGCTGGACAGTCTGCGCGAGTGCAAGGTTGAAGCAGCGTCCCCGACGAGGAGGGGACTGAAATCACAGAAGGCGCTGGACAGTCTGCGCGAGTGCAAGGTTGAAGCAGCGTCCCCGACGAGGAGGGGACTGAAATCAAAAGCTAGGAGATGAGTGGAGGAAATTATGGGCTGTTGAAGCAGCGTCCCCGACGAGGAGGGGACTGAAATGTTTTACCCTGACGACTGGACAAGCGATGACGGACTGGCGTTGAAGCAGCGTCCCCGACGAGGAGGGGACTGAAATTGTACCTGCGGAAAATGTCGCCGTGGCCACGCTAGTGTTGAAGCAGCGTCCCCGACGAGGAGGGGACTGAAATGGCAACTACCCGCACGACACCGAAGGATGCCTATTAGGTTGAAGCAGCGTCCCCGACGAGGAGGGGACTGAAATTTAACCGTATGCCGGACGATGCCACGCACGGCGAAGTTGAAGCAGCGTCCCCGACGAGGAGGGGACTGAAATCCATTGGCTGAGAGTTGTGCGCCGAGAGCTGCTGTCGTTGAAGCAGCGTCCCCGACGAGGAGGGGACTGAAATGATCAAGGAGCAGCGGCAGCGCGCGCGTTCACGGGGTTGAAGCAGCGTCCCCGACGAGGAGGGGACTGAAATCATCCAATGGCCTGACGAGTCAGACCAATCCTGGAGTTGAAGCAGCGTCCCCGACGAGGAGGGGACTGAAATCGCTAAAAATGAATCTTTCCGCTGCGGTTGGCCGGGGTTGAAGCAGCGTCCCCGACGAGGAGGGGACTGAAATTCCGTTCGGTCAGTGTCCAGCGTTTCCGCTCGCCGCGGTTGAAGCAGCGTCCCCGACGAGGAGGGGACTGAAATAGATTCGATCCGGCCAGGAGGAAATCAATGGCATCGACCAAGACCCGTGGCCATCGCAGAATCGCGGGCAAGGCCCCATTCATTTACGACAAGTTCCAAGATAACCACGTAATTTGGCCTAGCAGAGAGCGGCATCTCCTTAAATTTCTTCGACAATCCTTCATGGGCATAAATCACAAGATGAAAAACGCGTGCAGCGCAAACAGCGAGGATGCCCTCACTTGGTCGTGCTTCGATACACTTGCAAATGTGAGCCAGAGTCGACGCGCATTAGCGCTTGAGGAGTTATGGGAACTCGCCTATGACCACATAGCCGCGCCTGATGGGCTCGCCGCGTCAACAATCCACATCGGAAAGAGCTACGGCGCGGATAAAAAGACGACTGAGGTCGACTTGAGTTTTGAAGGCGACAGCTTTCTTGTTTTTGTGGAAGCGAAGCTCTATTCTCCAATGAGCCAAGCCGATCCTGGCAACAGTAAGCCCCAAAATCAGATCGCGCGCAAGCTTACAATTGGATTGCGAGCAGCGCAGGCAATGCGCAAAGACTTTTACTTTATCATCCTCGACATTGCGCCGCCTGATTTCCTGAGCCAGCTAAATCCGGGCGCGACCCTAGCCGAGGCTATGGGCAAGGCGTCGGGCTTCAGGAGCAAATGGCTTACAACTTACTGGTTTCATCGTTACAAATACGGCCATCGAGGGAGCCTAAAACCGCTGCGTGATCTTCTGCTAGGAGAGGGGCTGAACGCCGACCAGCTTTCCCAAGTCGCAGAGCGAATGGGCTGGTTAACATGGGCAGATGTCTTTAAGGTGATACTGCGCGCAGTCATACCCGCCGTATAGACCTAACGCGTCGGCGGTGTGCCATAAACCGTTGAAGCAGCGTCTCTTGACAGGAGGGGACTGAAATATGCGATTGCGGTTGAATTGGAGAAGGTGCGGGACAAGGGTTTCTAAGCTGTCCTTATCCGTGTCTGGCAGAAAGCCTGTAGCCTGTACCATCCTGTACTAATTATTCTGGGAGGGCGGCTGCAACGCCGAGGAAACATGGGGCTTGTTGGAGTAGATTAATTTTCGACCCCCACCGCCCCTACCACGATTTCCTTCTTACCTGTGAGTTGCAAATTGTCACTCGCGCCGGTATCACCAAACGAACCACTTTACTGTTTCTGCTGCTCCTGAAAAGCGCATGTGTGTAGATATTCACCATAGTTATAAGGACTGACGTGGCGCAGTAGTTCCTAATCAGGCGCTGGGTTTATTTACCGTATGTTGATTTGGCTCACATGCTGCTCTTATCTGAAACCGTCGCAGGAAAGGCAAAATCTGCAGGTTTAAACCGCAGAATTGCAAAGGGCGGATATCGCAGCGGTTGCGGAGTGGTTCGATTGACAGATGCGCCCACATTGGTGTACGAAATTGCCTATCTCGGGGAGCCTTGTCATCCATCAAGTGGAGGTCTCAATCATGAGGAAGTTGGGCGGTTTTCTGCTGCTCGCTTTTTCTGTACTCCTTTGCGCGATGCCCGCAATGTCTCATCACTCGTTTGCGGCGGAATTCGATGGGCACAAACTGATAACTTACACGGGGATTCTGACGAAGCTGGACTGGGGAAATCCTCATGGTTTCTTTTACTTGGACGTCAAAGACGAAAGTGGCAACGTCACGAAGTGGGCGTTTGAGATTGCGTCTCCGAATATCTTGCGCCGTTCCGACGAAGCGACCCGGACCTATTTTTTAGCAAACATGGGCAAGCCGATATCAACGACGGCATGTCCGGCAAAGAACGGAATACCGCGCGCCGCAACGCAGTACGTTAAGTTCGCCGATGGCCGCATTGCGCCCATGGGGCCCAAGACTTATATGGGCGATTTGGATTCTGAGCAGATCCTGCGCAATTTGAAGTAAGCGCCGCCTCGAACCCTTCGACGGTACGGTGTTTTCGATCACAGGAAATGGAATTGCGGATAAACGAGGAGTCCGAATGGCCAATCGATTTCTTTGCGGCATCTTCTTAGCAGCAGGTTGCTTGATGCTGCCAGCGGCGGGGGCGCAACAGCATCCTGCGAGCAAGGATGCGGTGCAGAAGCCCGAGTCGACACCCAGGCTGCCTGATGGACATCCTGATTTTTCGGGTGTCTGGTACCCGGGAGTGATTAAGGACATTAATCACATCCCCCCGAATGAGAATCATCGTGGATACGATCCGAAGGTCACGCCACAGGAGAAACCCGCGTTTCAACCGTGGGCCCAGGAAAAGATCAGGCTAATGGGTTTGACGACCGACAATCATCTTGAGCTGCTCGTGCCCAACCTGGAGTGCATGCCTCGCGGAGCTCTCAGCTACTTCATCGGTTCAGGCTATGCCATTCAGTTGGTTCAAAACGTTCATGAGCTGGCATTGCTAACCGAAAGCGACACGACCTGGCGATATATTCCGACCGACGGGCGAGGTCATCCGAAGTACATGGATCCGCAGTGGAATGGCAATTCCGTCGGCCATTGGGAGGGAGACACGCTCGTGGTGGATACGGTGAGCTTGGACACACGGGCATGGATCGGATATCCGGACTACCTGGGCTGGTTTCCCAGCGACGAGGTGCACTACACCGAGCGTATCAGCCGACCCGAAGCGCACACGTTGGTTTATCAAGCCACTGTCGAAGACCCGAAGGTGCTAACGAAGCCATGGACTTCAGTTCCGCGGAAATTCACGTGGGCGGCCGGAAAGTGGATCAACGAAAGGTACAACTGCACGAATATGAGCGATTACCAGCAACTTTCACCTGATAAGAAGCCGATAGACGCCGAAGGGAATGACGAGCGCTTCTACGACGAAGCAGAGTACGAGCGAATGCGCAAGCAATTCAACAAGTGAGCAAGTCTGCCCCGAAAATCTCACGCATGCGTGATCTCGACCAGCAGCGCTGGTTGGGGTGCTCTCTGAGGCAATTCAAATTTCTGCGGCGAGCAGCAGGCAACACCAAGCCTTGAGACGTCGCGCCTCATTTCCGCCTTTTCGCGCAAGTGCTTTAGTGTCTCCTGAAGAATAGACGCAGCAACTTCATCCTTTGGGACCGCCAGTCTATAGTGCATCCACTTGCCTTCGCGTCGTGCCGTTACTATCCCGGCCTTTCGCAAATACGCGAGATGGCGAGAGATCTTAGGTTGGCTTATTTGCAGGATTTCCACAAAATAGCAGACACAAATCTCCCGATCCGCGATTAAGTTCAGTAAGCGAAGTCGGATGGGGTCTGCCAGCGCCCGAAACAGATGATGCAGGGAAGCCGCAGCCTGTGTCTTTGCCATATTCGCATCATAACATATCGGCATTGACAGATATGAGTACGCAGCGTAGGCTGTAACATATGCGATCATGCAGATGTGTTCGGAGGATTTATGGGTATCCACGATCTCGTCAAAGAAAAATACGCCGAGGCAGCCCAACAGGTCGCGGGCGGTGGCAGTCCGTGCTGCGGCGGAAGCAACTGCGACCCGATTACCAGCGATCTCTATGACGATCTCGAAAAAGCGGGAGTGCCGGACGATGCACTGAAAGCTTCGCTGGGCTGTGGCAACCCCACAGCGCTCGCGGAACTTCGCGCGGGAGAAACAGTGCTCGATCTGGGTTCAGGCGGCGGAATTGACGTATTTCTCTCGGCGCGTCGTGTGGGGCCCGGTGGCAAAGCCTACGGTCTGGACATGACGGACGAAATGCTTGCACTCGCGCGGGAGAACCAGCGCAAAGCCGGGCTGGGGAACGTAGAGTTCCTGAAGGGTGAGATCGAGAACATTCCCCTACCGAATGATTCAGTTGATGTGGTGATCTCCAATTGCGTCATCAACCTTTCTGCCGACAAAGGCCGCGTATTACAGGAGGCTTTCCGGGTGCTGCGGCCCGGCGGGCGTTTTGCGGTCTCCGATGTCATCATCCGTGGTCCTGTCCCCTTGGAGATTCGAAAGAGTGTTGAGCTGTGGATCGGCTGCATCGCGGGCGCGATGGAAGAATCCGAATACCGCATGAAACTCGCCGCCGCAGGGTTTGAAGCCATTGACGTCGAGCCAACCCGGGTTTACGCAGTCGAAGACGCGCGCCAATTCCTAACTGCCAAGGGAATTGATGCGGCGGCAATCGCAACCGAAGCTCAGGGGAAGTTTGCGAGTGCCTTCATCCGGGCTAAGAAGCCGCAGCGCAAGGGCATCAGTTCAAGCTGCTGCGGACCGACATGTTGTCATGACGATAAGGTTTGACTGTGCGACGCCCTTACAACGTTTTGTTCCTCTGCACAGGAAATTCGGCCCGTTCGATCATGGCCGAAGCGATTCTCAATCAGAAGGGAAAGCCGAATTTTGCAGCCTACAGTGCAGGAAGTCTTCCAACAGGCTCCGTGCGGCCCGAAGCACTGAAGATGATTGAGAACGCGCACCTTCCCATGAATGGTTTACGCAGCAAAAGCTGGGACAAGTTCACAAGGCCTCAGGCTCCGAGAATGGATTTTGTCTTTACTGTCTGCGACAAGGCCGCGAAAGAAGTCTGCCCGATATGGCCTGGGCAGCCTATGACTGCGCATTGGGGCGTTCCTGACCCCGCCGTCGTAAATGGCTCGCCAGAAGTGGTCGAGAAAGCGTTCCGCCAGGCATTCATGACGCTCGATCGCAGGATTGGTTTGTTTCTCTGCCTGCCTCTCTCAAGCCTGGGGACGCTCGCGATTCGCAAAAGTATTGAAGACATAGGACGCCAATAAACATGAGCACAGACGCCGGTTGCGCCACAGCCATGCCTTCAGCTCTGGGCAGGAAGCGCTTTGGTCTTATCGACCGCTATCTGACAGTTTGGATTTTTCTAGCGATGATTATTGGCGTCTTGCTGGGACATTACGTGCCCGGTATGACTGCTCTCATCGGCCAGCTTCAATCGGGAACGACGAATATTCCCATCGCCATCGGCCTGATCCTCATGATGTACCCACCTTTGGCAAAAGTGCAGTACGAGCGGCTCGGAGAAGTCTTTCGCAACAAAAAAGTCTTGGGATTCTCCTTGCTTCAGAATTGGGTCATCGGGCCGATCCTCATGTTTGTGCTGGCGATCCTGTTCCTGCGTGGCTATCCCGAATACATGACCGGCCTGATCATGATTGGCCTTGCCCGCTGCATAGCCATGGTGATCGTTTGGAATGAACTGGCAAGTGGCGACCACGACTATGCGGCGGGTCTCGTCGCGTTCAACAGCGTGTTCCAGGTCCTCTTCTACAGTGTCTATTCGTGGATATTCATTACTGTGCTTCCCCCGGTCTTGGGATTGAAGGGAAGCGTAGTGCAGGTCACGATCGGCCAGATCGCGAAGAGCGTATTCATCTACCTCGGGATTCCTTTTCTGGGAGGCACGTTCACGCGATTTCTGCTGCTCAAGACGAAGGGCCGGCATTGGTATAACGCGCGCTTTATTCCGTTCGTGAGTCCTTTTACGCTGGCGGCCCTGTTATTCACGATTGGGATCATGTTTAGCCTGAAGGGGAAACTGATCGTGCAGCTCCCGGTTGATGTAGTCAGGATTGCGGTGCCGCTACTTATCTATTTCGTACTCATGTTCTTTGTCAGCTTCTGGATGGGCCGCCGGGTCGGAGCGGACTACAGCAAAACGACGACTCTCGCCTTCACAGCTGCAAGCAATAACTTTGAACTGGCTATCGCGGTAGCGGTGGCCGTATTTGGTGTGAACTCAGGGGCCGCCTTTGCGGCTGTGATCGGTCCTTTGGTGGAAGTTCCCGTTATGATCGCGCTCGTCAACGTCGCGCTGCGCTTCCAAGGGCACTTTGTCGCAGCTAAGGTCGCGGCGCCGACACTGGAGCCGGTGGCCTAAGGTTCAACTTATTTCGAGCACATCTCCGCCGAGATTATGTTTAACGCAAAGCTGATTGATGTTGAATCCGAGCAAAATGAAAAGCATCTTGGTGGGTTACCGAATGGGCACATTTTCTGCGAGGCGTGACGCGGCTCACACCTCAGAATGGAGGAATGCTGCATCTATATATTGGGGCGTGGACGCACGAGGGCAGATGGAAGAACCACGATATTCGGATATCAATGACGCGGAACTGCGGGCCATCGAGGCTGAACTAGGTCACCCTGTTACCAGAGAGCTTGCACAATGGTTCATTCGCAACCGTATCAATCGTGACGCTGTCGAGCGCATGCTGCAGGCGGAAAATGCAAATCTCTTCGAAACGACTAAAAAAGAGAAACTCGTCCGCGGTATCGATAGGCCGGCTGCTCGAAGCCAAGGCTCGGGCTCCGGAAAGATAAAGGCAAAGAAGAAGTGCGCCTGATCTCAGTTGCCGCCGCCACTTTGCTACTTTCCTGGCAAACCGTACTTTTTAATTAGATCCTCTAGACAAGAAACGCACGTGTCGGCCCAGATCGCGTTTTGGGCGTCCAACCGTTCAAATTTCCACGCGACCGCTTTTGGGAATTCCGCCATCAAAATCACCTCAGCTAGTAGACTATCGGCATAAAAGTGCGTAGACGAGCCGGCTTTACAATTACGAATCGATGCGGTACGTTCGCGCACGCATATGAGGAGGAGACCGACATGGATCTGATCAGACGCAAGTTACTCGCGACGGGGGTCGCGGCCACAGCCATGACGGCCGTTCGGCGCGTTTTTGGACAGCAGAGTACGCAAGCAGGAACGGCAGGTGCTATGTCCTTTTATGAAAAGGGTCCGGTTCGCATCCATTACGAACAGTGGGGTTCGGGGTTTCCTTTATTGCTCATTGCCGGCGGTGGCTTGAACTCAACAATCGCCGGCTTGAAAAATCCCTTCGACTCAATCGAGGAGTTCAAAGGCGAGTACCGTTGCATCGCTGCTGATCTGCGTAACGCCAATCCCGGTCAATCCTCCGGTCCGCTTGAGGTGGACCGCTCGTGGGATTCGCACACCGATGACCAACTCGGTTTAATGGATCATCTTGGTGTTAATAAATTCGTGGTGATGGGCTTTTGTATCGGCGGCCCATTCATCTGGAACCTTTTGAAGCGCGCGCCGGATCGCATTGTTGCGGCTGTGCTTGCGCAGCCGGTCGGCTTCCGCCCGGAGATGCCCACGCTTCTTTACGACGGCAGTATGACAGGCTGGGGACCTGATCTGGTCAAGCGTCGGCCCGACATCACCATGGATATGGTCCAGAAATATCTGGACAACATGTACCGCAAGAACGCCGATTTTGTTTTCACGGTAACTCGCGACTTTGTGCGCAACTGCCAGACACCCGTGCTGATCCTCCCGGACGATATCCCGGCACATCCCTACAAAGTGGCCATGGAAGCGGCGATGCTCGCGCCAAAGTCGGAAGTGAGCATGTTCCCATGGAAGGAGCCCAAAGAGCGGATTCCGCTGGCAGTCCGCCAGATACATTCGTTCCTGCGGGCACATCGTCCTGCCTCTGCTTAGGTAAACACCGCGCGAGGCTTGGGATCAGCGTCAAAACGGTCGAAACACATCGGCGGGATATCTTCTTAAGAACAGACTGCCATTCAACGGCGGAATTGGTGCGGTACGCGTTACGAAACCGACTCATCGAGCCCTAGCTTCGCTAGTATATTAAGGTTGGCTTAGGGCTTTGCTTGTGGCGATTCTCGGCGAGCCGGCGGCATGGAATTTGAACCATTTATCGCTAGGTTCGCACGCTGAGAAGTTCTACGGCGTCATTCGAATACATCGGGCTTGCCGCGTCGGCAACTTCCTTGGAATGAACACTTGCAGAAAAATAGGGAGGGGGTAACCTCGCTATCGCGTCAATTCCGCGCGCGTCTGGAGAATGATTGCTGTACCTGTTTGGTACAGGAATCTGCCGATCAGACTCGAAGCTGCTGAGCCGAATATAGGAAAACAAATAGAAAGGCCTCCCTCGTGACCGGTCAAACCGACATTCTTATTGTTTTGATCGCGGTGACAGCGGTTTTGGCGACAATGTTTCTGATCCGTCCCAACATGACTGCGGGGGCGACCGGAAAAATTCTTGCCTTTGTCGGGCTTTTTGTCCTTCCTGCACTTTGCGTCGCAGGCGGGATCTCGGTTCACACGCAGCGTTCAGAAGAGACGCAATTTTGCATTTCGTGTCACAGCATGGAACCGTTCGGGCGGAGCCTTTATGTGGATGATCCCAAATACATACCCGCAATTCATTTTCAGGATCACCGCGTACCTGCGGGACAAGCCTGCTTCGCCTGCCATGCCGACTATTCGCTTTTTGGCCCGTTGCGAGACAAACTGCGCGGGGTAACACGAATCTATATGCAGTACGTCAGCAGACCGCCGAATCCCATCCGCATTCCCGGCGGTTATAACAATGACCAGTGTCTGTATTGCCATGCAGGGGCCCGAAATTTCATCGAAAATCCGATCCATTCAGCGATCATGGACACGCTTACGTCGAATCAGTTGTCGTGCGTGAGCAGTGGCTGCCACGATTTGATTCACAATGTGAGCGAACTCGACCATTTGAAATTCTGGAAACCAGAGCGGTGAATCGCCGCGATGCTGCTATGCAAAAAGTCCTTCGCGTTTCGAGTGCTTTGATTATCGTCGGTTTGCTGGCCGAAGTCGCCAGCCTGCTGTGGTTTCACCCACTAGCATTTGTCCTTTTCGTTTTTATCGGGGCATCATTGCTGGGCCTTGGCATGTTGCTCTACCTATTGTCGCTCGTGTTTGTGGTCTCAGCTTCCGGTGAAAACCGCAGGGGTCCTGCCGAATAGTGACGTATCAATCGTAGACGTGCTAGCATGTCGGCCAACGAACGGCGGCGTTCGCTTCGGATTCCGCTGCCGCGTGCTGAGCGGGGAGGCGATTTATGCGAAGTTCTCGCGGTGTCGTGAACTTGGGTTTGACGCTCGGATTCACCTGCGTCATTACTCTCGGCGTGATTATCGCCGCCACGGAGCCGCCCCCGCCATGGGCCTATGGGTTTACCGCTCCGGTGACCGAACAGCCCGCACCGCCGCCGGCGGCTCCCGCAGTGAAAGATGACGGCACGCCACGTCATCTCCCGGGCAGCACACTCTCGTTCACATTAACTCAGATTCGCAACAATGCCGGACCAGCGGATTGGTATCCCAATGACCATCCGCAGATGCCAGAAATTGTTGCTCACGGCCGCAAAGAAGCAAACGTCTGGGCCTGTAGTTTGTGTCACTATCCGAATGGCAAGGGCCGTCCCGAGAACGCCGGCGTGGCTGGTCTGCCCGCCAGCTATTTCATTCAAACGATGAATGATTTTAAAAGCGGCGCGCGAAAAAGTTCCGATTCTCGAAAGGCCAATACGAATCTGATGATCGGATTCGCCAAAGCTATGACAGACGATGAAATCAAAGCTGCCGCGGAGTATTTTGGCTCGATGAGATGGACTCCGTGGATCAAGGTGGTGGAAACCAACAGCGTGCCCAAGACGCGCACAGCCGGCGGCATGTTTTTGAAGCTCGAAGGCAATGAAAAAGAGCCCATCGGCAAGCGGATCATCGAAGCCCCGGATAACACTGAAGCTACCGAACTTCTGCGCGATGACCACTCCCCTTTCACAGCCTATGTCCCACCCGGCAGCATTAAAAAAGGTGAGGCTCTGGTGACCACTGGTGGCGGTGGAAAAACGATCGCGTGCGGGACCTGCCATGGTGCGGATTTAATGGGGCTCGGCCCCGTGCCGGGAATCGCGGGCCGTTCTCCGAGTTACCTGGTGCGGCAGCTCTATGACATGCAGCAGGGCAATCGGCATGGCGTCTGGACAGAACTGATGAAGCCTGTGGTGGCCAAACTGACGCCCGATGACATGATCGCGATCGTGGCGTACACTGCATCGCGCCCAGTTGGTGCGGACAAAAAAGAGATCAGCAGCGCGAGCCGGTAAGCAAGGTGCCGGTAAATCGGAGGAGATGGCATGAGATCGAAAGTGACGTTGGTAGTGGCGGCTTTAATCTTTTGCTCCGCAGCAATGTTTGCGCAAGAAGGTGCGCAGGGCGGCGAGCAGCAAGGCCGTGGCGAACGCCGGGGACAACAGCGGGGCGAGGGCGGAGGCGGATTGGGAGGCAACCAGCCCGTTCCGGCGACAGACAGGGTCACACCTAATATCCCGGGCGTGGTGAAGGCAGGAACGAAAATCGAAATCGTTAAATATGGTATGCGTGGCTCAGATGGCGGAGTCGGGATGCCTGACGGCAGCATCCTCGTCACGGGAAATGGCGGCGTGATGAAGATCGATCCTCAAGGCAATGTCACTGTTTTAGTGGAGAATTCGGAGCAGGCCGCAGGACTGGCTTTGGACGCCAAAGGCCGTATTTACGCCGCACAATACACCAAAAAGGTCAGCATCATTTATCCGAAGGAAGAAGCGAAAACGCTGACCGACAGCTTCGAGGGCAAGCCGTACATTCGGCCCAACGATCTGGTGGTGGACAAAAAGGGTGGAATCTATTTCACCGATTGCTACGAAGTCGGGCAGAAACCTATGCCGGGTGATCTGCCGCAGGCCGTCTATTACATTCAGCCGGACGGCAAGGTGATTCGAGTCGCCGAAGGCATTAATCGCCCCAATGGCATCACTCTCAGCCCGGACGAAAAGACGTTATACGTAAACGATTGGGATGGACCTTATCTGCTCACGTTTGATGTGCAGCCGGACGGCACGCTAAAGAACCGCAAGAATTTTGGGAAGTACACACTTAAGCAGGAGACCGATCACGGTCTCGTCAGCGGCGCGGACGGTCTTTGCATCGATAGCCAGAGCCACCTGTATGCAACGACACCGGCGGGGGTGCAAGTCTTCGACTCCAAAGGCCAGCACCTGGCAGATATTGAAGCTCCATACGAGCGGCCGCCACAGAACTGCGGTTTCGCCGGTCCAGACAAACACTATTTGTATGTGGAAGGCAGAGGGACCGTTTATCGCATTCGCACGATTCCGACGGGGTACAAAGGACGGGGAAAGTAACACGCTCCAATGTCATACAAGCAGTTCCCGCGGCGGCAATGCCGGTTTGAATAGAGGAGGGCGAGCGTGACAAATCGTTTTGTATTCCGAACTGCTGCTGTGGCTCTTTTGTTTGCCGCCGGGTCCGTATCGATGCTTCCTCAGGATCAGGGCCTTTTAACGCAGAAGGCGATCTCCGCGGACATGGCGCTTGCCATGGTCCGCGGAGCGCTGGAGAAATGCCGAGGCGACAACTATCGGGTTAGCGTTCATGTGCTCGATGTCGACGGCCAGGTGAAGGCCTCAGCGCGCGATGATGGAAGCAGTGAAGTGAACTATGAAGTAAGCCGGCGCAAAGCTTACACTGCGCTTACCTACAAGCGTCCCTCCAGCGAAATGGAAAAGGCGATGGGCAACATGTCCGCCGGCCGCATCATTCCCGATACTTTTATGGTCGGAGGCGGTCTGCCGGTCAAGGTTGGCAGTGAGACGATCGGCGCAATCGGCGTTGGTGGCGCCCCGGGCAGCGACAAAGACGAAGCGTGCGCCGCCGCGGGCCTGGCCAAAATCGCGGACAAACTGAAATAGAGATCCAGGCCTGCTCATTTTGAATTGTTGGCTGATCAATTCAGCGCGAAATGCCGCACAGTTAGAGAAGAATTCGAAGTTCTTCTTTCTTCTACGCATAAATGTGCCACAGCATCAATCGTGATGGCCCACGTCAATAGAATTTCCGGACTGGCACGACCGTAGCGGCGATCCCACAGCCCGTCAGAGCCACACTTCTCGTAACGTCGTCGCCGGCGCCGCATCTGTCGTTCACTGATGCCCATGATCTGCGCCGCTTGCCACCAAGTAATGCGCTTGGCCATGGCTCGCAAAATGACTTCTTGTATCTTCATCGCCCGCTCCACGACCGCTTCCGGTATCACTCCTAGGACCCTCCTCGGGCCGAGAGCTTTACCGCAAGCCGTCTATTTCAAAGCGGACATTTCACGTGCTAATTCAAGCGGACATTTCACGTGCTACCGACACTCCCGGACGTTTTTGTTGACGCTCCCCTGACAGTGTGTTATGACGCCCGCAACATTTATCGTCGGTCTCAAGGCAAAAATCAGGAAAGGATGGATTCTATGAGCGCTAACCTCGTTCATTTCGGGGGTTGGGTGTGCCCTCGAGCCAAAAGAGTTCTTCCGCTGGCGGGTTGTTGGGCGCTGTTGCTTCTGATGTCCCTGCCTTTATTTCCGCAAGCAAACCAGGGCACCATTCAAGGCGCTGTTTTTGATCAGACGGGCGGCGTCATTCCAGGCGCCACGGTAACCGTGATTGACGTGGCGAGAGGGATCTCACGGCCGTTGACTGCGGACAATGCTGGGCAGTACATCGCAGTGAACCTCACGCCTGGGACATATACCGTGCGTGCCGAGGCTAAGGGCTTCCGGGTGACCGAACATAGCGGGGTTCTCGTGGAGGTTGGGCAGAATGTTCGCGTGGACCTCACGCTGCAGCCTGGCGAGCAAACCCAGACTGTTACCGTTACTGGGGAACTCCCGTCAATCGATACAACAGACTCTACACTGGGCGGGACGGTCAGCAATCAGGCGATCAATGCCTTGCCCCTGAACGGACGGAATTTCGAGCGCTTGTTACAGTTGCGGCCAGGAGTCATCACGAATCCAGGAGCGGGGGCCGGCAACGCAAGCACAAACGGCCGCCGTACAGGAAACGACCTTCTGCTGGTTGAGGGCATTGCTCAAATCGGCCCGAGCAACGGCACGACCACACTTAATGCCGTGTACCGGACCGGAGACGCAAATTCCCTCGTGCCCATCGATGCCATCCAGGAATTCAATACGCAGCAGAACTACAAAGCTGAATATGGCTGGCGCGACGGGTCCGTGGTGAACGTTGGAGTCAAATCGGGTACGAATAGCATCCACGGCGCCGCATACGCTTTCGGCCGGGATGCCAGCGCGACCGATGCCCACAACTTTTTTACCCCCGGGACCGCGACTGATGCCACTGTCGAGCAGTTCGGGGCCGTGGCCGGAGGACCGATCATCAAGGACAAGCTCTTCTGGTTTATGGGGTACGAGGGGCTGCGAACAACGTTAACAAACCCGGTGTTGGATACAATTCCCGCCGACGTAGCCATGCCCGCGTTCGCCGGAGCGAAAAATGGCTGCACCGTGTTAGGTACCGGCAACTGCAATTTCAGCATGGTGGATGCATGCAACGATATCGGCCGGGCGAACATAAGCCCACTGAGCGCTCAACTGGCCGGCATACCGGCGGGCAGTTGCGTTCCGCAGGCATCATCCTCAACATTCGAGAATTTGTTTCCGTTTACGACGAATACGAACGTGAATGGCAACTTCCAGCCGAACTTGGTGACTACCGGTCCGCTCAATAACGGCTTCATCAAAGGCGACTACGTGCTGGGTCCACACCATCACGTAAGCGGTTTCTATTTTGTCTCGAAATCTTATCAACACGTGGGTTACGACAACCGCCAGTTGTTACCTCAATGGCAGGCGAACGTTCCTTCTAACGTGCAGATGTTCAACGGCGCTTGGACCTGGACCCCGAATTCCACCTGGGTCAATGACGCGCGGGCGGGCTATTCCTATCTTTTCGCGAAAACGCTATCGGGCGACGTGAACATGCTTCCTTCGGATCCATGGCCCACCGGCTACGGATTTAATACGGGTGTGAGCAATCCGCTGTACGGTGGTCTTCCGGAAATCGATATTGGAGGTTTTCAAAGCTATTTGGGAGCTGGCCGCCGCACCGGTTGGCGCGGTCCGGAGGGCAATGCCAGCTTTGTTGACAGTGTCTCTTACCTGCGCGGAAGGCATGCCTTCAAGTTCGGCTTTGATTTCGTGGACGTCGTTTATGACAATAACGCATATAACCGAGCAAATGGGCAGGTCAAATTCTCGAGTCTGGAAGCTTTCCTGCAGGGCAGCCCGAAGAGCGGAACGATCCTTGTGGGTGACCCCAACCTTTATGCGCGCGCCCACTGGTATGCGGCTTTCATTCAGGATGATTGGCGTTTAAAGCCGCGAGTTACTTTGAACCTTGGTTTGCGCTGGGAGTACACTGGTTCGCCAGTCGAACGCCATAACTATGACGGTAGCTTCAATCCTGACGTCAATCCGACAGCAGTTTACGCCGTTCAACAGGTGGGACCGGGCGAGCCGCTCACATCTTTCTATAATGCCGATTACAAAGACTTCTCGCCGCGATTGGGAGTGGCGTGGGATGTTCGCGGCAACGGAAAGACCGTGGTACGCGCGGGAGCGAGTATCCTCAGGAATCCCGTCGTCGCCGGCCAGTACATCGGTTTATCTCCGTTCGGCGCCAGCGTGCCAAGCATTGGACTCAATCAAAGTGGCACGGATGCTAACCTTCACAGCCCGGTTCAATTAGCTCTTACTGGAGGGCAATTCATTTGGGCAGCAGCCGGCCCCGTATTCCCCGGGAACACCAGCGTTGCCATCAACGGCGTTACCTATACAGGGTCCAGTTGTACATTTATCGGCGAGGCTGGTCTTCCTTCGCCGAAAGTTTATACTCCTACGCCATGCACCACTCAGGCGGTCAATCCGAATTTCCGTCAGCCTTATTCGGCTCAATGGAATCTCGACATCCAGCGCGCTATTACCAATAGCTTGACACTAGATCTGGCCTATGTCGGCGTTCATGGCGTTCATGAAGCTACCTGGAGCGACATCAATCAGCCGCCGGTTGGCGCCGGTTGGAATCTTTCGACGTCGGCGCTCCCCGCGGCGCTAGCGTCGCAAGCCCTGCCTGGGGGCGTCAGTCCGGCGGCTTACTGCCTCGCGAGTGCCACCCATGCCACGCCTTACGATCAATGCGGCTCACTTGGGACGAAAGGCACAAATGGCGCCGTGAACAGTGCGTTAGCGGGTAACGAGGCGGCCGCGTCACCTTACTACGGCAAATTCCCGTACTTGAGTGAGGTGGTGCAGCTCGGAAACCAGGATTTCTCGAATTACGATGGCCTGCAAGTCACAGTCAACGAGCGTACCGCCCACGGGTTGTCATTTATCGCCGGTTACACTTATTCGCACGCTTTGGATGTAGTGTCCGGCGATGCGACAGACCAGCAGCCATATCCCATCAACGCCTACAACGTCCGTTTGAACTATGGCAACAGCGACTTCGATATCCGCCACCGGTTCACGTTCTCGCCGACCTACCTCATCCCGGGGATAAAGTCCCCGGCGCAAATGTTACAGGGCTGGTCGATAAGCGGAATCGTCACTTTGCAGAGTGGGTTGCCATGGAGTGCCTCCGACGTTACCAACGACATCATCGGGACCGGCGAGTTCGTAGGAACGATTTCGAGCGCACTGCAGCCCTGGAACTACACCGGTCCTCTCTCCGCGTTTCGCGCGGGACCGCAACCCATTCCGCAGCTAAAAGGGAGCGCAGCCACGGCGGCGTGCCAGGCCGCCGCGGAAGCTCCCTACACGGGCAATACGCAGCTCGTCGGACTCGCCGACGCTGCGCTCGCCAACTATGGTTGCTACGTCCAGAATGGCGGAATTCTTACGCCGCCTGCACTGGGGACAGTGGGAGATGCGGGTCGCAATCGATTTCGCGTTCCAAATTATTACAACGTAGATTTATCCATCGGTAAGGAATGGAAAATCAAGGAGCGATACAGCGCCCAGTTCCGCGCGGAGTTTTTCAACCTCTTTAATCGGGCCGATTTCGCAGTTCCCGGTGCGAATAACTCTGGATTGGATCCGGGTGCCGGCGGCCAATTTGGCTGTGCGTGCGCGACGCCCGACGTGCAGGGCAACAACCCTGTGCTCGGCTCCGGCGGACCGCGGCATATCCAATTCGGCCTAAAGCTGCTCTTCTAGACCGAGGAAACTGCCAACGAAGAAGAAGGGACCTCTTGGTCCCTTCTTCTGATTCTCACAAAATTAAAAAGGGGGCAACACTATCTGACCCCCTTGCTAAAAATTTATGTACTTCGAGGCTATTTCACGTCATTGTCGGCGCGGCCACCGTTATCCGCGCCGGTCTGGCTGTCACGCAGCAGCGTGCCGTCAGCGAGAACGATTTTGTTGATGCGGCCGACAGGATTGCCGTTTTTTGCGGCGAACATATAAACAGTAATCACGTCGCCCGGTTTCAGCGAGCTCCTGTTCCAGCCCATTAATGCGATCGCCGAAGGACTGCCGAGTTCTACAGACCAATGGGTCGTTCCGCCTTTATCGTCTTTAGCGTCGAAGAACACGAGCGTGTGGGGATTCGCCCAGATGTACCTGGTAACGACAGCCCCCTTCAGCTGCAGTGGTTTGCTCATGTCATAGGCGGCAGCTCCATGATGCGCGAACGCAGGAGCGGAAACAGCAAGAAGAGCAAGAACTGCCACGATGATTGTAAGCCAATTTCGCATATGCCACCTCGGGGGCTGATTTGCGGTAACTCAGTCGGCGTCAGGATATAAGACAGGGCGGTCTAGCGTCAACGGATACACCGACCCCAGCAGCGGCCGAGCGGTTTTCGATGCTATTTGGCCGATGTGCTGGTGCCCGCGGGATCGCCCACGGATCGCAGGTACTCGATGGTCTCGGATGGTATGCAGAGCTTTTCATCGAAGATCTGATTCGGAATCCACCTAAAATAGACGGTGCCGAGCGAAACCTGTTTGGTATAGATGGTGGGATCGTCCAATGTAATCGCCACTTGCAAATCGTTATGGTCGGTGCGAGTGAAACGTTCCTGGACGTGTGCATTCACCGTGTGTGGATGGCCATTGCGGTCGAGCCAACTACGTTCGTCGAGTCCGGTCGTATCGACGACCAGCGTATTGTCATTTTCCCAACGGCCGACTGAGTATCCAAAATATCTGGGATCGGGAGCACCTTTTTCAGTGCCGCCCACATTTTTCGGAAGCTCGCGTCCATCCATCCAGATCTCACGCCACACCTGCTGAAATTGATAAAGCACCACGATGCGATCCGGCATGGTGGCGAACGAAATTCCGCGGATCTCGTCGACATCCGCGCGCGGAAAGCCCAGGGGATCGCAAGTTCGAACAAATGGATCATTGGTCCCCGCTGGGCTGAATTTATCGAGGCTTTTGCTTTCACTGAAAAGCTTCTGTCCCACAGGTGTCAGCGGGGGAAATTCCGCTTGCCGGAAGTCTGGCACGCCGGCGCCAGAACGGGGCCCTGCCCACGTGCCGCTCAAGTCGTGAACGGGAGCGGGGCCACCAGAACCCATCACCCTGTTTCGGCCGTTGTACATCCACTTTGAGTTTTCGGTCGTGGACGGCTGAGCAGGATGTGCCTGTCCTAGGGCACTGGTTGAAGCAGCAACAAGGATGAGGAGGCCGAGAATGATAAGGACACTGTTTGACCGACTTTGCATATTCAGCTCACCTTGCATTCGAGTCTCGCTCCATGGATGAGACCTCTCCGCCAAGCGGCGAGGTCATCCACTCCTGCGCGTGGCGCGTAGCATATGCTCGCGCTTGGCGGATGGTCAAGGTGCTCGCGCGGCGAAGTCGTAACGTTCGCAGTGACCTGATGGGGCGATTGCGCGGCAAGGCAGCGAAGTGTATAGTGTCGCGGGCGAAGCCCGGAAGGTTGCGGTGCAGGCGGATTTCTATAGACTGCGTGTGTACAGCGCGTTGCGACAGGGGGATATCCGCTGACGTATTAGAGTCATAAGCAGGGGAGAGACAGGGAGGGAGGCGACATGAAAGTCGGGCATTGTGCAGTAGCCGCGCTGGTGGCGTGCGCTATGGGAAGCGGATGGGCGCGTGGTCAGGCAGAGAAGCCGCAAATGGCCGAAGACGCGTTCAAGAATATCCAAGTGCTGCGCGGCATTTCAGTGGATCAATTCCTTGGCACCATGGGTTTCTTTGCCGCCTCGCTCAGCTTGAATTGCACCGATTGCCACACCGCGGAGAGCGGTGGCAGTTGGGCGCGTTATGCAGACGACACGCCGCTGAAGAACACAGCGAGGCGAATGGTCGTAATGGTGAATGCAATCAATAAGGCCGATTTCGGCGGAGAACGCAAAATCACTTGTTACACGTGCCATCGTGGCAGCCAGCGCCCAGAGATCACGCCGAGCCTGGCGGAGCAATACGGTGCCCCACCTCCGGAAGATCCGGACAAAGTAGAGATTCTGAATCCCAGCGGATCTAACCAGCCCACAGCCGAACAAGTGCTCGACAAGTATCTTCAGGCTTTAGGTGGAGCGCAGCAGGTGGCGAAGCTGACGAGTTTAGTTGCGAAGGGGACGTATACAGGATTCGACACCGACTTTGCGAAAGTGCCCGTAGATATTTACGCGAAGCCTGGGCTGCGGGCGCAAGTGGTGCACACGCTGGCCGGAGACAACACAAGCGTTTATGACGGCAAGGATGCATGGGTCGCGGCCGTAGACAAACCCGTGCCCCTGATGCCACTTACGGGCGGAGATTTGGAAGCGGCCCGGACGGATGCGCAACTGGCCTTTCCGGCACACATCAAAGAAGATTTGAAGAATTGGCGAACAGGTTTTCCGGCCATCACGATCAACGACAAGCCCGTGGTTGTAATCGAGGGCACCACCGCTGGCGGATCAGCGGTGAAGCTTTATTTCGATAAGGATAGCGGTCTTTTAGTACGGCAGACACGCTATAACAATACTTTGGTCGGTCTGATTCCGAGCCACGTGGAGTATTCGGATTACCGGGCGGTGAACGGAGTGAAAGTGCCGTTCAAATGGATTACGACATGGACCGACGGGCAGTCCACAACGGAATTAACTTCAGTGCAGGCAAACGTGCCGGTCGACGCCAACCGGTTCACAAAACCCGCGCCAGCCGTGCCCAAAGAAACAAGCGCTTCCCGTTAGCAAACGCAACTGATCTTGGGCAGGCGCTTAACGCGCGGCTTTGGTTCTTTTGTCCTCGGAGCGCCAGTGGATCATCTTGCTGCCTCCGAGAGATTGCTGCTAGAATCGCGGCCACGCGAACCTATGCCAACGAATGTTGGTGTGCCTGGGAGGGAACTTATGAAGATTTGCTTGAGAGGCTTCCTTGTAGTTGTTGTGTATTCCGCGCTCGCAGCTTCGGTATTCGCTCATCATGGGAATGCGGCGTATGACAATAAAACTATGACGGTGAAAGGAACTGTGACGTCCTGGGATTGGAAGAATCCTCACACCTTCTTGAAATTTGACGCTAAGGATGAGAAGGGCAACATCGTGCATTGGCTCGGCGAGTGGAATGCTCCATCGACTTTGGTTAATTTTGGAATAACCGCGAAATCATTTAAGCCGGGTGACGAAGTCACTGTGACTATGAATGGAATGTCCAAGACCGGGCAGCCGGTTGGCCGCATTACTAAGGTTATTCTTCCCGATGGTCAGGAACTCAGCATGGGGAACGAGCGATAGGATTTGAAGACTGCCGTTCGGAACTAAATTGCCACATCGCCCGCCGGCAAGGCATCCGATGCAATTTGGGAGAATTGAAATGTCGAAACGTTATGTTGCTGGGACCCTCTTCGCCGCAGTGCTAGCTTTTTCGCCATTGATGTCAGCGCAAACGACTGACAAGCGGGAGTCAGGGAAGAACATTCATCGCGACGGGTGGGACCGAGTCGTCCCCAAAGCCCCGGTGGATCAGAAATCCGACCCCGCTCCGGTTCGCGACTTGACGGGAATCTGGGAACCCACGCCCGGGTATCGCGATGGAGTTTTCGCGACGGGACCGAAGGAATACCCTTCTGATGGCAAGCCGGAACATCAACTGCCGTTCACTCCGCTAGGCCTGAAAACATGGAAAGAACATAAACCCGGGTTTGGAACGACTGCGGTGCCCATTGCGGAAAACAACGACCCTTTCGACATTTGTGACCCCATAGGTTTCCCTCGCCTCGAACTTTTTAATCTGCGAGCGATTCAAATTTTCCAGACCAAGAGCCAAGTGGCCATCATGTATCAGAACGATCAAGTGTGGCGCAATATCTGGATGGATGGGCGCGAGCTTCCTAAAGAGATTCTGGAGCCGCGGTGGTACGGGTATTCTGTTGGCAAGTGGGTGGACGATTACACCTTTGTTGTTGAGACAACGGGATTGGATGAGCGGACCTGGATCGACAACGTCGGCCGGCCTCACAGCGATGCATTGAAAGTCATCGAAACCTGGCATCGCATAAATCACGACATATTGGAGCTCACTCTGACAATTGACGATCCAAAGATGTACACGAAGCCTTGGAATGCGCTAAACAAGTTCCGCATGCGTTTACAACCCGAATGGTTCGATATTCGCGAAATGATCTGTTCGGCATCTGAGGCGCAGGATTACAACAAGACCGTTGCCGACCAAGCTGTTGCCGAGAAGAACGCGAAAAAGAAGTAGTTTGGTCAGACACATGCTGCGCCGTTTCGCGAACGCAACGTTATTTTTCGCATCATCGTTGCTTTGCGTGTCTCTCGCCTGGGCTCAGGGCGCCTATCGGAACACGCAATATGACAAGCTGAATACCGGTACAGGTGGGCCTGCTCCGAAACGTGATTTGACCGGTTCATGGGCCGGGCCGGTAGCGATCGATAGCCAAGCCCAGTTTCCTCCCCTCACGCCCCTCGGCCAGAAGCTGATAAGCGCCAATAAGCCTGAGCCGAAATTCAACATCGCGGGCAGTAATGACAATTTCGCGAGGTTTTGCGACCCCCTGGGCTTTCCTCGAAATATGGTATTTGAGCTGCGTGGCCTGGCCTTTGCAACGATGCCTGATCGCATCATCGTTTTGAATCAATATCAGCGCGCCTGGCGCGAAATTTGGATGGATGGGCGCGAACTGCCAACAAACGTGGGCGGAACCGGAAAGGATGCGCCGGACCCGCGATATTACGGATACTCTGTCGGCCACTGGGAGAGCGATAACACCTTAGTTGTCGATACCACCGGTCTCGACGACAAGACGTGGCTCACCCGCATGGGATATCCCCACAGCATGGAAGCTCATGTGAACGAACGGTATGTGCGTCCTGACCACAACGATTTGCAGCTTACGATTACGGTGGACGATCCCAGGATCTACACAAAGCCTTTCGTGCTCGGTTCAGTTTCTTTCAAGTGGGTGCCCGATCAACAACTTGCTGAGCAGCTTTGCATACCTTCGGAGATGCTGCAGTATTTGGACGTGATTGCAGATCCCGGGGGGAATGGGTTAGCGCCGAACAAGTAAGCGCTCATGGTAACCGGCTGGCCGCGTATGGTGTGGCGCTTCACGGTCTTACCCATTCGAACTTTTTCCATAAAAAAAGAGCAGCAGGTCGGTCCTGTTGCTCCAGAGATTCCGAAATGGATGGCGATCAGTAAGCGGGTTTTTCCGATTTGTCTTTACTGTCGGCGTCGCCCAGTTGGCTATCCTTCAGCGTAGTGCCGTCAGAAAGGACAATCTTGTTCAGTCGTCCGACGGGGTTGCCGGTTTTTGACTGGAACGTATAAACCGTTACGACGTCTCCAGGTTTCAGTGAATTTTTGGTCCATCCGATCAAGCTGAGCGCAGAAGGGCTGCCGGCTTCGGCGGCCCAGTGGACCAGGTTTCCTTTGTCGTCCTTGACATCGAACATCGTAATCGAGTGAGGATTAGCCCAGATAAATTTGGTGATGGTGGCATCCTTAAGGACAACCACTTTTTGCGTATCGTAGGTCGCGCTTCCGTGATGCGCGAACAAAGGCAAACTTGCCATCAAAAATCCGATCAGCACAGCTCCCCGGATCCCGTTTCTAGTCATCAGTTGCTCCTCGGCCGCGGAAGACAGGTGGTTCCGCTCGCGATTGACTACAGAACCAAACTTGAAGCACATTGAATCATCGTAAGCACGGCACTGTCAAGGCGGCAGCGTGATACCCCGGGCTTCAAACGCCTGTATTTGTCTTCCTGACAGTGCATTGGTCATTGCCAAAATCGCTGTTTTGGCGATCGTTTAAGTGAGAAACTCGCGAAAACGTTATGTGGAGCTGAACATGTTTGACTCAACTCGTCGTGAGTTCACCAAGAAGTCACTGTTACTCGCGCTAACGCCCATGGCGGCGGAAACGCCGGGTCTTTACGCTTCCGCATCGGCAACTCCGGCCGCAGCCGAAAACGCGCCCAACGAATTCTTCCCGGAGTTGAAACGGGAGCAGATCAAGACGTCCGGCGCGACGATTAACGTTGTCCACGGGGGGCACGGTTCGCCGCTCCTGCTTTTGCACGGAATTCCGGAAACACACGTAATGTGGCGCAAAGTCGCGCCTGCACTGGCGCGAAATTTCACCCTGGTCATTGCCGATCTTCGCGGATACGGCGACAGCAGCAAGCCTCCGGGCGGCGCCGACCACTTCGGTTATTCGAAACGAGCCATGGCTCAAGACCAGGTGGAGGTGATGGAGCATCTCGGGTTCCGGAAATTTGCGCTGGTGGGGCATGACCGCGGCGGGCGTGTTGCGCATCGCCTGGCCCTCGACTATCCGGACCGGTTGAGCAAATTAGTCATCGTTGACATTGTCCCTACATACCGCTGTTACGCAGATGTGAATAAAGATTTTGCTACCGTTTTCTTTCATTGGTTCATGCTTGTTCAGCCGTCGCCATTCCCTGAAACGATGCTCGGAAACAGTGCCGAGCTTTTCCTGAAGTACATGCTGTTCCGTCTAGGGGGCGAAGAGCCACGCACAGGCATTCCGGAGTGGGTGGATCAAGCTGCATATAATGATTATCTGCGGTGCTTTCGTGATGCGGCGGCGATCCGGGCGCTTTGTGAAGACTATCGTGCCGCAGCCTCCATCGATTTGGTGCATGACAAGGCGGACCTGGACAAAAAAATCCAATGTCCACTCCTGGTTTTGTGGTCAGAGAAGGGGCCATTCCACCGAATGTATGACGTCTTGCAAACTTGGCGAGAGCGCGCGACAAACGCCACGGGTAAGGCCCTTCCGGCAGGCCATTTCCTCCCCGAGCAACTGCCGGAACGGTTCATGAACGAGATCGAGCCGTTTCTCTCGGCTTGATTCAGCGCGGATTCATCGCTGCGTGGCCGCGTCATAAAATGTTATAGTCAAAAAGGCGAGACCCTGTAGCTCAACTGGATAGAGCGCTTGCCTACGAAGCAAGAGGTTGGCGGTTCGACCCCGCCCAGGGTCGCCACTTCAGAGACGGTCCAAATTTTCCCTCCAAAGTTCTGATTCGAATTGCATCGAGCAACTCCGAGGTTTGTATAAGCGATTTTTGTCAATCTACCGTTGTCATAGCCGATGCATTAAGACAACAAGCATGCTGGAAAATACGTGTCGCGGTCGACGTATGCCAGTATTTCCGTTTGGCGTCAATGGGTTCCTGCTAGAAGGGCAGAATTCTGCTGAAAGTCGGACGAGCGGAGCCCCTGTGCCCAAAAGCAAGGACCCGAAGCGCCAGATCGTATCTGAGGCAATCCCCGAGCGGTTCCATCAGCGCGACATCGTGGTGATTGGAGGATCGGCGGGATGCATAGGGCCTTTAAAGTCGCTCGTCTCCAGTCTTCCTGCCGATTTGCCCGCAGCCATATTCATCACGGTCCATGTTTCTCCTGAAGCTCCAAGTATTCTTCCGGCGATTCTGTCGCGCGCCGGGCAGATTCCCGCCGTTCATCCGCTGGACCGGCAGCCGATCATGAAATCCACGATCTACGTCGCTCCTCCTGATCATCACCTGCTCATCGAAGACGGCTGCGTGCTTTCCAGCCGTGGTCCCCGCGAGAATCTGCACCGGCCCGCAGTCGATCCTTTGTTCCGTTCAGCCGCACGCAGCTATGGCCATCGAGTGATCGGCATCATTCTTTCAGGTCTCCTGGATGACGGCTCTTCCGGCCTGATGGCGGTGAAGCTGAAAGGAGGACTTGCCGTTGTTCAGGATCCTGCAGAAGCAGCGTTTCCTGAGATGCCCGAGCGTGCATGGCATTACGCTCATGCCGAATACGTCCTGACGGTAGCCGGCATTGAACGGCTGATCAAGAATTCGGTGAATGGTGGCGCCAAGGCGCCGCGGTCGGACGCCGCGCGACGTTTGAACACGCCGAAGGCGAGAAAGGCGCTGGCGATTGAGACGACCAACTCGAATCTGGAGAATGCTCCCATAAAGGAACACCTCGGTATGCCTTCCGTATACGCATGTCCCGATTGTCACGGGGTACTTTGGGAAGTTAAAGAAGGGAATCTGCTTCGGTTCCGCTGCCGCGTTGGCCATTCCTACACGGCCGAAACTTTGAACGTTGCGCTGTCACAGGGAATGGAAGACGCCCTGTGGGCCAGCATGCGCGCGCTGGAGGAAAAGGCCGAACTTCTGCGGCGCATGGCCTCGCGCTCGGAACGCAGAGCGGCGGCCCGCTACACAGAAGAAGCGGAGCGATGCGAGAGACACGCAGGTGAAATTCGCGAGATGCTGGCGGAAAACGGAAGTCCGCACACAAATGCCGGATTGCAGATCTCCAAACAAGGTTAACTTTCTTGGATAACTAGGTCAGTCTCGCTGCTCTGCGGCTGCATGGAAAGTGTGATTAGGAGCGCCCCGCCGTCCAATGTAACCCGTTCTACGCGGCACTCGACCTTTTGTGACGTACCATCCAGCTTCAGTTCCATCGGGAAAGGCGCGATCGTATCGGTCGTCTTCTGGGCCTTCTCCAACGCGCCCCACAATTGGGGATTATCGGCGAATACGTGATCCAGCCGGTGCAGCGGCCGATTCTGAGCCGATTCGGGACGGAGCCGAAAAGCGCGGTAAAAAGAGGGGCTCGCGGCCCTGATGCGCAATTGGGTATCGAGCACGAGCATGAGTTCCACCACGCGCCCGGCTTCCGGCCGGTTTGCCTCCCGCGCGTGAGGAATGGCCATGAGGGTAATAACGGCGCCTTCCACTTTATTGTCGCTGGTGCGATAGGGCATGGCTCTGAACGTGTACGGTTGGCCGGAGCGGACTCGAACCTCGCGCTCGAAAGGCAGGAAGTGGCTGATGACGTTAGCGATCTCCTCATGCAGGTTGGATACGTCCAACGCGGCATTGATATTTCCAAACGGCCGGCCAACGTCCGCTGGAATCAAGCCGAGAAGATTTTGTGCTTCGGGAGTAAATCGCCGGATCGCCAGATTACCATCGAGCATGACCACGGCGACGTCGATGCTGGTCAGCAAATTCGTCAGATCGTTATTGGCCTGAGTGATTTCCTGATTGCGGCTGCGCAATTCATCATTAACCGTAGTCAGTTCTTCGTTGGCGGACTGCAATTCTTCCTTGGCAGTTTCCAATTCTTCGTTTGTACTTTGCAGCTCCTCATTGCTGGAAAGGATCTCTTCGTTGGCGGACTGCAGTTCCTCATTGGTGGCTTCCTGATTTTCGATTACGGTGTGCAGATATTCCGTCGTCGAGGCCAACTCCTGCTGCAGCTTTTGGAGGCGGTTGGAAGACGCCTCCTTCCGCATAGGTACCGCGCGCCGCTTGGCGCCGGGATGTTGTTGGCGTGCCCTGCCGCTGTCTTCCTCGAAAACGATCATCAGATATGCTTCGTTCGTGTTTGCCGCGCGAAGCGGAACGACATCGAAACTGACATCGCGGATGCCATGATCGCTTTTCACTTCGACGTGCTCTCGATGCACGGTGACATGGTCTTTTTTGGCGCGGGCAATGGCATTGCGGAGTTCCAGCAGCAAACCTTCGCGGGCCATTTTCAGTATGCTGAGGGTCGCGCGGCCCGAGGACAGTTTTAAATACCTATCCACGTCGCCGCGCGAGTGCACGATCTCGAGTGCGTCGTCCACGAAAACGGCTGCCGGCGCGAATTGTTGCAAAAGCCTGCGATCAAACTCCTTCTGCGCCTCAGCGGCATTCCACGCCGGTTCCTTTCTGGGAACAAGGTGAGGTCTCCCGCCGGCCTCGGCTCTCTCGCGTTGCCGGCCCATGGAGAACGCGACCGCAGGACGAATGGCAGTGGCGCGTTTACTATAAATTTTGTGAGCCCGGTCTTCGAGAGCAAACAGATTGCTCATCATACCGATGCTTTCCGCATTACCCAGCAAGAGAAATCCGTGTGGTGTCAGGGCGTAGTGGAAAAGCGAAATCACATTTTTCTGAAGCGGGGCTTCCAGATAGATCAGCAAGTTACGGCAGGAGATCAAATCCATTTGCGAAAAGGGCGGATCGGCCAGCAGATTGTGTTGGGCGAAGATACACATATCTCTGACATTTTTATTAATACGATAGCCGCCCTCGACCTTGACAAAAAACCGCCGCAGGCGCTCGGGGGAAACGTCGCCTTGAATATTCTCGGGATATATCCCGTTCCGCGCCTTATTGATGCTGACATCGCTTATATCGGAGCCAAAAATTAGAATCGGCATTGACGAAGCCCTGTCTCCCAAATATTCAAGCAGGGCTATAGCCAGCGAGTAGGTTTCTTCGCCTGAAGAACACGCCGCGCCCCAGATGCGTAGAGGCGTTTCGTTCGAGCGGTTTTTCAGCAGAGCAGGGAAGACGCGTGTTTTCAGAGCCTCGAAGACGGAAGGATTCCGGAAAAAGCTGGTCACGTTGATCAGCATATCCTGGTAAAGCGCCTTCAACTCCGCAGGATTCTGCTGGACGTATTTCACGTAGCGCGCCAGCGTATCGATTTTGTGCACGATCATTCGCCGCTGGATCCGGCGGCGGATGGTCGTGTGGCGATAATGCGTAAAGTCCACTCCGGTGCTCTTGCGGATCAGATGGAAAATCGTGTTCAGAGCGCTGTGGTGTTCGGGGACAAGCTCCGTCGTGGCTTCCTTTGACTCACGCGTGACGTAGGGATGGCGGGCGATGCGCACCAATTCGCGAGCGATTTCTGCCGGCGGCAACACAAAGTCGACGCAACCGGCGGCGATGGCGCTTCGCGGCATACCATCGTATTTGGCGGTGGTTTCATCTTGGGCGAATGTCACGCCGCCCTGCGCCTGAATTTCCGCGAGACCTAGAGTGCCGTCCGTTCCGGCGCCTGACAGAATTACGCCGATAGCCCTGTTCCCCTGCGCTTCCGCCAGAGCGCGCATAAAGAAATCGACCGCCATGTGCTGTCCGCGCACCTCTTGTCGGGCGGAAAGCCTTAGCGTGTGGTCTTCGATGGTCATGGTCGTATTCGGTGGAATCACATATACGTGATTGGGCTCAATGACCATGCCGTCTCGCACTTCGTGGACACGCATTTTCGTCGAGCGCGAGGTCAACTCCGTCAGCATGCTTTCGTGCTTGGGGTCGAGGTGCTGGACGAGCACGAAGGCCATTCCGGTATCTGCTGGCAAATGAGATAACAAATCGGTGAAGGCCTCGAGGCCGCCGGCGGATGCGCCGATGGACACAACCAGCAGGTCACCTGTATCCCGGTCTTCCGAACTGTTGTCCGCAGCCGGGATGATGGGAGTCACGCCCTTGTCATTCCGCGTTCTATCTTTTTGGCTTTTGGGCTTCTTCAACTTAACCTCCGCGAAGCGCGGCGCCCGCGGCGTGTTCGTGCATGATTGAAAGCCGTGTTGTCCTGTTTGGTGTTGCTTCCGTCCGAAATGGTTGCGGTTTCGATGCGAACATCCGAGGCATCGAGCGGTTTGCCGGCCGTACGCGGCTTTGGTGTTTCGTCGTCCCGGTGCTCCGATGCCTTGACCTGTTGATCGAGTCGCTGCAGTGGCAGTACAGCAGATACCGCCGTGCCCATTGCGCCGGATTCAATTTGCAGGCGCCCCCCCAGCTCGTGCATCCTCTCATACATTCCGCGCAAACCTACGCCCTCGAGGGTCCGCCCTTCCTTTATCCGCTCGATCACGCCCTCAGAGATACCAACACCATTGTCAGTGATGCGGATTTCGGCACGGTCATGGTGTTCGGAGAGCGTAACCCAAGCGCGCGCGCCGTTCGAATGGCGCTGCACATTGGTCAAGCATTCTTGCACAACACGGAATATCGCCAGCTCCAACGGTTGAGAGAGGCGGCTGAACCGGGGTGGCGCGTTGAGAGTCACGTCAATGCCGCTGCGTTCGGAAAATCCCGCCGTATACCAGCGAAGAGCGGCGAGCAGCCCAAGTTCGTCGAGCAGAGGAGGATGAAGCAGATAAGAGACCGAACGCACCTCCTGGACGCAGCGCTCGAGAGTCTCTGAGCTTTCCTCCAGCAATTGACGATGCTGCTCGGCGAGGAGCTTGCTCTCGCGCTTCATGAGTTCCAGATTAATCTTGATGCTCGTGAGGTATTGGCCCAGGCTATCGTGCAGTTCACGGCTGATATGGCGGCGCTCGTCATCCTGTACGCGCATTAAGCGGGAAGAAAGTGCGCGAATGCGTTCTTCGGCACGCTTGAGATCCGTTATGTCATTCATCACGCCCACGAGCTCGGGGCGCCCTCCCCGCGGTTCGACAATTTCCGCGGCGGCATGAAACCAGAGAATCTGCCCCTGCACGGTGATCATGCGGAACTCGAAGTCATGTCTTACGCGTTCCCGGTAAATTTTCGCGCATACCTGGATGACGCGCTCGCGGTCGTCAGGATACAAATGATTTTTCCAGAAATTGGTTTCGCTGGTCCAACGTTCGAGCCAGTAGCCGAGGATTGCCCGTGCTTCCGGGCTTACGTAGATGAATTGCAGTGTCACGGGATCGGCTTTCCACAGCACCGCGCCCAGAAACTCACAGGTCTGCGTCAGTTGCCGCTCAGCGTGGGCGCGCGCGCCGCGTCCGGCCATAAATGAATGGGCGTCTTCAAAGAGAATTCCGATACCATGCGCGCCCACGGCAAAAGCGAATATCGTGTATAAGCGGCCAGTGCCGGCACTTTTTGCTTCGATCATACCGATCGTTTTGGGCCGGTCTTTTGCGACGATTTCACGGTAAAGGCCAGGAAGATCAACCTCCGGGCCTAGGCGCAGGCGCGCCGAAGAGATGAACGTTTCAATCGACGGCGAAACCAGCGTACTGGCCAGGTCATTTATCGCGACGAGCTTCCAAGTGGATACGTCTTGTGGGTCAGGCAATTCCAGTAGCGCGATGCCCCGGGGAAACGTCTCGAACAGCGTGTCAATCAGCGAGGACTGAGATTGTTTTCTCATACGGGTCGCGCCGGATCTCTCGACGCCGGGAAGCCGGGCAGAAGGACCTGAAAGGGAAGAAAGTAGCGGCACTGCCGGGTCCTCTTGAGGGCGCTGAGTCTAGCATACGATATTTGAAATCGCTATGCTGGCTGCCGCCTCCGCACTGTCCATTGCGACTGGCGAGTGGACTAGATGGCTTTCATTTCCGAATACCACGATCTCCTAATGCAAAGATGCAAGTCACAGGGCCCGAGGGACCATGGTAACGTGCTGATTTCTGAGATTTTCTGTGAACTTTAAAGGCAAGGCTGAACGGCGGGCACTGTTTCTACCGGCTTGCTCGAGGCAACGCGGGCATGGCGCACACGGATTACACGCCTACCGGAGACTCGATGGGTGCTGGCTCAACAAAGCTGCGGCCCCGGCGCTCCGGCCCCAGCGCTACCGCAATGGCCAGCACCACGATTGTGAATATCTCGAATCCTGCAAGCGCCCAGCTATAACCGACTCGTCGGCTGAGGCCAAATTCGGCCACCGGCGTGCGCGCGGCCAGCACAATTCCCATCTGATAGGCAAGGCCGGGAACAAGGCCACGGGTGGAATCCGCAGAGAGTTCGCTGAGATGTGCCGGGATGATGCCCCAGGCACCCTGAACGCCGACCTGCATCAGAAAGGCTCCAATCGCAAGCGAGGTCAGGGACGCACCGAAAGCCCACAACGGAATGACCGCCAGTGAAAGAATAAGAGCGGCAATTAACCCTAGTCGCCGTCCTACCGCGTTCGAAAGCTGACCAAAAATAATTCCACCAATTACGGCGCCAATGTTTCCAAGGATGACGATGTATGAGACGAGTGCTATGCCGACATGATGCGATAGCAAAAAATCCGGGTAAAGATCTTGCGTGCCATGCGAGAGGAACATCATGAAGGTCATCAGCAAAAGCAAATAAAGACAAAGCTTCCATTGCTTGGCCACGGCTCGCAGCACCGCACCGGTTGACGGCGCTCGATGGTGGCGCCAAGCCTCGGATTCCGGCACTTTGGCGGAAATGTAGAGAGCCAGGAACGCGGGAATTCCGCCGAGCCAGAACATCGGCCTCCAACCCCATGCCGGAAAGGCAAATCGGTACGCCAGAGCCGCCAAGAGATATCCGACCGCGTATCCGTTTTGCAAAATGCCGCTCAGCACGCCGCGCCACCGGCTCGACGTGGATTCCATCACCAGCGACGTGCCTACGCCCCATTCGCCACCCATGCCGATACCATAGAAGATGCGCAGCACCAGAAAAACCGTATAGTTCGGCGCAAAACCGCAGAGCAGTTCGACGATAGAGAAGAATATGACATTGGCTATGAGCGGTATGCGACGGCCGTAGCGATCTGTAAGCAGACCGAAAATTACCGCCCCAACAGGGCGCATGAGCAGCGTCCACGCGAGAGTCGCCACGATCGCCGCTTTGGTGACATGGAATTGCGCAGCTAGGGAATCGAAGAGAAAAACAACTACGAAGAAATCAAAAGCGTCCAGTGTCCAGCCGAGGAATCCGGCAGATATGGCGTGGAACTTCTCTCGATTGCGAATGTTGGGTGGGGCGGGCATTGGGCGCTTTGCGGCCTCAGTTTGTGCGAGGCCTGAGCCAGTGTCAACCTATTCCGTTGCGTCAGCGACCTGCTGCGGGCTGCTTCCGAGGATAGTGCGCTGTAAAAACAAGCTCCGGGTCCGGTAGGGGGGAACCGGAACCCGGAACTGTGAGGGCGTTGCTGGGCCGGAAGGAAATGGTTGATCAGGGCACGTCCATTCGAACGTGTTCAGCCACGTGCCTCGGCGGCGAGGCGGCACAACCGGTATAGCTCGGCGTAGGTGAACACGAGTTCGGCGCTGCCGTGTTCGAGGTCTGTATGACCTAACCCCGAGATCTCCGATAAGCGGCGCAGTCGTTGTTTGCTAATGCCCAGAAGAGTAGCCGCGCGAGTTTCGTTGACTCTTCCATCCCGCTGCGCTTTCGATTCCGGTGCTGGTGCCTGTGCTTGCATTGCGGTGGCCACTAGTTCACCAGAATCCGTGCCCAGCGATCCTGTTCCACAGCGAGGATCATGCTCTTATAAATATCGATGTCCCATGCCTGTTCGACGCGGAAGCGGACGAAGTCGTCTGTTTCGCTCACAATGATGCCGCGGAGTGGTACACGCAAATCCGCTGCTGCCAACTGCAGAATCACAGGCTGCCCGATCCAAACTGCGTATGCGCTTTCCATGTGCCCCCTCCGCAGCTTTAGAAGCTCGCGAACAAACCACATTCTGAGCACTCGGGACGGCGGGTCCAATGGTACGCAGGCGTCATCGTAATGAGAAAAAGGTACTGTTGGTTGATCCGTCACATGTAACCGGAGCGGCCCACTGGCCCGGTACTTTGGAGTGATTGCCCGCATCTGCCGGAGCAAGCAATATGCGGTCACGAGGAAGCGGTCCATCGCGCAAGCGCTGTGAGCGAAAAGATCGCTTGGGGCCAATATGCTGCTCGGTACCCGCGAACCGATGATTTCTGCAGCGCGCCTGCTCTCCGTTGTTGCCATGCTGAATCTTTGCTGGCTGGAATGTTCGGAAAATCCAGCGGTTTTCTGCTACCGTATTGCGTGGGACCTGCTCGCTCCCCTATGCCGGCGTCCCCAGCGAGCGCTGGGTTTGCGTGCGTTGGGGCCGGGATGGCGGGGCGGGAACCAACCGTCGGCATGCTCGAGCTCATCCGAAGTCTGATTCACAATCTCTACGACGTCCAGAGCTTAATCCAGTGGGGTGGAACCCTGCTGGTATGTGCCATTGTTTTCGTTGAAACGGGGCTTTTTGTAGGCTTTTTCCTGCCTGGGGACTCACTGCTTGTTACGGCAGGAGTGTTCAGCGCCGCGGGGACTCTGAAGATTGCGTCGCTGGCTCCGCTCGTGACGGTTTGCGCCATCGCCGGCGATCAAGTCGGTTACTGGATTGGGCGACGTGCCGGGCAGGCGCTCTACCACCGAGCAGATTCCAGATTTTTCAAGCACCGCCACCTCCAGCGCGCGCACGATTTCTACGAAAAATATGGCGGAAAAACGGTTATTCTTGCGCGATTTATGCCTATTGTCAGGACCTTCTGCCCTCCTGTGGCAGGAGCAGCAGAAATGCCGTACAGCCGCTACTTTGCTTTTGACATCGTAGGCGGGTGCTGCTGGGGCGCGGGCCTGGTTCTGGCCGGCTACTTTCTGGGTTCACTGGTCCCGAATATAGGGCAACGCATTCACTGGGTCATCGCGGTGGTGATCGTCCTTTCGTTTCTTCCTGCAATCATTGGCGCGCTGCGCGCGCGCTCTCGCGCAATCTCCAAGCCGGATGCTGTGTCGCTTGGCCGATCAACTGAGCAATAGACATCGCCGGGAACGGATGCCTGGGCAGGTTCGCCGTCGCGCGCTCACGACTCCAAAGGCGGTGATATTCGATATCGGCCGCGTCATAGTTCGATTAGATCCTAAGCGAGCGTTGGCTCCTTTAGCCTCGGCATTAGGTCAGGGCGGCGCTCGATCTCCAAAAGCTATCTCTGGAGAAGAGGCTTGGGAGCTCATCGTATCCGACGAGCGATGGCAGGACTGGCAGGAAGGTCGCATCCCACCCGATGAATGGCATCAGCACGTCATGCGGCGCCTGAAGCTGTCACTCACGTTCCAGGAATTTCGAGATGCGTGGAATCGTGTGCTTGATCCGGATTTAATTCTGAGGGAGACGGTGTTCGCGAGACTCGCTGACAGCTGCCGCCTTGCGTTGTTGTCGAATACGGATCCGATCCATGCCGCTTGTCTGGAGGAGCGCTTTACCTTTGGGCGCCATTTCCCTGTTCGCATTTACTCCTGCAGCGTGGGAGCATGCAAACCCTCCTCTGCTATTTACCGGGGCACGCTCGAAGCCCTGGGGGTTTGCGCCGAAGAAGCTCTATACATAGACGATGTGCAGGAATTTGTCCGGGCTGCGCGGGACATGGGTTTGGATGCTATTCAGTTCCGTTCGCCGGAGTTGCTGGATCAAGAGCTTGCGCGTCGCAACCTGCCCTGAAGTACGGGACCTGCCGTACAGGTCTGAGAGCTGTACCTCGGGTAAATGCCCCAGCCCCAGGTGGTTCCGGCCGACGAACACAAAGTGAAAAGTACGAAACCGAGTAAAGATTTCTGGTATTAGTACTGGTCTTTTACCGGGCGCACTTTGGATGTTGCGCGCACAACTATCTCAATTCTCTTCAGGGTAGCCGAACAGTCTGCGCCTGTGGAAATTGGCGCGCCACGTGCTCAACTAGGAGCGGGCATTGCCCAGGGTGAGGACAGAGTCTGATGGGGAGAAAGGCTTATGATCGATAATTCGGAGCAAGTTGTGGAAGAAAATCACGGGACACCGGGTTGGGTGACGGCAGCGATCGTCGTTTTGGCGATCGTGTCGATTGCGGGAGTGGGATTGGCTTGGCACAATTCCACTATGTTGCAGCAGGCCCAAACGACCTTTAACGGTCAGATGAAGACCGTCGCTGATAATAACAGCCAGCAAATTGCCGCGCTGGAACAGAAGTTGACACAGGCGAACGCCACGAGCACCAGCTTGCAGAGCGATCTGGGAGTCGTGGAGAAGCGGCTGCGGGTTACGCAGGCCGATTTGAAGAAGGCCCGTGACGAAGAGGCGAAGATTAAGGAAGAGGATGCGCAGAAGCTGGCACAGCTAGATACCGACGTAAAGGGGCAGCTCGCGACTAAGGCCAGCACTGATGACCTCAATACTGTGAACGGCAGCGTCAACAACGTGAAAGCCGACCTGGAAGGTACGAAAAGCGACCTGAAGATGGCTCGTAGCGAACTGGGCACCTTGATCGCTCGTAATCACGAAGAGATTGACGTGCTCCGCCGCATGGGTGAACGCGACTACGTCGAGTTCACCGTTGACGGCAAGAACAAGCCGCAAAAGGTTGGGAACATCACCGTGGAGCTTCGCTCGGTTGACACAAAGAAAAACAAGTTTACGGTTGCTTTGACCGTGGATGACGTTCGAACCGAGAAGAAAGATCGCACTGTGGACGAGCCGGTGGTGTTCTATCCGCGCGGCACGCACCAAGCCGACGAATTCGTGGTTAACTCTGTAGCCAAGAACAAGATCACCGGCTACATCAGCATGCCGAAGAACCCGCCGGCAACGACCGCGAATGCGTCTGGCAGCTAAACCTTAGCACTACCCCCGGGAAGCACAAAGGCGGCGAGGTCATCTCGCCGCCTTTTACTTTTTACAGAGTCGCGCCCATGCGCTCGCGCTAAACTTCTTCGGCACATGCTAGCACCGCGAATTATCCTGTTTACCCCCGCAACCCTGGTTGATTCGAACAGGCGCACAGCCAGTGCAGTTGATGAAGCCATGGGCGAACTCTCCAGGCGAGGCATCCCGCTGGTGCTGTGTACCAGCGGCACGCGTGCCCAAGTTGAATTGCTCAGGCGCAAGCTCGGTCACGTACATCCCTTTATTACAGAAAGCGGCGGAGGACTATTTATCCCGGACGGATATTTCGCTCTACGGATTGAAGGAGCCATGCGAATAGGCCGTTACCTGTGCGTTCCGTTCGGGCGCCCTGCCGATGAAGCTTCTGAGGCGGTGCAAGATATCGCCGCAGGCACAGGCGCCGAGGTCGTCCGGTACAACGAAATGAGCGCGCTGGAAATCAGTCGGAATCTCGGCATAAGTGAACGCGAGGCCGAGGCGTCGCATGAAAGGGAGTTCAGCGAGAGATTCTATTTTGCTGGAAATGTGGCTGCAGCCTGTCCGGCGTTCGGAAGGATGGCAGTCGAACGAGGTTGGCAGCTTAGGCCCTCGGAACCGTGGTGGGAGCTTTACTCCGGCAATGACGAAGGAAACGCCGCTCGGCGGCTGATGCAATTATACCGGCGGGCACTCCGATCTCGCGTTAAAGCCGTGGGTGTCGGCGCGTCAGTTGAGGATCTGAGCCTCTTGGCGGCAAGCGATCAAGCTTTCCTCATCCCAGGGCGGGGTGCGCAATTCGATCAGGTCTTGCTCTCGCGACTGCCGGGTGCAAACCGGACCAGCCTGCCTGGTGTCGACGGTTGGAATGAAACCGTGTTGAACATCTTGAGTCAAATTTAAAGCAGGGGAATTGCTGGTCAGAAGAGGAACCTTCGATCCTTTGTGGGCAGAAAAAGCAATGTTTTTGCGAGTTTTGGCCGGCGATCGGTCGTCTGTTGTTGGCTAAGTCATACGTATTAAGACAAATAGCGTAACAAGCGTGGCTGTTTCATTGTGGAATCGCAATTGCCGTGCACAGACTGGGAGTAAACGCGTGAAATTTCTCCAACGGCTGAAGGCGCCCGCCTCGGAATCGCAAATGGGGCTAACGCTCGCCCTCTCGCTGGTAATTATGGCTGCCATGCTGGTGGGTTTAATGTGGCAGGCGAACGTGATCAATTTTCAGAAAGAGATCATTCGTTCGCTCTGGAATCTCAAGTATCCAAGCTGATTACCCAGAGGGCGGCACGCAATACGAAGGCTTAAAAACGGCAACGGGAACTAGGCAGCTCCCGTTGCGTCGCTATCTTGAGTCCGGCAGCCTTCATAAGGCGACCGGCCTCGAGCACCGCGTCAGCGGTGCTATTTAAGCCAGTTTCTGTTCTAAAGCCGGTGGATTCATTCTCCCTCCCGCTCTAGAGCCTGATATTTTTCTAACGCCGTTTGAGAATGGATGCAAGCGAAAGATAGACGAAAACCGTTCGAAACAGATGAGCCTGAGGTAATGCGTGAGCCAGAGCTACTTAACGAATACGCCCTCACGTAATTGATCGCGCGCAACGAATGTCTTAGAAGTGCGGAACTTCTCGAATAGCTCCTGTATCTCCCTATTGTTGTACACGTGCCGGGGCTGAACCAAGGTGGGGGCCGGAACTACTTCCAGATTATGAGCGTCCAGAACGCGGTAGCGCTGGAACTTTTCGGGTGGTCGAGTGTGGAAAATCGTCAAGACCGCCCCGCCGTCGCGCACAAGGGAGGCGATTCGCCGCAAGAACTGCTGGGCTGCCTCTTTATCCAGATAATCGAGCAAATCCCATAGTAAAACGGCGTCGAAGCTATCTGCCGGGTAGCGAAGATTTGAACCCAAAAATCGGTCCGCACGAGCCGCCGGTGAGGGATCGGCCTGCTCGGTTCCGGCCAGGGCCGCAGCACGCTGAGACTCGTGTTCGAGGAAGGCACCCCAACCTGCGAGCAAATCCTCGGTATAGACTTTGAAGTTGCGCTCAATAAAGTACGTGACGGTGGACTGCGAGACCGCGCCGAGGTCCAGCAGGCTGCCCCTGGCGATGTCCCCTATCTGCCAGAGAAATTCTTTTAGACCATTCGAGAACCGGCCACAACTTTCTTCGCCGGTTTGTGGCGCGCGCGTGCCTGGAGCGTGCAAGGGAACTGCTGGTACGCGAACGCCCCGACTGTATGCAGGCCCTGCAGCGGATGGAGCCGTGCTTCCCAAATAATTTACAGCGCGGAGCTTGTTGATAAAGCTCATACGTGTACCTGCGACACCTTTTCTGCCAGCGGAAGCGTAACGCTGTCTGGCTTGGCTCCGAACGCGCCGGCAGGGACAGAAGCCGTGCGTTCGTCCTTTCGTTCAGGATTCACACGCACATGCAATTCTGCCCCTTCTTCAATCGCGATTGAGTTTGTAATGAGTTCCCCACGCGCTTTGCCTGTGGAAGCAATCTGCACGCGATCATGGCCGGTAAGGGTTCCAGTGATCTCTCCACGCACCACCACTTCGTGGGCTTCGACCTGTGCCGTAACCCGGCCGGCGGGTCCGATTGTGAGTTTTGCTCCGTCCAGCCGGATTTTTCCGCGGACTTCACCGTCTATGAAGAGGTCGTCGTGTCCAGTGATCTCGCCCTCAATGACCAGCGAGCGGGTCACACGGCCTTCTTGCGCGGGAGTCAGAGAAGTTGGCTTGGCATCTGCCTGATTAGAAAGAGGAGTTTGCGATTGCATTGCGGCGGCTTGGGTAGCTTTTTGAGCAGGCAGAGAAGGAGCTCGGGCCTCATCCTTTCGCCACATAAGCACCTCCTTGCAGGCGTTAAAAAACCCTGTTTAGTCGCGGATTTGTACTGCCTGGCTGGGACCGCGACTATAGTACAGGATTATACCGATGTAAACTGAAAACTGACCGGTTGTTGAAGTATTTAGGTGATGTGGGAGTCAACAAGCTGAAAATCTGGCTATAGGTTACCGGCGGATCCGTTCTGCTGGTCGCGTAATTCCCAGATGGCATCCAGAAAGCCCATCGTTTCCAGAAAAAAAGTTTTTCGCCCCTGTCGTGATTGCCACCAGGAATCTGGTGCAAAATCGGAATTGGGTGCAGCAGCAACTTCTAGACTGACGCCCCCAGGCAATACTTTGTGAAAGATGTAGCGTGCGCGGCGTGTATGATAGTTTGAGGTTACCAGAAGAACCTTACCCCAATGCCTTTGAGAAATTAGGCCACGCAGATCCTCAGCTTCTTCAAGTGTGTTGTTCGCGCGGTGAGAAAACCGCAGGATTGCTGATTCGGGAACGCCTTGCGATTCCAGATCTCGCGCGATCAGGTCCGCGATGGATGCATACGGCCGAAGCATGCGGCCACTGGCCACTACTTCGGGCGCCCAGCGATTTTTGAATAGCGTAGCGGCCTCACGTGCACGATCACCCGCAAAATCATCATCTCCGATAACGATGATAACGTCGGCGGGTTGGATCGGATCGGCGACGATCCAAAAATTGGCGGTTTCCCGCAGCAATGGCCGACGCACAAGATAAACCATGCCCAGGACCGCGCAAAACGCCAGAAAACTCAACAGGCGGAAGATGATGCCGCCGCGCTGAGCGGTCATGCCTTGTTGGGATCGAGCTGGCGAAGCTGTTCGGCCGCTTGCTCAGGCATCAGGGCGTTGAAGTACACCTCCTTGATGCTATAGGACTTACTGCTTTGCTCAAGGATCGGAAGTATCTCAATATGCCAATGAAAATCATCTGCGAGCGTACCCCAGTACGATGCAAGCTCACCTTTGGGATGAATCGTGTTCGGCGCCGTATGAACGACAAGGTGATACGATCTGGAGACCTGAGTAAGACGACGGAGTGTGCGGCCGAGCAGGGAAGCGAGATGCCTCATATTTACCCCTGGCGCTGGTTGCTCAAATAAATGGCTATGCTTTCGCCACATAAGCCATACTTCATACGGCACTCGCGAGGCGTAAGGGCAAAACGCTACATAGTCCCCTTGAGAGTCAACAATCCGGCGCCGCTGCTTCTCTTCCTGGCGGAGGATGTCACAAAAAACGCAGCGTTCTTTCTCTTCGAACCACGCCATTGCCGACCGAAGTTCGTAGAGAACCCGGCGGGGGACAAAGGTGGTTGCTGTTACCTGCGAATGAGGGTGTTCCCATTCGGCCCCGGACAATTTGCCTCGGTTTTCGAATACAGTAACGTACTTGAACCGTAAATCCCGCTTCAAATCGGCGACACGCAACGCATAAGCTTCCAACACACGCTCGATCTGTTCATCCGTCATGAATGCCAACGGCAGACGGTGGTCGGGTGACTCAACAATGATTTCATGCGCTCCGAGTGGACGCATGCGGTCATAGATTCCGTCGGGCATTCGCCCCGGCTCACCCTCGATTTGATAAAGCGGCTGAAAATGGGGAATAACGCGAACTTGCGCTAGTCCATTCGCGGGAAGCTCCAATAAGGGCCGAACTCCGTCTGAATGGCTAGGACAGAGGGGACAGGAAGCCTGTGCGGGAAGATCCTCTCGATACCCTACACGTACCCAACTGCGAGTAATTGGGTCCTTACGAAGTTCCATAAGGAAGATTTAGAGGCGTACCCGCTATCATTTATAGCGCACAGCGCGGAAGGGCGCAAGGCGGCGGCCGGGCGGCGTGTGTTGAGCCTGAACCAAATCAGCGAACGTAGCGTGCGGGCGTGGGACCTTCTTCAAGGCGATGGCGATCCCAGATGGCACCTTCCCGTGTATACGTGGCCATCTCGAAATCCTGGGTCAGTTCGAGGCAGTCGGTGGGGCAAGCATCCTCGCAAAGACCGCAAAACATACAACGAGAGGTGTCGTACGTGAAAGTGGTCAAGACTTTTCGCCGTGTGGCATCGTCGCGTTGCCAGCCGACCACAATTAGATTTTCAGGACAGGCCAGGGAACACAGATTACATGCAATACACAGCGTTTCGCCCGTCTCTGGATTGATGTTAAGGCGGGGTGCGCCCCGGTACCGTTCTGCAACCATTGGCCGTTCAAGCGGATATTGCTCGGTGTAGATGTATTTGGGGTTTTGCGAACGGAAGGTCAGCAAGAGACCTTTCCAAAAATCAACCATGAACATCCGGCGAACTATTTCGTTCATAAGGGGTTAGTTTGTGGCTCGCGTGCGGGTTTGTCAAGCCAAAGCAGAATTCCAGCAACTCTGATGGTCCTAATGTCGTTGGCAAATCTCGCACCAACTTGTGAGCTGAACCTTTGTCGAAGGTGAATGTTAGACTTGAGCTAGCGAAAGGTTGCCGTTCCGCAGCCAAATGAGTTTGCCTCCGCTTATGGACGACGTTGCATACATGCGGCTGGCGCTCGCCGAAGCGCACTCTGCGGCAGAAAAAGGCGAGGTGCCGGTGGGCTGTGTCATTGTGTTTAATGATCGCGTCTTAGCGAGCGCCGGCAATCAAACAATTGCCACCTGCGATCCGACTGCACACGCAGAGATCGTTGCCCTACGCGCAGCGGCCGAAAGCCTGGGTAATTATCGTCTGAGCGGCTGCCGCCTTTACGTGACCATTGAGCCGTGCGCCATGTGTACAGGTGCGATGATTCAAGCGCGCATTGCGTGCTTGATCTACGGTTGCGACGACCCAAAGGGCGGTGCGGTGCACAGCTGCTTTCAAATTCCTGACCACCCGGCAATCAACCATCGTCTGGAAGTCGTTGGTGGCGTGTTACGTGGGGAATGTGCGGCAACGATCAAAGCCTTTTTTGCCTCGCGGCGGTAAAAGCTCGCGCGGATTGCTGAAAACTCGGGCCTCCGTTACACTTCCTGACGAGGAGAGGTGTCTGAGCGGTTGAAAGAGCCCGCCTCGAAAGCGGGTAGCCTGGCAAAACCGGGCTCGTGGGTTCGAATCCCACCCTCTCCGCCATCTTTTGCAGCTAGCGTTTCGTGCTTGCCCCGTGCCGTAGAGTTCCTGTCACGTACAGAATATAGACCCCAGAGCCGAAAAAAGCTGCGCTCCAGTCGACTTCAATCGAGCAAATACCGCAATAGTAGACGTATTTCTCTAGTCATACCTCAGGTCCGTGTAGGGTTCACATTTTTACTCGCTCAGCATTCCACCTGATTGTGAGGTTAGGGAGTCCTGCGTACGCTTGGCGGGTGCTTGTTGTAAGACCATCGCCTCTAGGTTAACTCTTTGACCTTAATGGAGTTCATGACGGCCTGCTGCACAACTGCGCGGACACGTCGGGTGAACCCGGCATACCGATGGCTTCGGGCCTCGCATCCGAGTCGAACGTCAAATGGCGACTGCCTTCGATAGGCAGGAAGAGCCATAAGTCTTGTGGTGTGCCTAAGGAGGACAAATGGACGTGACCAAAGACTTAGGAGCGGGACGTAAGCTCGCACCCAGGCTCACGGTCGCGATAGCCACGGTAGGTATCGTGCTGATTTTGCTCGCTGCCTCTCCGGCAACTGCTCAGCAGCTTGGCGCGAACAGCACAAGTGACAAGAATGTCCTTTTGGCCCGATCGGAAGTCGTTGCGAAGGATGTTTCGACTCCCGTTACAGCTGGTCCAAACTACATCATTGGCCCCGCAGACTTGCTCGACGTGAGCGTGTGGAAGGAGCCCGATCTTACACGAACCGTTCCTGTGCGGCCGGACGGAAAGATCTCCTTGCCTTTGCTGAATGATGTGCAAGCGGCCGGCGAAACGCCCACACAGCTTGCCGCAAACATTACCGATAGCCTGAAACGATACGTGACGGATCCTCAGGTGACCATAATCGTGAGCGCAATCAATAGTCAGCGTATCTACCTGTTGGGCGAGATTAACCGTCCGGGTGCATACCCGCTCATACCCGGTATGACCCTGCTGCAGGCGCTTTCGAGTGCTGGGGGGCTGACACAGTACGCACATGCTCAGAGGATTTATGTTCTCCGAGAAGACGATAAAAGTCAGCGGAGGCTTGCCTTTAATTACAAGGAATTTCTCAAGGGAAAAAATCCCGAGCAGAACGTCGCCCTGAAGCTCGGCGACACAATAGTCGTTCCTTAGGCCTGTTTTTGCGTAACGCGGGGAGATGGTGCGCGCTTTGAAACTCAAGATCGCTGCCGCCCTATTGATTAGCTCGCTCGTCGGGGCGAGCGGGTCCGCACAAACTGCAGGCGGAGGTCCCAGTGTTGCGGCGCTCCAACCGATACTTCAGCCTTTGTATGCCGGGACCGGAAGCGAAGAACGAGCGCCGTCGCAAGCACAAACCTCAGACCAGTTTGTACTAACCGGAGCGCAGCAAATTTCGCCTGAACCTCACGTGCAGAAGCGAAACTACTGGCAGCCACTTTTCAGCTTAAGTTCCACGGCAGATTCGAATCCGTTCGGGTTGGGCAATCGCATCACTGTTGTTCCCTGGGCATCTTTTTTGGGCGGCATCGATTTGCATGCGTCATCCCACCGGTCGGACTTGACCGTGAATTATCTTGGCGGCGGTGCGGTCTCGCAATATCAAAACGAGGACGGCCCAATTCAACAGCTCACGCTTGCAGAACGCTTGAGCGGGCGCCGTGCGGCAATTTCATTTTTCGATCAATTCGGGTTCTTTCCCCAAGCGGTTTCCCCGTTGAGTCTGCCTACCGGCGTACTTGATCTCTCGAATGACAGCAACATCTCGTTGCAGCCTGCGTTTTTGCCAAATCAACTCATCACCGGCACGGTTGGGCAAGAACTAACGAATTCCTCGGTTGGCGAATTCGACGTTTCTGTGGGTGCGCATTCGTCGCTATCCGTTCTCGCGTCCTACTCTCTGGTTCGTTTCTTCAATAGCAACTTACTGGATCTGAACGACACGATTGGTCAAGCAGGATTCAATCAGCAATTGACGCGAAATAATACGATCGGTTTGCTCTACAGATTCACCGCTTTTCGTTTCAGTAACATTTACCAGCCGATGAACGGAAATATCGTTCAGGTTGCGTTCGGACGGCGTATTACGAACCGATGGGCATTCGATCTGATGGCCGGCCCTGAGTTGGCTCAATACGGGGGAACAGGTCAATCGATGTTGCCCTCCTCCAATACTGCGGTATCGCAAGTGCGGCGCATCTACTCCACGGCGGATTTTTCCGCCACTTACCGCTCCAGTCGTTCTTTCTTGCGCTTCGGCTACGACCGCGGCGTTACGGATGGCGCCGGATTTCTGATGGGTGCTATCACCGATGCTGGTTACGGCTCGATCGAGCATCGGCTATCTCGTCGTCTGATCGTTCAATTTACCGGCGGGTACGCAAGGAATCGCGGATTACTTGCGATGGGGCAACAACAGCCGCTGAACGAGATTTACGACAATTGGTTCGGTAGCGCCACGGTTAGCCACGGTTGGGGGCGGTGGGGGAGTATTTTCCTGACCTATCAGCTTCAGCGTCAGGCAACAAACTTCGCATGCGTCGGCGTGCTCTGTGGCAACGATTTCACTCGGCATCTCTTTTCGATTGGGCTGACCCGGCGGGCTCAGCCCCGGCTTATCGGCTCGTGATGCTTTGGTGACGTCCAGGATGAAACGAACGGAACTGAAAATGATTACAAAGAAAGAGCTCACGTTGGACGATTATTTGGTCATTTTACGGCGGCGCCGTTGGCTCCTCATTCTACCGGTGATCATGTGCACAGTTGGTGGGTACGCGCTCAGCCGAGCACTACCGGCTCGATATACGTCCCATACGGTCGTCCTCGTGGAACAGCCTGTCGTTCCTGATACTTACGTAAAACCCGTCGTCAGTGAAGATCTGAACCAAAGGCTGGCCAGTATGCAGGAACAGATCCTGAGCCGGACGCGTCTGCAACATCTCGTGGAACAGTTCGGAATGTACAAGGAAGACATCAATCGAGTCCCGATGGAGGTTCTTGTCGCGCGGCTACAGAAATCGATCACCGTGAAGCCGTTGAATCCGACGCAGGGCACACAACCCGCCGAGCTGCCCGGGTTTAATGTCGACGTCACTCTGGGAGAGCCTTGGCTCGCACAACGGGTGTGCACAGAAATCACCTCGATGTTCATGGAGCAGAATTTAAAGCTTCGCCAGCAACAAGCGGAAGACACCACTCAATTCCTCGGTGCGCAGCTGGAGGAAGCAAAGACGAAACTGGATGAGCAGGATGCCAAACTTGCCCAATTCCAAAGCCGCTACGTGGGGGAGCTTCCCGAAAACGAGCAGAACAATCTCACGCTGCTAATGGGATTGAGCCCCCAACTGGAAGCGGCCACGCAGGCATTGAACCAAGCCCGCGAACAAAAAGCTTTCGTGGAATCGATGTTGGCTCAGCAATTGGCGACCTGGCAGCAATCACAGAAAGGTCAGAATCCAGCGACCCTCGAGGAGCAGCTTGGGAAAGACCGGGAGCAGCTTCTCGCTCTTCAGCAGCACTACACCGACGAGTACCCGGACGTGAGGAAGCTCAAGAAAGATATTGCCGAACTCGAGGCAAGAATCAACGAGCAAGCTGCCAATAAAGAGAAACAGCCGACCGACGCACAACCAAAACTCTCGACGCCGGAGCCCCAGGAAATCCAACAGCTTCGCGCCCAGCTTTATCAGGCGGATCTTGCGGTAACACAAAAAGAAAATGAACAACAACAGATGCAGGAGCAAATCAGGACGCTCCAAGGCCGGCTGCAGTTGAGCCCCAAGGTTCAGCAGGATTTCAAAGCGCTCACCCGCGATTACCAGACGGCTCTTAGCTTCTACAACGATCTTCTGAAGAAGCGTAACGAGTCGCAGATGGCTACCGAACTGGAACACCGCCAACAAGGCGAGCAGTTCCGCGTGCTGGATCCCCCCAGTTTCCCGGAGCGACCGTCGTTCCCGAATCGGCCACTCTTTGACCTCGGCGGATTCGGCGCAGGATTGCTCATGGCGATCGGACTGGTGGAGCTCGCCGAATGGCGCGATAAATCCATGCGCACCAAACAGGATATTGAGCGATATCTGCGGCTGCCCACGCTTGCGCAAATCTCGCTCGTTGATCCGAGTCGTCGGCGGAAAAATGGCAACGTAAAGCTTGGTTTGCAGACGGGAATGCCCGGCCTGGGCACCTCGTCCGGAAGGCAATAAACGATGTACAACGAATTCTTTGGCTTACGCGAGAGCCCGTTCAACGTCAGCCCGGATCCGCGGTACTTCTTTTTGACGCCGGTTATGCAGGAAGCGCTTGCGGGCCTTGCCTACGGAGTTCAGCGCCGGAAGGGAATCATTCTTCTGACGGGCGAGGTGGGAACGGGTAAGACCACGCTGCTGAACCAACTGATGGATTGGCTTCGGCAGAATCGAGCGGCCACGGCTTTTATCTTCAATACCCGGTTGAGCGTTGAAGATCTCTTTAATTACATGCTCACCGATTTTGGGCTTTCCTGCGAATCACGCGCAAAGAGCGACATGTTGATTCGGCTGAACAATTGGCTGCTGGATCGCTGCATTGCGGGCGATCCCGAGCCGGCTGTCCTGATCGTGGATGAAGCGCAGAACCTGAGTCTCGAATTACTGGAAGAGATCCGGCTGCTCACGAATCTTGAGACCTCCAGCGAAAAATTGCTCCAGATCGTTCTATCGGGACAGCCGGAACTCGAATTGAAGCTGCGGGACCCGCGCTTACGGCAGTTGCGGCAGCGGATTACCTTGCGTTACCGAACGCAGCAGCTTTCCGCATCGGAAAATCGGAATTACATAGAAGAGCGGCTGCACATCGCTGGCGCGAACGGTGATCCTATCTTTTCTCCCGAAGCGATCGACAGCATACATCACTATGCCCGTGGCGTTCCTCGTGTGGTCAATGTTCTGTGTGACCATGCGCTGATCAATGCCTTTGCCGCTCGCCAGAAGCCGGTCTCGGCTGCGGTGGTTCACGAGGTTGCTCGCGAATTCGAGTTGCATCTGATCGCACCCATTGCTCCAGGGGCGACTGGCGCAACGCAGGAGACTGAATTCGTAGTTCAGGCCATGCTTGCAGCTATGGCCAAGGCTGCGGCGAGCTTTTCGTCCAGGGAATCATTGCTGACCGATTTCAGCAAACATCCAGATCCTGGCGGTGCACCCGTATCCGTCTGGCTCGAGTCAGGGGAACCTAAAATATGAGCCGCGTCTATGAAGCCTTAAAAAACGCGCAAGATCAGCGCACGTCACGACCTCCTCTGGATTCGGCCACTACAGTGGAAAGCGAGATTTCTGAAGCCGTTCACAACACCAAGACCTCCCGCCGCATTCCAGAAATACTTGCTGCCGTAAGGTCGGAGGCTTCCGCAGGTAAGGCAGAGGCGCCAGCAAGTCAGGCCGCCAAAACGGCAACTCCGAGCGGGCCGCTGCAGTTGAATGATCTGTTGCAGCGCTGCACAAAGCCGATATGGAAGCCGAAAACGCAGTGGTCCGTTTTTTCCAGCGAGCGGCCGGCCGAGCGACAGGCCGAGCAGTTCCGCACTTTGCGGGCACATTTGTATACCCTTCGGGAGAATCAGCGCCTGAGCACTCTTCTCCTTACCAGCACGACTGTGGGTGAGGGAAAGACCTTCGTCGCGCTTAATCTTGCGCAGTCGATTGCGCGCCAGCAAGGACGCCGCGCCTTGCTCGTCGATGCCGACCTGCGCGCGCCAAAGTTGCATGTGGCTCTGGGCGCCCCCTCGGAACCAGGGTTAAGTGATTATCTCGCCGGCGAAGCGGACGAATGTTCCGTAATCCAGGCAGATACGCGGGATGAACTCTTTTTCATTCCGGCGGGACGGCCATGTTCTGATCCGGCGGAATTGCTCGCCAACAATCAATTGCAAACATTGTTCTCGCGAATTGGTCCATTGTTTGACTGGGTGATTCTGGACGCGCCTCCGATGCTTCCAGTTTCCGATGCGGGCGTATTGGCCGGCATGTGTGATGGCGTCATTTTCATCGTGCGCGCCGGTACGGCGGGCTTTGATAAGGCTCAGAGTGCGTGTTCAGAGCTGAAGCAGAGGAATTTGCTCGGTGTTGTTTTGAATGGCGTCGAGGAACAAGCGATCTATGGCGGTTACGGCTACTACTAGGGTGGAAGTCTCACGCCAGCCATAAGCATTGGGTCGCTTGGTTTTGTGAACTGAAGCTCTTCGCCCGCTGCATTGAATTTGTTTGGGTTCCAAAAGGGGTGGGACTCTCATGGCGGTAGCCTGTCAAGATTCGTTCGCTTCGTTCGCCGCGCCAAAGTTGCAGTAGCAAATCCCAACCGTGAAGGATGGCGAATGAAAGAAGATAACTCCAACTTCCCGTGGTTCGCTGTGCAGACCCGACTTAGATATGAACAATTCGCAGCGGAGCACTTGCGCAGCAAAGGGTATGACCCATTTTTGCCTGTGTACACATGCCGGCGGCGCTGGAGCGATCGAATCAAGAAAGTGGACCTCCCCTTATTCCCGGGATATCTGTTTTGCAAATTCGATCTGCAGAACCGCCTTCCCATTCTCGTAACCCCCGGGGTCATCCAGGTCGTCGGGAGCGGAAAGTGTCCCGTAGCTGTGGACGATGCAGAGATCGCGGCTATCCAAGGGATTATCCAATCTGGGCTTCCGCGAGAGCCATGGCCGTTTTTGCAGGTTGGCCAGAGGGTTCGGATTGCGAGTGGGCCCCTTTCGGGTTACGAGGGAATTCTGTTGAACGTAAAAGGCAACCATCGTCTAGTCCTGTCGGTAAGTCTGCTGAGGCGCTCTGTAGCTGTGGAAGTGGATAGAGCATGGGCTTCGCCGGTTTCCTCAAAACCGGTTACAACTTATTCGGCGATTCTCGATCACGCGTCTTAGGAGGGCAAGAACGTGATTCCTCCCGCAGGCAACAAAGAGCCGGCCGCAAGTGCATCCACAGCCCAATTCGTGCCCGAAAAGTCGGGTACTTGCGAGCCCGTGAGCGCCCCCATTGAATCCTGCCGATCTTGGCACCGGCGACCGCAGGAGCTTTTTCCCGAGGATCTCTTTCAACGTATGGTGTGGTTGGAGCGCAAACGAGCGGAGCGCTCGGGCAGATGCGTGCTGCTTATGCTCGTTGATGCCATGAGAATTCTTTTAGCAACTCAGTCCACGAAAGTGCTGTCACGAATCGTCTCAGCAGTGTCTGCTCCTACGAGGGACACAGATATTGTAGGCTGGTATGAAGAAAGCTGTGTCGTTGGCGTCCTCTTTACAGAAGTCGAGAAGAGGGCTGTGGGTCGGCTGCAGAAGTTGATGGCAGCTGAAGTGGTCGCCCGCCTGCGCGCAGGCTTAGGCGAAAAAGCCGCTGAACAGGTGCGCATCTCTTTTCACTCGTTTCCGCAAGATCAAGATTGGAGCAACGGCAACGGCCATCGCTTGGTCGATGAAAAGATTTATCCCGACCTGCGCGAGTGCAGCTGGGTGATAGATGTTTCCAAAATACTCAAGCGGGGGATCGATCTATTTGTGAGTGGCATGGCAATCGTCGCACTATCGCCGCTTCTCCTGTTGATCTCCGTTGCCGTGAAATTGAGTTCGGAGGGGCCGGTCCTATTCAAGCAACAAAGAATTGGCAAATATGGGCGGCCGTTTACGTTTCTTAAATTCCGGTCCATGAAATGTGGCAGCGATCCGCTGATCCACCAGGAATATGTGAGGCGCTTCATCACCGGAGATATAGCGACGGCGCAGGGCTCCACCTTCAAACTCACAAAAGATCCGCGCCATACGCGGATCGGGTCATTTCTTCGGAAATGCAGCCTCGACGAACTTCCGCAGCTCTTTAACGTTCTCAAAGGAGACATGTCGCTGGTTGGCCCGCGACCCGCAATTCCTTATGAAATCGATCTATACAAAATCTGGCACCGATCCCGGTTTCTCGCAGTCAAGCCGGGAATCACTGGCCTTTGGCAGGTGACCGGCCGCAGTAGAACGACGTTCGACGACATGGTAAGGCTTGATCTCCGTTATGTACGGCAATGGTCGCTTTGGCTGGATCTCAAGATTCTTCTGCAAACTCCAAGAGCGGTCCTTTCGCGTGAGGGTGCTTACTAGGCGCGCGGCTGGCTTTTTCTCCCGTTCTTTTTCGAATGATCTAAATCGGATCAAGTCCAACCCTGCACGATGAAGAGGAGCAAAGCGTCTTTATGAGCGAAATAGGTTCGTTTACAGCCGTGCAATCGGTTTTTCCGCCCCCGGCGGCGGATTTAGCGAGCACTCGCGCTGTGCGCCCCAGCCCCGATAATTGCATCCGCGTGGGTGCGATCGGATACGGCTATTGGGGACCAAATGTTGTCCGGAATCTGCACAGTCTAGAGAACTGCCGTGTCATGGCAATCTGCGATCAAAACCAGGCCGCACTTCTGCGTGCCCAGCGGGCTTATTCCAACGTCGAACTCACGACGGATCTGACCCAAGTGCTTACCTCGCCCCACATAGATGCGGTTGCGGTAATTACTCCGGTTTGGACCCATTTTGAGCTTGCCAAATGTGCTCTCGAGAATGGGAAACACGTTTTTGTCGAGAAGCCATTCACCTCAACGACGCAACAATCCGAGGAGTTGATCGAACTTGCCGAGCGCAAGCGGCTGAAGATCATGGTCGACCATACGTTCCTGTTCACCGGATCTGTGCGGAAAATCCGTCAACTCGTCGACGACGGGACGTTGGGCCGCTTGTACTATTTCGATTCTATCCGCGTAAACCTCGGGCTTTTCCAGCACGACGTCAATGTCATGTGGGATCTCGCTCCTCATGATCTCTCGATCATGAACTACATCATTCGTGAGCAGCCCGAAGCCGTGGTGGCAACGGGAGGGCGGCATCTCAACGGTTTGGCCGACGTAGCTTTCATCACGGTCTATTTTCCCAGCAATGTCGTTGCTCACATTAATGTCAATTGGCTGTCGCCGGTGAAAATTCGGACCACGCTCATCGGCGGCGAGAAAAAAATGCTGGTTTGGGACGACCTGAAAGCCGACGAGAAGATCAAGGTGTACGACAAAGGCGTGGAGTTCAAAAGCGGCCAAGGCATCTATGACCTGCTCGTGAGTTATCGCTCCGGTGACGTTTGGGCGCCGAAGGTCGAACAAACCGAGGCCCTAAAGGTCGAACTCGAGTACTTCCTTGATTGCATCAGTAAGGGCCGGACGCCGCTCAATGATGGGATTGCAGGGCTGGGGGTCGTCAAGCTGCTTGAAGCCGCTGATCGTTCATTGGAAAAGAGAGGACAAATCATCCGTCTATGAACCAGCATCACTCCATTGCCCCTGATGTTCGCTTAGGCAAAGACGTCAAACTCGCGCCATTTGTGAATTTATACGGATGCGAGATAGGCGATAACACGAAGGTCGGCGCCTTTGTCGAAATCCAGAAAAACGCAACAATTGGCCGGAACTGTAAAATTTCGAGTCACAGCTTCGTCTGCGAAGGCGTGACGATTGAAGACAACGTCTTTGTCGGACACGGAGTTGTTTTCATCAATGATCTCTTTCCCCGAGCGACCAATCCTCAGGGAGAGCTTCAAACCGAAAACGACTGGAAACTGGACCGGACCGTTGTAAAGAAAGGCGCGTCCATCGGATCCGGCGCTACGATTTTGGCGAATATCGTCATCGGTGAAAACTCCATGGTCGGCGCCGGCAGCGTCGTCACGCACGACGTTCCCGATAACACCGTAGTCGCCGGGAATCCGGCCAAAGTTCTTCGCACGATTACGCCAGAGCTGCGGGTGGCCTGATGAGTGGCAATGGTCATATTCCATTTTTGGATTTAGTAACACCGCACCTCGAGTTGGAAGAAGAACTCGTCTGGCTCTTCCGAGGTGTTCTGGAGACGGCCGGATTCATAGGTGGCCCACTTGTGGAAGGGTTTGAGCGGGACTTTGCCGCTTTTTGCGGAGCGGAACATTGCGTAGGTGTCGCGAGCGGCACAGACGCCCTGCGGTTTGCGCTGATGGCGAGCGGCGTGAACAGCGGCGACACCGTTCTTACCGTGCCAAACACTTTCATTGCGACAGCCGAGGCCATCACTCAGGCTGGCGCCCGCCCCGACTTTGTGGAGATCGATGAACGCACTTACAACATCGACCCGCGCAAGCTCCAGGAATATCTTGAAACTTGCTGTTTTCAGGACTCACGAACGGGAAGACTGGTGAATCGGACGACGCAAAGTCCCATATCCGCGATTGTACCGGTGCACCTGTACGGTCAGCCGGCAGAGATGGATCCAATTCTGGACCTGGCAAGCCGATACAACCTGCTCGTCATTGAAGATGCCTGCCAGGCTCATGGTGCCGAGTACTTCTCGATTAAGGAAAACCGCTGGAGGCGAGCCGGGTCCATGGCCCACGCGGCCGCTTTCAGCTTTTATCCCGGCAAGAACCTGGGAGCATGTGGAGAAGCGGGCGCAGTGACGACGAGCGATCCCGCTATCGCAAAGAAGGTGCGCATGCTGCGCGACCACGGCCAATCGCAGAAGTACTCCCATGAAATCGAGGGATATAACGGCAGGCTGGATGCTATCCAAGCGGGAATCTTGCAGACCAAACTCGAGTTTCTTCCGGATTGGAACCGGAAGCGGCGTGAAAACGCCCATCGGTATAACGAATTGCTTGCTTCGCGAGCCGAGCTCGTCACTACTCCATACGAGAGTTCGCGTGTTCGCCCTGTATACCACCTTTATGTGATTCGTGTGTCTCATCGCGATCAACTCCAAAAGCAGCTTGCAGAAGCCGGAATCGCCACGCAAGTTCACTATCCGATCCCGCTTCATCTTCAAAAGCCGTATTCGATACTTGGTTACAGACGCGGCGATTTTCCGGTCGCGGAGAAGCTCGCCGGCGAGATTCTCTCTCTCCCGATGTATCCGCATATTGAAGCCGCGCAGCAACAACGGATTACCGAAACTATCCTCGAACTGCTCTCTACAGACCTCCGGTTCACAACCGCGCCGCTGACGTCACTGCGTCTGGCGCGAGGTTCTGATACAGACTCTCATTCCACCAAAACGCACTAGATTGCTCGGCAGTTTTCTCTGTCAATACGAAGGTCTCGGGGTTGCCTCGAGGGATCATGACTCTACGAACGAGCTGTAAACATGCGACAAAGCCGATAATCTGGATCGATTTGGATAACTCTCCTCATGTCCCGTTTTTTGCGCCCATCATTGAAGAACTCAAGAGCCGTGGCTGTTCGATCGTGGTTACTGCGCGCGATGCCTTTCAGGTACGCGAATTGGCAGATCTCTTCCACTTGGACTACACGCTCGTTGGGCGCCACCAGGGGAAGAGCAAAGCGCGCAAAATATTCGGCCTTGGCATTCGCGCGTTACAGTTGCTTCCTACAGCGATCCGAGAAAAGCCCCATTTGGCTCTCTCTCATGGGTCGCGTTCACACCTCATTGTTTGCGCCACATTGAAAATACCCTCGATCGTGCTCATCGACTATGAATGCGCCAAAAGATTAGGTGTGATCGCGCCCACGTGGTTCATGTGTCCGGAAGTCATTCCGGCGAGCGTTTTTGAGTGTGATCCGAGCCGCGTTTTGAAGTATCCAGGCATCAAGGAAGACGTTTACGTTCCTCAATTCGTTCCTGATCCTGACATAAGGCCGCAGCTCGGCCTTAAACAGGACGACCTGGTGGTTACGGTCCGGCCGCCGGCCACTGAAGCGCATTACCATCGGCGCCAAAGTGACGAACTGTTTGAGGCGGTCATCCAATTTCTGAGTGACAAACCCGATGTCAAGATTGTCTTGCTGCCGCGCAACGAGAAACAGGCGCTTCAGCTGACACATCGATGGCCGGAGCTTTTCTCTAATCAAAAGCTGCGCATTCCGCCGCAGGTCGTGGATGGTTTGAACTTGATTTGGCATTCCGATCTCGTCATCAGCGGCGGCGGCACAATGAACCGGGAAGCGGCCGCTCTTGGTGTTCCCGTCTATAGCACGTTTCGTGGGCAGATCGGCGCCGTCGATCGCTACCTAAGCGAACGTGGACGCCTGGTGCTGCTGCAGGGCATTGAAGATATTGAGCGGGAAATTCAGCTCGTGCGACGAAACATTCCAATCAAACCGGGGATAGGCAATCACGCAGTATTAACGAGCATTGTTACTCAGGTCATTTCTATTGTCCGGTCGAAATCTCCCGTCGCAGTACAAGATTCATACCTCCACTCCCAGTCCCTTCGCTCGAAGCTCTAATCGCGGTTCGAGAAATACGAATCCTCACGGTTGTTGGCGAGATGTTTACGCATTCTGAGCTACGGGCGACGATTTTGAAATTGTTGGCGTTCTGCGAAACGAACGATTGGGCCGGTTACGACCCGTACGATGCGCTGAATAGCAAAGCTCTGAAGGCATTACCTTTCCTGAACGCGCGTATTCCCCAGATCATTCTGACCCAACTTCTGAAGCGCAGCCCCGTCAATCTCCGGCCACTGCTGCTTATCCCAAAGCTTCAGAATCCGAAAGCCATTGGTCTTTTCCTTTCTGCATTCATTAGGTTGGCAAAGACCGGCAATTTCGATGTGACTCACTTCATATCTGCAATGCTTGACCGGATCGCCGCTCTCCGATCACCCGGCATTGCTTATTCTTGCTGGGGTTACAGCTTTCCTTGGCAGACGCGCACCATCACCGTATCGGCCGGTGCGCCTAATCTAGTGTGCACGTGCTTTGTGGCCAATGCGCTGCTCGACGCTTACGAGGAGTTCGACGATCCTGCTATTTCGAGTATGACGGTGAGCGCAGCCGAATATATCGTGAACGAGCTTTACTGGTCTCGAAATGGCTGTGCAGCGGGGTTCAGCTATCCGCAGCCATCGCTTCAAATCGAAGTATATAATGCAAACTTTCTTGCGGCGGCGTTGCTATGCCGCATCTACAAAGTTACTCGCAATTCTAAATTTCTGGCACCTGCCCTCAAGGCTGCACGCCATGCTGCGTCACAGCAAAACGCGGACGGATCCTGGTATTACGGTGAGACGACTTCTCAGAAATGGATTGACAATTTCCATACCGGATACAACCTCTGCGCGTTGCAATCCATCACTCAATCGCTCGACACAACGGAATTTGATTCCTGCATCCGTAAGGGTTTCGAGTTCTATCGGGCGCACTTTTTCCGCGAGGACGGCGCAGTCAGGTATTTCCATGACCGCACTTATCCCATCGACATTCACGCTGTAGCGCAGAGCATAATCACTCTCGTTGAACTCCGGAATCTCGATGAAACGAATATTCCCTTGGCGCATTCAGTGCTCAAATGGGCGATGCAGCACATGTGGGATGAACGAGGATTCTTTTATTACCGCGTACTACGCTCCTGTACGATCCGCACGCCCTATATGAGATGGTCCGAGGCCTGGATGTTTCTGGCGATCACCGTGCTCCTCTGCGCTTCATCTGTCCCGTTGAAATACATGCAGACGGAATCAATACTCCGAACGTGCCAATGATTCCAACCTACGTCATAGTTACTCCTGCCAAAAATGAGGCGAATTATATTGAGCGTACGATCCAGTCCGTAATCGCACAAACCACACGACCACTCAAGTGGGTGATCGTTAGCGACGGATCGACTGATGGAATGGATGGCATCGTTGCTCGCTATGCGGCTGAGTACCCCTGGATTGAATTGGTACGCATGCCCGAGAGCCATGAACGCCATTTCGCCGGGAAAGTCCATGCCTTCAACGCCGGCTATTCACGCTTAATCGAACTGCCGTTCGATGTAATCGTCAGCCTGGACGCTGACGTTGCTTTCGACAATGACTATTTCCCCTTCCTCTTGCAAAGACTAGCCGAAGATCCTCAACTCGGTCTGGTGAGTGGCAGGCTGGTGGACGCGGGGTCAAAGCAGGATTGCTACGATTATACGTATACAGGCATTGATCATGTTTCCGGGGCGTGCCAGATGTTTCGGCGACAGTGTTTCGAGGACATCTCCGGCTATCGACCCATGAAGACTGGCGGGATCGATCTTGTAGCGGTGCTGGCCGCCAGAGCCAGCGGCTGGTCTACCAGGACATTCACGGACCGGGCCTATTTCCATTATCGGCCGATGAGCGCGGCTCACGTGAACGGACTTCGCGAAAGGCTTCATACTGGGTGCAAAGACTATCTCCTTGGTAGTCACCCCGGATGGGAGATCTTTCGAAGCTTGTATCAGATGAAGAATCGGCCCTACGTGATAGGGGGAATATTTCTTCTCATTGGCTATCTCTGGATGTTAATCCGCGGTGCGGAACGGACAATCCCGGCAGAGCTGATGGAGTTTCGGCGGAGAGAACAAATGCACCGCTTGAGGTGCGTCTTCGAGCGAGCGCTACGTGGGAGCGTTCCAGCCCTTATGTCAGGCAGTCACAAGATTTCGGTCGAGTAGATTTCTTTTATCGTGCCTGGTTCTCATTCAAATCGAGACCAATTTTGTACGTAAGTAACTGACGGGTGGCTCAAGCGGGATCCACTAAATGCCCATTTTATCCAAAGTTCAACAAGCTCTCTTGGTTGGCAGATCGACAATGTGGAGTGCCCGTAGGGTGCGGAGAATCGATTGACGGTACATTCCCTTAATCCGCTGCACGATTCGCGGTGGACAGAGTTCATCAACGCGCAAAAGAGCGCCTCAATTTTCCACACCACCGCGTGGCTTAAAGCATTGTGGTTGACCTACGGATATGAGCCGGTCGTTTTTACGACTTCGGCGCCGGGAGCTACGTTGACAAATGGCATTGTTTTTTGCCGAATCGCAAGCTGGCTTACGGGCCGCCGCCTGGTTTCATTGCCCTTTGCTGATCACTGTCAGCCACTTGTTAACAACGCTGGCGAAGCGGAGGAGATTGTCGCTTTCCTCCGCAGGTCAGTTAGGGAGCAAACGCTGAAATACGTAGAAATCCGGCCGCTTCATTCCTGGCCCGGAGCTCCGCAACTGGATGCACGGGAAAAAGGTGTTTCATTCTGCTTCCATGTTGTCGATCTGAAGCCGGATTTGGGAACGCTCTTTGGCAATCTTCAAAAGAGCTCAATCCAGGGAAGGATTAGACGCGCTGAGCGCCTGCGGCTCTCCTGCAAACGCGGTCGCTCCGAACTTCTATTGCAGAAATTCTACAGCCTGGTTCTAAAGACGCGGCGCCGCCACAACCTGCCGCCGCAACCGATCTCCTGGTTTCGTAATTTAATTGGCTGTTTCGGTGACAGCCTGGAAATTCGCGTTGCTGAGCAGAACGACAAGCCTCTAGCCGCTATTTTGACACTTTCTCACAGGCATACGCTGGTCTACAAATACGGTGCGTCCGATGAGAACTATCATCATTGTGGCCCGGTGCCGTTCTTACTTTGGGATGCGATTCGAGAAGGGAAGCAGGCAGGCCTTTCGGAATTCGATCTTGGCCGTTCCGACCTCGACAATTCGGGCCTGATTACATTTAAGGACCGTCTGGGCGCAGCATCTTCCATTTTGCGCTATGTGCGATTTTCGCGTTCGCACCGCGACAGCGACGATCGCGCCAGGCATATTCCCAAGTGGCTTTTCGCATGCATGCCCGATGGTTTGCTGACGACGGCTGGAAAACTGCTATATCGGCATATCGGTTAAAGCTCGCTCCTTAAGCATTTCCTTTAACAACGAATTCGGATTCGTACCGGACAAAGCAATGAACGCTTCTTTCCTCGATTACTACCGTTGTCCCGAGAATTTCGCGACTTTCGGCCTGATTGAATCAGCACCCGGAGACAGTGGCTATTTTCGCTTTGGCCCGAACGCGGTCTGTTATGGCCGCTGCTTGTCAGATATTCCCGCCAAGCACGTGACCGATTCGCTGCACAATGGCTTGGATGACGTTGTGGTCCGCGATAAAACGATATGGCTTCCGTTTGATCCGTCCGAAATTGCTGAGAACCTGCGTCACGAGCGCTATGCGTCCGCGGTTACCGACGGCAAACAGCCGGGTACCACGTCGTTGGCCCGCGGATTTTATTACACCATACGGCCATTTCTCTCGGTTGCGGTTCGCAAGCACATACAAAGGATTCACTTTAGGAATTGGGAAGAAATCCGCTTTCCCAATTGGCCTGTCGATTCCAACGTCGACTCCATGTTTGAGCAATTGATGCTCCTTAGTCTTGCGGCGAACGCAGTCGAACGTGTGCCCTTTATCTGGTTCTGGCCAGAAGGCCTCCCGGCATGCGCTGTTATGACACACGATGTCGAGAGTGTGGCAGGAAGCAAACTGTGCTCACGCTTGATGGATGTAGACGACGCCTACGGCATCAAGGCTAGCTTTGAGATCGTGCCCGAAGGCAGATACCCGGTCTCCAAGGCGTTGTTGAATGAGATTTTTAGGCGCGGTTTCGAAATTAACATCCACGATCTCGATCACGACGGCCGCTTGTTCAGCGATCGCAGACTTTTCTTCGAAAGAGCGGCACGTATCAACCGGTATGGAGCTGAATTTGGAGCTGCTGGATTTCGCTCCGCCGTCTTATATCGCAATGTGGATTGGTTCGGCGCTTTAGAATTTGACTATGACATGTCCGTGCCTAACGCCGGTTCGCTGGAACCGCAACGGGGCGGCTGTTGCTCACTCACTCCGTTCTTTATCGGTAGCTTACTGGAATTGCCCGTTACTACCACGCAAGATTACTGCCTGTTTCACATATTAAATCAGCAGTCGATTGGCTTGTGGAAACGCCAAATCAGCCTCATTTCCGAGCGGCATGGTTTGATTAGTTTCATCGTGCATCCTGATTACATTTTCCAACCGCGTGCATTGGCAGGTTACCGATCGCTGCTGGCACATCTGTCGGACCTGCGTTCCCAGGGAAAGATTTGGATCGCCCGCCCCGGAGACGTGAATCGCTGGTGGCGTGAACGCAGCCAGATGCGCCTAGTGAATCGCGGCAATGGTTGGGAGATAGAGGGTCCCGGCAAGGAACGCGCCCGCATTGCTTACGCGAGCCTGGAAAATAACCGGCTTGTTTATCGCTTTGAACGCTCCAACGTGACCGCTACTGGCGTCGCTGCCTCCAATGCGGCTCAAGATGTGCTGATCTGTGCCCATAAGCCTACAGCAGCCTGACACAAAAGAGACAGTCGACCTTCGCATGGCCAGTTCATCTGTTACCACGATCTCGAATTCAGGCGCGCACGCTCCTGCGAAATGTCGGGGTGCCATCGTAACCGGCGCAGACTACCGAGGACTCGGCGTCGTTCGAAGCCTCGGCCGCCGCGGCATACCGGTGTGGGTCTTGCGCGAAGATGGGCATTTTATTGGAGCCGCGTCCCGGTACACGTCGCGGACCGTGCGTTGGCCTGAAGGCGATACGCACAGCCGGATCGAATTCCTCGAGGATATGGCGATCAGGGAAGGTCTCAAAGACTGGGCATTGTTTCCCACCACGGACGAGCTCGTGATGCTGATCGCCCATCATCACAAGGCCCTTTCCGCGCAGTATCGAATTACGATTCCCGCGTGGGGCACGCTGCAATGGCTTTGCAATAAGCAACTTTTGCACCGCATGGCCGACCATGTGGGCGCGCACCAGCCCTGGTCATTCTTTCCGCGTGACCGAGCCCAGCTTGCCTCACTGGATTGCCGCTTTCCCGTCATCCTCAAGCCGATACTGAGAATGGCATTCAATCGGTTCACCAGAGACAAAGCCTGGCGCGCAGCCGACCGCGAATCTTTGCTAGCGCTTTACGATGAAGCAGCCGCGCTCATTGGGCCAGAAATGGTGATGATCCAGGAGTTAGTTCCCGGATGGGGAGAAGCTCAATTCTCCTATGCTGCACTGTGGAAAGATGGCCGGCCAATCGCCTCGGTGGTTGCCCGGCGCACGCGGCAATTTCCCATGGATTTCGGCAGGTTCAGCACGTACGTGGAGACCCTCGACGAGGAGGAAGTAGCGGAGATTGTGGACGCCGCCACACGTCTTCTTGCCGCATCAGCTTTCACCGGCATTGCCGAGGTCGAATTCAAGAGAGATGTACGGGATGGAGAATACAAACTACTCGATGTCAACCCGCGCGTGTGGGGCTGGCACACTCTCGGTCAGCGCGCCGGCGTGGACTTCCCATACCTTCTCTGGCGATTGCTTAACGGAGAACCGATTCGTGAAGTGCGCGCTCGCGCCGGCGAGCGCTGGATGCGCTTTTCTGCCGACATGCCGATGGCCGTTTACGAAATATTAAAAGGCCGTCTCTCGGTTTGGGATTACCTCCGTTCACTTCGCGTGCCTGTTGAATCTGCGATTTTCGCCTGGGACGATCCTCTGCCCGGCCTACTTGAATTTCCGTCCCTGCTCGCCCTTGTGGGAAACCGTATTTCCGTGAAAGGCGGCCTCTGATTCTCATGGCCATCGGACACGGGACGGAACCGCGGAATTACAGGCTTTCCGTTTTGCCGGAGATTGAATGCAGCAGCCAACCTATGCCACTAAAGGATGCCGATTCACAGAATAGTTATGCTGATGAAGTGCCGCGCCGGAGCGGTGTTGAGCATATGTCAGCCGCGCTCATCGTCAACGCCGACGATTGGGGGCGGGATCTTCACACCACCGACAGAATTCTCGATTGTGTACTTCGTGGAAGCGTTTCATCAGCGAGTGCTATGGTCTTTATGGAAGATTCGGAGCGTGCGGCGGCCATTGCAGTGGAGCGGGGCATCGACACTGGCCTGCATCTCAATTTGACGACTGCGTTCTCGGCGGCGACTTGTCCTGGACAACTCAAAGAACACCAGCAGAAATTGGCTAGATATCTGTCTGCATTCTCGCCGGCCCGTGTTCTCTATAATCCATGGCTCGCATCCTCTTTCGAATACGCCGTAAAGGCGCAGATCGAAGAATACAGCCGACTCTACGGAGCGGCGCCCCTGCGATTTGATGGACATCACCACATGCATCTCAGTGCCAACATCTTGCTGGACAATCTCTTGCCTCGTGGAACGATCGTCAGGCGCCATTTCTCGCATGAATCTGACGAAAAGATTCTGCGTAATCGTTTATTCCGACGTTTTACGAATCTTCTGTTGGGCCGGGCTCACCGAGTCGTGGATTTCTTTTTTTCTCTTCCACCTTTCGAACCACCTGGCCGTTTGCAGAGCATCCTGGCTCTCGCTCGTGAATTTGTCGTCGAGTTGGAAACACATCCGGTAAATCCTGGGGAGTACCGGTTTCTAATGAATGAGGAGCTGTTTCACAGAGCGGGCGGTTTTACGATCGCTTCGCATTTCGCGGTGTCGCCGATAACGCGACTACATGCGCCAAAGCGGGAAATGTGAGATCTGGAGTTTCGCCCAAGTGTCCAAAGATTTGACCAGCGCAGTGCAACACATTGACGTTTGTATCTGCACCTACAAGCGCCCAGAATTACTGAAGCGCTTGCTGGAAAAACTGGCTGATCAGGAAACAGAGGGACGGCTCACGTATTCTGTCGTCGTCGTTGATAACGATCGATTGCGATCTGCGGAGCCGGTAGTCTCTGCGAACTCTTCAGGTGTCCCCGTCAGATATTGTGTGGAGGTTCAGCAAAGCATTCCACTTGCGCGAAACATGGCCGTCGAGAACGCTCAGGGCGACTACATTGCTTTTATCGATGACGACGAATTTCCAACCAAGCGATGGCTGCTGAGCCTGCTTGTGGCATGCGAGACCTACGGTGTCGCTGGTGCGCTCGGTCCTGTACGGCCATATTTTAGCGAAGGAGCACCCGATTGGGTCAAAAGAGGGAAGTTCTACGACCGGCCAAGTTACCCCACGGGATCGATCATCGATTGGAGAAAGGGTCGCACCGGCAACGTACTATTAAAAGCTGGCATAATTAAATCCTGCCCGCAGCCATTCCGCCCCGATTTTCGCACTGGAGAAGATCAGGATTTCTTCAGGAGAATGATCGAAAGGGGCCACAGCTTTGTCTGGTGCGATGAAGCCGTAGCCTACGAAATGGTTCCGGAAATCCGCTGGAACCGCAAATTCATGCTCAAACGAGCTTTGCTGCGTGGGGCAAATTCTCTGGCTCATCCCACGTTTGGCGCGGTTGACGCCGCAAAATCAATCATCGCTGTTCCTATTTACACGACCGCTCTGCCCTTTGCTTTGCTTTGCGGACATCATCTTTTTATGAGTTTGCTGGTCAAAACCTTTGATCATCTGGGCAAACTCCTTGCCCTCATAGGGATCAAGCCAATTAGCGACCAGTACGTTACCGAGTAGATGAGCTACCGCCTGCAGCAACCAGTGGGGAAGCCCGACTTCATTGTCGCCGCAGAGGACCCAATCCTGATCACCGGTGCTACCGGCTTTATCGGGTTGAGGGTTGTCGAGCAGTTGCTCTCTCTGGGATTTCGCAATTTACGATGTCTGGCCCGACCTTGGAGTAATGCAACGAAGCTCGACGTGTTCTCAAACAGCAAGGGCGATAGAGGACGAATCCAGGTGATTCGGGGAAATCTTCTTTCGCGGGAGGATTGTGCGACTGCTGCCAAGGACGTCAAAGTCATTTACCACCTGGCTGCGGCGCGAGGCGAAAAGTCCGTCCCTGATGCATTCATGAACTCGGTCGTAACCACCCGCAATCTCATGGAAGCTTGTATTTTGGCAGGATGCCTACGACGATTTGTTAACGTTAGTTCATTTGCGGTGTACAGCAATGCGCAGCGGACACGCGGCCGGATTTTGGATGAATCATGCCCAACCGAAAAAAATCCTCACACCTTGGCGGATGCTTATTGCTTCGCCAAAGTCAAACAAGATGAAATCGTTGAGAAATACGGCGAGAAGTATGGGGTGCCATATGTGATTGTCCGGCCAGGATATGTGTACGGCCCTGGAAATTTAGGCATCAGCGGGCGGGTGGGAATCGGTTCTTTTGGCATTTTCCTCCATCTCGGAGGTTCAAACCCGATTCCGTTTAGCTATGTCGATAATTGCGCAAACGCAATCGTTCTGGCCGGATTGAGAAAGGGAGTGGAGAGACAAATATTTAATATCATCGACGACGATCTTCCTTCCAGCCGCAAATTCCTGCGGCTCTACAAGAAAAATGTCCGGTGGTTCCCCTCACTCTATGTTCCTCCCGCTTTGAGTTACGGCCTCTGTTACCTGTGGGAAAGGTATTCCGTTTGGTCCCACGGACAATTGGCGCCCGTATTCAACCGCAAGAAATGGCACAACTATTGGAAGAAAATGCGCTACAGCAATCAAAAGCTGAAGGATCGTCTTGGCTGGACACCATCGGTTCCGACCTCGGAAGGATTGCGACGGTATTTCGAAGCCTGCCGGACCGAAGAATGAAAACGCTTAAAATCGCCATCGTAGGTTGCGGCAAAATCGCCGATTCGCATGCTGCGCAGATCGGGCGTATTCGTGAATGCGAAATCGTCGCAGGTTGCGACACCGAACCGCTGATGGCGCAGCAGTTCTGCGAACGATTTGGCGTTAAGAGATCGTTCAGTGATCTTGCGCAAATGTTTGCGGAAGTCGCTCCGGATGTCGTTCATGTGACGACGCCACCAAAGAGCCATTTTGCTGTGGCCAAATCATGCCTCGAGAGCGGATGTCACGTGTACGTCGAGAAACCTTTCGCGCTGAATGAGGAGGAAGCGCGAACCATGATCACTATGGCACGCGAACGCGGCCTGAATATAACCGCGGGTCATGACGACCAATTCGGTCATGCCGCGCGGCGCATGCGCGCTCTCGTCCAGAGCGGCTTTCTCGGGGACGGCCCGGTTCACATGGAAAGTTATTACGGCTATGCGTTGGGCCACACCGGCTATGCGGGCGCGTTGCTCGGCGATCCCCGGCACTGGGTTCGGCGGCTGCCCGGCAAGCTGCTGCACAACATTATCAGCCATGGCATCGCCAGAATTGCCGAATTCTTAACAACCGAATCGCCGCGCATAATCGCTTGGGGATTCACAAGTCCCATGCTCAGGCGGATGGGTGAGAGCGAGATTATCGACGAATTGAGAGTCCTCATCCGTGAGGGCGAAAGCGCCACGGCATATTTCACATTTTCATCACAGATGCGACCTCTGCTCCACCAGTTCCGACTTTATGGCTCGAAGAATGGTTTAGTTCTCGATCAGGATCAAGAGACGCTGATCAAGCTTCGGGGTGATCACCTTAAGAGTTACCTGGAAAAATTCGTGCCGCCGGTGAGCTTCGCCATGCAATATCTCGGAAACTTGAAAACGAATCTGTACACGTTCTTACGGAATGACTTTCATATGAAGTCCGGCATGAAGTACTTGATTGAATCTTTCTATCGCTCCATCCGTGAAGGTACACCGCCTCCGATTCCTTACCGTGAGATCCTTCTGACCGCCAGAATAATGGACGCGATTTTTGAACAAATCGCACGCCGCGAGCCTGGAATATCCATCGATGTAAGTACGATAAATATGACTGCGGAAGACAGTGCCGGCGTTGATCGCGCAATCGTCGCAAATTCCAGAGTCACTTCCTAGTTCGCCTTGTACAGGACCGCCGTGAATTGATCATCAGCTACAGAAAGGGAGCACATTCCATCACATGAATTCGCTGATCACCGTTTGCGGCAAGGCAGTTCGGGTCCAAGGACGCTTAATCCGACAGGGCCGGCTTGACGCCGACAAATATCTGTTCCTGCATGATCCGGAGCCGATGCTGCAAAGGTTGAGGATATCCGCACCGCGTGTTGACCTTTTTACGTTCATCCAAAAGCTTCCCGAAACCTCTCCCAGATACGCATACCCGCTGGAGTGGGATAACTTCGCAGCTCTGCCCATTTCCACGTTCGACCATTGGTGGGAGCACCAGATCGGCTTTAAGGCGCGCAACAAAGCCAAGCAGGCTGAGAAAAAGGGCGTAATCGTTAGGGAGGTTCCCTTTAACGATGACCTCGTTCGCGGAATTTTTGAGGTCTACAACGAATCACCGGTTCGGCAAGGTAAACCAAACGCCCACTATGGAAAGGATTTTGAAACTGTCCGCAAGGAAGAGGCTACATACCTCGACCACAGCGTCTTCATCGGGGCGTATTACAAAGACAAATTGATCGGTTTCATCAAGATGGTCAGTGACGAAACGCGTACCCAAGCGGGCCTGATGAACATCGTCGCCATGGTCCAGCATCGAGACAAGGCTCCGACGAATGCTCTCTTGGCACATGCCGTAAAAGCCTGTGCTGACCGTGGCATTTCCTTTCTGGTTTATTCAAATTTTGCTTACGGTAAGAAGGAGCGGGATAGCCTCAGTGACTTCAAGGAGCGCAACGGATTCCAAAAGGTCAATGTACCGCGATACTACGTTCCGTTGACGACGCTTGGCGCACTTGCATTCAGACTGGGCCTGCACCGCAGATTTGCTGAACACGTTCCGGAGCCTTTGATGGCGCCAATCCGGGAGCTCCGCAGATTTTGGTATAACCGCAAATTCCAACCCGCAACGGAATCTTAAGGACAAATTGATGCCTGGAATCGTCGGCTTCGTTACAAAGGCACCGCGCGAGTGTGTTGCACCTCGTCTCCTGCGCATGCTCGAGGCCATTCGGCACGACAGTTCCTATCGGACGGGAATTTGGGTCGACGAGTCCATTGGCCTTTATGTGGCATGGGCCGCGCGTGCGAATTCATTTTCAGACGGCATGCCACTTTCTAACGAAAGGGGAGACCTTGTCCTGGTGTTCTCCGGCGAGGAATATCCTGACCCCGGGGTCCTGTATCAGCTCAGAACTAAAGGGCACATGCTCAACGGGAAGGTCTCTTCCTATCTCGTTCATCTCCTTGAGGAGTCTCACGGCTCACCGGCATGCTTGAATGGACGATTCCATGGGGTTCTGGTTGATAAGAACAGCGGCACGGCCACTCTTTTCAACGACCGTTACGGTATACATCGGCTCTACCACTACGAATCGAAGGACGCCTTCTATTTCGCCGCAGAGGCCAAGGCGATTCTCAAAGTCTGTGCGGAAGTTCGAAACATCGAGCTACAAAGCTTGGGTGAGTACGTCGGTTGCGGATGCGTGCTGGAGAATCGGACGCTGTGGAAGCAGATTCATGTGCTGCCGCCCGCTTCGGCGTGGCTCTTTCGGGGCGGTCGAATCGAGGCGAAAAGCTCTTATTTCGATCCTCAGGACTGGGAAAAGCAGGAGCCCCTAAACGCAGACGTCTACAGTAAAAAGATTCGTGAAACGTTTTCAAGGAATCTTCCCCGCTATTTTCATAGCGAGCAACACATCGGCGTATCACTGACGGGTGGCCTCGATACGCGCATGATTATGGCGTGGCAGAAATCGCCGCCCGGCTCGCTAGCCTGCTATTCCTTTGGCGGAAAATTCCGGGAATGTGAGGATGTCCGTCTGGCGCGGCGGGTGGCCCAAACTTGCGAACAGCCATATGAGGTTATCGAGGTCGGTAACGAATTTCTATCCCGTTTCCCTGATTACGCAGAGCGTACTGTTTATCTCACCGACGGCTGTGCGAGCGTGAGCCGTTCTCCAGACCTCTTTGTGAACGAAAGAGCCGCCCAAATCGCGCCGGTCAGAATCACCGGCAATTATGGCAGTGAAATACTGCGCCGAGTGGTCGCGTTCAAGCCTTCCAATCCGGCGCGGGAACTCTTCCGAACTGAGTTTCTTTCTTACATCGACACTGCCAAAGCGACTTACTCGCGCTTAGCGAAGGGGCACGCCCTTTCTTTTATCGCGTTTCGGCAGGTCCCCTGGCACCACTACGGTCTGTTTGCGCTCGAGCAGACGCAACTCTCGGTTCGTTCTCCTTTCCTGGATAATGAGCTCGTCGAAATAGCCTTCCGTGCGCCAAATTCGGCACTGGCTGAAACAAATATTTTTGGTGATAACAAAGAGTGGATTCAGTTGATCGCCGAGGGGAATCCCTCTCTCCGCCGGATTCGCACTGACCGCGGTGTGGGCGGAGCTTCCGGCCATTTATCGGCGTCTCTGTGTCGAATGTTGCTCGAGTTCACATTTAAGGCCGAATACGCCTACGACTACGGCATGCCTCAATGGTTAGCGAAAATCGATCATGCTCTCGCTCGGTTTCACTTCGAACGTCTTTTCCTGGGCAGGCACAAGTTCTACCATTTTCGAGTTTGGTATCGCGAGGCTCTCTCCAAATACATTCAGGAAATTCTTCTGGATTCGCGCGCCCTGTCGCGTCCTTATATCCAGAAGCATCAAGTCGAGTCTCTGGTGCGCCACCACGTCACAGGAGATCGCAACTATACCTCGGAGATTCACTCGCTCCTTACACTGGAGCTCTTCCATCGTCTTTTTCTCGATACCAATTAGCTTGAGTCTGTCCTTCAGCTAACACGGATTTCGAAAAGCTCAATGTCTTCCGAACTTGCTACGGTCATTTACGGCCTCGGAATCTTGGTTCTCTTTTTTCTTAATCGGAACCAGGATTCGCGCACGCGCAAAGCCCTTTGGCTTCCTGTCATCTGGCTGCTCATTATCGGATCACGGCCTGTGTCGGAATGGCTCAATATTGCCCCCACGACCAATTCACCGGACCAGTATCTGGATGGCAGTCCGCTTGATCGGGCTGTATTTGCAGCCCTCCTCGCCATTGGACTCGTTGTGCTTTTTGCGCGAGGGCGGCGCGTCATTGCACTTCTGGGTTCGAACTGGCCGATCCTATTGTTCTTTGCATATTGCGCGCTCAGTACCACATGGTCGGATTATCCCGACGTGGCGTTCAAGCGGTGGGTTAAGGCTATGGGTGACGTCGTGATGGTGCTCATTGTGGTTACTGACGCTGATCCTGGCGCTGCGATCAGGAAACTCCTGAGCCGGGTGGGTTTAGTCCTTCTGCCTGTCTCTGTTCTCTTGATCAAGTATTTTCCCGTCATGGGCCGCGCGTATACGCCGGAGTTCGGATATTGGCAGCAGATGTACATAGGTGTAACGGCCAGTAAGAACAGCCTTGGCGAACTGGCTTTAATTTTCGGACTTGCGGCGACTTGGGAATTAACCGAACTGTTTCAGGACAAGAGCGCATTAAATCGTGGCAGGCGCTTATGCGTTCAGGGAACGATTATAGCGATGGTTCTGTGGGTTTTTTGGACTGCCGACTCCATCACGTCCCTATCCTGTTTCGTTCTGGGAGCCGCGTTGCTACTGGTGACAGCGAGCGAGAGCTTTCGCAGCCAAACTCTCATACATATTGTGATTCTCGCGATGGTCTCTGCTGCGACCTTGGTCATATTAGTCGCGCCGAATCTCCTTTCAATCTTGGGGCGAGACCCCACACTCACAGGGCGCACCCAAATCTGGAGCACAGTCCTGGATGTGCCGGTGAATCGCTGGACCGGCACAGGTTTTGAAAGTTTCTGGCTGGGAGACAGGATGCAAAGGATCTGGAATCTCTGGTGGTGGCATCCAAACGAAGCTCACAATGGTTACATTGAAGTGTTGCTCAACTTGGGCTGGGTCGGGATCTCTCTTCTGGCGCTGTTGGTAATTGCTGGCTACAAAAAAATCCTCACAGGGCTTCGCGATACAAGCCTTGCCAGGCTTGAACTTGCGTATCTTCTCGTTGCGATCGTCTATAGCTTTACTGAGGCGGGTTTTAGAATGCTTAGTTTAACTTGGGTTTTTCTTCTCCTGGCAATAGTCTCCGCAGGAATTCCGGTCGCCGAATTCCAAGCGGATCCCACCAGCCCTTACGAAATGGATGGCGCTCGCGCCTCCGCTGCGCTTGGCAGTCGCACCTGGAGCGATCCGGAACCGGAGTCTTTTTGAGGCCTTTCGACTCAAACGGCACATTTTGCCGGCCTGAGGCTGCAATCCGCCAACTTGCAATCCGTGGCGCTGGCGTGACGGTTTTCTCCGGCAGCATGGGCATCGGTCTCCAATTAATCTCCACGATTGTTCTGGCTCGCCTGCTGACGGCCGCGGACTTCGGCGTCGTGACGATGGTTACAACCTTTAGCCTACTTCTGGTGAATTTTGGCCTCAACGGTTTCACGGAAGCCGTCATTCAGCGTGAAGACATCGGCCACACGCTGGCGACTAATCTTTTCTGGATTACCGTCAGCGCAGGTTTCGTGCTGACCTGCGCATTTGCCGCCGCCGGATCGGTTTTGGCGCGGTTTTATCATGACCCGCTGGTGAAGCACGTTGCCGCCGGTGTCTCACTCACAATCTTTCTTACCAGTGCGCAGGTAATGCACTTGGCCCTGCTGAAAAGGGCTATGCGCTTCTCTCAAGTGTCGGTCAATGACGTTATCTCGCGTGCCGTGTCGATTGCGACAGCGATTCTCCTTGCCTGGAGAGGTTTTGGATATTGGTCCCTCGTTGCAGGCGCGATTGCGCAGCCCTTTAGTGCGTGCATCGGAGCGTGGACAATGTGTCGGTGGCTGCCTGGATTGCCCCAACGTGTACCCGGAACGGGCGCGATGGTGCGGTTCGCGTTCCACGTTTACGCTCGCTTCACATTCAATTACTTTTCCCGGAATACGGATAACGTTCTTGTTGGATGGCGATTCGATGCCCAGGCTCTCGGGTTTTACAAGAAGGCTTACGATTTGTTCGCTCTTTCGTCAGGCTTGCTGGTGTCGTCTTTGACGAGCGTGGCAATTGCCGCGCTTAGCAGGTGCAAAAACGATCCCCATCAGTTCCAGAAGTATCTTTTTCGCGCTCTCTCAGCCATAGCATTTGTGGGTATGGGTCTGGCAGGCGAATTAACTCTGACAGGAAAATACGTCATAAAAGTTCTATTAGGGCCAGGCTGGGAGCCTTCGGGGCAGATGTTTACGTTCTTCGGTCCAGGAATCGGAGTCATGCTCCTCTACGGTACGACGGACTGGATCCATCTCTCAATCGGTCGGCCCGACCGTTGGTTCCGGTGGAGCATAATCGAGTACGTCCTCACGGCTTTGCTGTTTCTAGTTGGACTTCACTGGGGGCCCGTGGGTGTTGCTATGGCCTGGACGGCCTCTTTCTGGCTCCTCACCGTTCCGGCTTTCTGGTATGCCGGAAGGCCGATGAAGCTCAAGGTCACCCTCTTGATTAATGCTGTCTGGAAATATGTGGCCGCCGCTTTGCTCGCCGTGCTGAGTGCCGCGATGGCTCTTTCAAGAATTCCAGCGCCCGTGGCAGCTTCGACGACATCGACTGTCGTCGCGCAACTTGCCCTCGCGAGCGTGCTGTTTGCATCGTTTTATCTCGCTTGTTTGGCTTTGCTCTACAGAGGTATGGCGCCTCTGCGTGAGCACTCGCGACTTTTGGGCGAGATGATACCGTGGAATCGGCTTTCAAGATTCGCTCGGCAGGCACCCGCATCGGTTCCGGCCACGCGTACTTAAGAGACTGCATCAACTCTGGAGTCGGTATCGACCCTCTACCGACTTCAGTTAACAACGCTTGTGAGATTCGTCGGAGGTGCCGGGGGAGACGACTGCTGATAGCATTTGCCAGCATTGAAGATCAAAATTCCGTTGCTGTCCTTTGTCGTATTCGTGAAGCAGATCGCTGCGGGAATGTTGTAGACGTGACCGCTCTGGTCATTACCGCCAGAGACATCTGGACCGATCGCAGGCCAAGGCAGATTTATCCACCAGCCAGGTTTCGATGTCAAAAAAAACGACGCTGGCAGAGTCTGGGTTGAAGGAACGGCGTTGCCCGCTGGAACTTCGGCGGAATTCCACCTCGCACTGCCCGTCACGACATCATAGTTACCCCAACGGAGAAGCGTAGTACCCACCTTATTGTCGTAAGGAATTCCGGAGGTGAGGCTTTCGTTTACTCCCGAATACCCGAGCAGGTAAATCGAAGTATTCGGCGTTCCCGTCGTTCCGGTCGAGGAGTCTTCGTACGTCGTGTGATAACCGGGCGTGCCCAGCACATTTCCCACAAAGTTCATGTAACGGCTGAATGCCCATAGATCGATGACTTCGGTATTGTTATTTTTTCCAGACTGATACCCGGTTAATTGATTTCGGAAAAACGTTCCCAGTTCAGTAGTGCCATGGTAGAGGTCGGCGTTAAAGTTCGCAAACTGGTTTCCTTCGAATAAGTCCAGCATCGCACCGGCGTCATGGAAGCTGATGGATGGCGAAAGCCAGGTTGCCGTCGTGTAGTAAGAGTCCGTTTCGTAGTTGTAAGCCGCCACGACTCCTGCTGATGGGCCTATCATCAGTGAGGAGGTGATGTGTTGAAAGATGTTATTAATGATGAGGTCGTCGGAAGTCATAAACGCTTCGACGCCGTAGCTTTGCGTTCCACCGCTTTGGACGCCATAGAAGTAGTTTGACTGCACCTGAATTCCCGCGGACTGATAGAGCCATACGTGATTGCGATTCGAATTTAAATCTTTAACGCCTGTTACCCAGCAGTTGTAAGCGTTGAAAAAATAGATCCCTGAAGTCACCGAAGTACTCGCAGAGTGGTCGAGAGTCATGTTTTCGATCCCGACCATCGTAATTTGAGGCCCAGTCCACCACGCGCCGGGTGATTTAGCCGAATTCCAGTTTGAACCATACAGTCCGGGTGAAATTGTTACTGTATTTCCGCTGATCGCTTTGATCTGGACAAATTGTTGCTGATTATGCTCCACACTACCGATTACACGGCCGGGCGCAGCAGCCTCTGTAGTGGGTCGGCAAAGGGGCTGAACATCGCAAACGATCACTCCACCCGGGTCGGAAGTATCGTTCGCCTGATCCAACACTAGAATGCTGCCGACCGAGAGTCCTGACACGTTGTCCAGAGTAATCTGTGTTGTTCCGCGAGCATAACCTGAGGTCCAATTCGCTGCGTTCGAGCCCCCTGGCAGAACGGCCGTACTGCCGACGTAGTAACCTGTCGAGTTTATGACGCAAACGTCGCCGCCCAATCCGCCGCAATTATCTCCACCGCTGAAAACTAAAATCGTCTGGTCGGCGCCTGCCCCACGCAGCGTCACGTTGCTGTGACCGGCAAACGTTATACCGGACGTAATGTTGTAGGTACCGCTGTTCAGAAAAACAACTTGATTTGCGGGGCAGTTGGCTATGGCGGAATTAATCTGAGCGGAGGTCGCTCCGGGATTCAAGGTGGCGCAGATAATCGTACGGTTCGGGATGCCCGACGACAATCCGGCATTCGCCCAGTTTACTGCTCGGCTCGGGTCTAGAATTCCAGACCATTGCTGTCCATATAGAGCGGCGGGGATTAAGAGAACTACTAAGCCACAGAGCCGGAAACATGTCTTTTGCCACATTGTCGTAACATTTCCTTACAGCAAACTACGTACAGCGAACCACTTAGGCAGGAGATCTTTCCACAGGGCAGGAGGCCTCTACAACTGGCATAAAGGGCAAATTGGGACAGTGGTTGCATGTTTCGTCGCCATCTCGACCTGAGATGATGGAGTAGACTCGATGGCTGAAGGTCGAGGTTGTCGTGACGCGATTAATGCAACTCACTCGCAGAGCATCGACTGTCGCGCTGTGTGTTGTATTTTTTGTTCTGGCGTTTTCCGCTTCTCGTTTCGCGCATCGAGTCGGTGCTCCTCAGGATCGCAATCCACCCCATTCGGTGGACTTGAAATGGAGCCGCAGTGCTACGTCCGGCGTTCGTTATAACGTGTATCGCTCGGAAAAAACTGCGGGACCATTTGCGAAACTGACTGCAGTTCCTATCGTGGAGACGAGATACACAGATCAAACCGTCCAGAGCGGCCATGCGTACTTCTACATGGTGACCGCCGTCGACGGTCAAGGAAGAGAGAGTTTGTACTCAAACCAGATCAAAGCCGTCATACCGGCGCGCTAAGGGTGCCTCCGCCAAATCGCTCCACAGGTTCTTTCCCTGGTTCGTTTTTATAAGGGTTACTTACATGCCGAAGAACACATTTCTAACCGGCGAATACCTGGCAAAGGTTCCCCATTGGCACACCGACGACTCGGTGTGGAAAGCCGAGTGTGTTCATCAGATGCTTCAACGAAATGGCATTTCGCCGCGGGTCCTTGCTGAGGTCGGGTGCGGTACTGGCGAGGTGCTTCGACAACTGCAACTGAAGATGGAACCACAATGCATTTTCATCGGGTATGACATCGCACCGCAAGCCATCGAGTTGAGCCGAACTCGCCAGAACGACCGTTTGCAGTGCCATCTCGCGGACATTCGCAGAGAGGCGAACCCAGGATTTGACCTGCTTCTGATGCTTGACGTTCTCGAGCACCAGGAAAATTATTTCCACTTTCTCCGCGAGACAAAGCCCCTCGCGCCTTACAAGCTATTCCACGCGGTTCTGGATCTTTCCGCACAGGCCGTTTTGCGAAAAGCGAATCTGTCCGAGCGTCGCCGGCGCACCGATGATCTGCATTTTTTCACCAAAGACACGTTCCTGCAGAGCCTGCGTGACGAAGAGTACGAAATTCTGGATTGGTTCTATGTGTCGCGTTCACTGCGTCGCGCGTCCACCGCCACCAGAAAAATCCTGCAGTTGCCGCGGCTCGTATTTTTTGCGCTCTGTCCGGATTTCGCCGTGCGCCTGTTAGGTGGCTACAGCCTCTTTGTCTTGGCGAAGTAACAAACGCGTCGAAGCCGAGCCCAGCCTCAAATGTCCCGCAACGTTTACGTCAATGGCGAACATCTCGAAAAGAATCCCGATTGGCACGTTTATGCTTCCGGGTGGAAAGCGCGACACGTACTGCAGATTCTCGAGCGTCACCAACTCTCGCCCCGGACCATCGGCGAAGTCGGTTGCGGTGCCGGGGAAGTACTGCGCCAGCTACAGTTGAATATGGACCCGCTTTGTATTTTTTCCGGCTATGACATTTCGCCTCAAGCGATCGAACTTGCGCGGTCTCGTCAAAATCAACGGCTGCACGTGAAATTGGCGGATATCTTGCAGGAGCCCGACGCCTATTTCGATTTGCTCCTCATTCTCGATGTCGTGGAACACGTCGAAGACTATTTCGCCTTCCTCCGAAACGTGAAACCCCTCGCTCGCGACAAAATCTTCAATTTTCCGTTGGATCTTTCGGTCCAGTCCCTAGTGCGAGCTGACGGCTTGATGATGCGACGGCGAACGTATGGACATCTGCACTACTTCACCAAAGATCTGGTTCTCCAAAGTTTGGCTGACGAAGGCTATGAAATCATCGAATCGTTTTACGCGCCCTTTGGCCTGGATTTTCCGGTTGGATTGAAAGGACATATCGTCCGTTGGCCGCGAATGCTGCTCTCCGCTGTTAGCGAAGATTTAGCGGCCCGGCTGTTGGGCGGATTCAGCCTGTTTGTGCTCGCGAGATAGTTCCAGCGGTAATTGGCGGCTCGGATTCAGCTGAGCAGATCTCGGGTTCCGTTATCACAGATGTCGAGGAGCGTCTGACCTATGGAAACGTGCGATGTAGCAATCCTGGGAGCTGGACCATACGGCCTTTCCGTGGCCGCGCATCTCTCTGAATGCAAATCACTCGATTTACGCGTAGTTGGGGAGCCCATGTCCTTTTGGGAGCAGCATATGCCCGCGGGCATGCTTCTACGCTCTCCGCGCGTGGCTTCCCACATTTGTGATCCGCACCGGCGATTTACTCTCGATGCCTACGAAGCGGCCACGGGACGTTTCTCGGTCAAAATGCCTGCTGTCATGGTCGAGGAACGCTACGCGCTCGACATGGCTAGGAAGGTTCCACTCGAAGATTTCGTAAAATACGGCCGGTGGTTCGTGCAGCAGGCCGGTTTTCGACTTGATCAACGCAAAGTGTCACGAATAGACGTCAATTCCAGAGGGCTTGCGCTGAATTTCGAAGATGGCAGCTCGTTGGAGGCCAAAAAGCTCATCATAGCTGCGGGAATCGCGCCCTTCACACGCATCCCGAAAACTTTTGCGGATATGCCTGCTGCTTTGGTTTCGCACTCATCACAACACAATGATCTCGGCAAGTTTCGCGACAAAGAGGTGCTGGTAATCGGAGGCGGTCAAAGTGCCCTTGAATCGGCCATCCTGCTGAACGAAACCGGAGCTCGTGTGGAGGTGTTTGTGCGCCAACCAGCAGTGCGCTGGCTCGGAATCAAACACCAGTGGATGCACAGCAAAATGTTCAGCTGGATGTTCTATGGTCGCGCCGATGTAGGCCCGGCGGGAGTCAGCCTGCTGGTGCAGCGCCCCGATCTTTATCGTCGCTTGCCGCGCACGCTTCAAGATAAATGGGCGCCTCGCTCAATTCGGCCGGCAGCCTCATCTTGGGTCATGGCCCGCGCTTCGAATGTGCCGATTCACACATCCCGATTTGTTGTCCGGGCCCGCGTGGAAGGAGAAAAGGTGCGCGTTCGTTCGAATGACGGCTGCGAACGCGTTTTCGATCATATTCTGCTCGGCACGGGATATCAGGTGGACATCGCTCGATATCCGTTTCTGTCCTCCAGAGTGCTGGGAAAGATCGAACGCGTCGCCGGCTTCCCTGTGCTCGATAAAGGCTTTGAAACTACGCTTCCGGGCTTGCATTTTGTGGGCGCCACGGCAGCCTGGAGTTTTGGACCTCTAATGCGCTTTGTCGCTGGTGCCGAATTTGCTTCCCCAGCGGTTGCCGGCAGAATTCTCGCAATCAAAGAACGCGCGAACACCACATTCAAAGCTACGTTTCAGGAGGGTGCTTGGGCACGTTCCCACAACAATGCAGAACCAACGCCGTGAACGACTGCTCGATTTCAGGTTTGGCTCGAACGGCATAACAGACTGCCGCTAAGGACGCGTTCGCAAGCTCGGAAATACCGGGCCTTCGGGTACGGAAGTGGTCGAGGCTCCGATTCCGTACCCCGAATTTCACCGCGTGATGTTGTCTCCTCACAGGTAAACTTCTCCGTGCTGGGTCGCTTCTCAGACTACGCTGCATCTCGTCCCTGAAACAAACCCTCAAGCCCTCAGCGCTTTCCCGTAGAATACTCTCCTCGTTATCGGGCGAATCTGACCTTTCTCTACGCAACCAGCCGTATTCCCCCGATACCCGCTTCTTTGTACGCTGCCAGAGTCTTTCCCACTGTTTTACCGAAAACCTTAGTCTTGATTGGCATTCCAGCCTGCCGAAAGGGAGCTATGTCCGACAAATTTCGCCGCTTGCGTCGCGTTGTTTATCCGGCGGTTTTTAGCGCTCTTTTCGTCATCCTTCACACACCTGGTGTTAAGGCTCAGACTTTCTCCACTCCTCAGGAGCTTTCGAATCCTGTCTCGAACTCATCCTATCCCAGCATCTTCGTTGATTCGGCCGGGAGCATAGACATAGCGTGGGTCGATAGCGTCTCGGGTATCAACTTCAGGCGCGCGACAACCTCAACGACATCCGGTCTATCGTTCTCTGCGCCAATTACCATTGCGGGCAGCGTCGGCGCTGCCTTTCAGCCGCAAATGGTAGTGAATTCCACGGCAACCATCGTTGAGATCGCCTGGGTTAAGCCGAGCACGGCCGCGGGTGCATCGGCGGGAAGCTACGACGTCTTTGTAACTCAGCTCAATCTCAGCACGCTCACCCCGGTTACAACACCGATCGTCACTGCAGCGGTGTTGGCTGATTCCCCTCGTTTAGCGTTCGACGGTACAGCAGTCGACGTTGTTTGGGGCAACACTGAGACCTGGATCAGCCAATCTGCCGCCGATGGCGTCACGTTTGCTAGTGCACCAATCAAACTGTCAATCGCCGCGCAAGATTCGGGTGGTCCGAGGATCGCCGTCGACAAAAGCGGAAATGTCTTTGTCGCTTGGACCGATCGGCTCGCTGAGACTCAAAACCAATCCGGAAATTATTGCACTCAGCCCTCGGGAACGACGAATAGTGGTGGAGTTGTCACCATTTACAACAATTCCTCCGGTGGCAATTATTATTTCAACTGGACAAAGGCTGGCACGAGTCCGAATGCCGCTAACACCAGGAGCCTTTCGAATACCGACTGGAAAAACGTACATACTGACGTGAGCTATCCCAACGGCTATTACGGCTGTTCTTATGACAATCTCCAGTTGTTTTTCGATCAGAACAATAACCTTCACCTGCTTTGGGCCGACGAAGCACCGATCGAGGATCTGCTGACCAGTACCGCCACCACTCCGCTCGCCGCAAATGGTTCACCGACATTTTCATTTCCCATCGGAACCTCCGGTGACGAAGGAGCAGGCGCTCCAAACGTCACAACAGATTCGAACGGAAACTTCTACATTGTCTACGCGGCCGGACCTAAAGCGCCGGCTGACACCGAAGGTATCTATTTCAACCGTTCTGATAACGACGGCGCGAGTTTTGCTCTACCCGAATCCGCCGTCATTAGCCCACCGGGCGCGATCTCGCCAGCCTACCCACAGGTTGTCGTCGACTCTAGCGGAAATGTAAATGTCGTTTGGGAGCAAGCCGATCAGCCGATCACAGCGAGCGGCGGCAATACGTTCCATCTCTTCTTCGCCCGTTCGAAGGATAGAGGCAATACCTTCCCCACGATAAGGCCGGTTCAACCGGCAACTTCCGCCAATGCTTCTGTGCTCTGCATCCCTGCGACTCCTTCTGGCGGCGCGCCGCCCACCACGCCCGACAAGACGACTTGCGGGACCGTTCAGATGGCGCTGGATACAAATTCCACGACAAACCTCAATCCCAACATCGCCTGGGTGAATAATCCGGGCTCGTCAGCCAATATCGACGTTAGCGTTGCGAATGTGGCGGCGACTCCTCCCCAGGATTTCAGCATTAGCATCAACCCGGGTACCCCGACCGCATACTCCGGCGAAACGGTTACGTTTACCGTGACTGCGCAAGCTGTAGGCAGTTTCAGTAGCCCGATAACGCTCGGCTGCAATGACTTTCCAGCGATTGCGGCAAGTCACGGCGGAACTGTCCGGCGATCCGATTTTGTGTGTACAGCTTCGGGCCTTCTCAATCCAGGCGGTTCCGCAACCGTGAATCTGTCGATACCAGCGCAATTGCCGGCCGGAACATATCCTTTTGCGATCAACGGTACGAGTGGCGGGACGACACACCGGGTTATGGTCAACTTCAGCACAACAGGTCCTGCGGGTTCGGTCACCCCGGTTTCAGCTACCATCGCCACGGGAGCTTCGGCAAACTTCAACGTCACCATCAATCCCGGGCCCTTCACAGGCAATGTAAACTTCCTCTGCGCAGGCCAGCCGTCGTGGATTCAATGCGCTTTCAACCCTCCTTCGGTGACCGCATCGTCCACAGCGAGTAGTTCTTCTGTTTTAACGGTGACGGTGGTATCCAAGCCAACCGCCTCCTCTTTGCGTTATCCGCAATTCAGTTTGTTTGCTTTGCGCGCCCTCATGTTCGCAGGCCTGTGTGTCGCGTCGTTGTTATTGCTGATGATCGCCGCATCGCGACGCGGAAAGAGGAGCGCTCAGATTCTGCTGCGCGGAATCGCAGTCGTAGCGCTGGTGCTCGCGCTGTCGATTGGGCTCACCTCTTGTGCCGGTGCTTCAGGTCCATCAGCGGCTGCCAATGCGAACAATGGTGCTGCTGGGAATACCGGCTCGAACATTCCGGTAACAGTGAATTTCAACGTCCAAGCTCAGTCCGGAACGGCAACAGCGACTTTGGGCGCGTTAACAATAACAGCGCAATGAAGGCGCAAAGGGAATGCACAACAGCGCGGAACTGCGGTCACTCAGGCACCTATATGGAGCGCAAGCCGGACTAATTCAAGCATCACAGCTCAGCGTCACCATAATCGGCTGCAGTTATGTGGCGCTCCCGTTCGGCTCGCCACAACAGACCATCGCGTCAAGATCTAACATCAGCGTACTTCACGGAACGGCTGCCGACGTCTCGTTCGAATAAACGCTCTCGACGTCCCCTGAACTGGTTGCCGTCACAACATAGAAATATGTTTGGCCTGCCTGGACGGCACGGTCCGTATAGCTGCTCGCGGCTATCAGAGATGTATTGAGTTTAGTATATGGTCCGCCGGAACCGGTCCCTCGATACACGTTGTATCCCAGGACCCCCGACGAAGCGCTCGGATTCCAAGTCAAACTTACATCGTGAGCTAGGCCCGGCGTGTTAAATGGGCTAGGCGCTGAAGACAAGCCGGAATTTGAAGTACCCTGGGTTCCGGTCAAAGCGTTACTTACTGATGAACCTGAGAGGCCGGCGAGCCCCTGAGATGCGCAACCGGAAAACGTACCGGCTGCGGCGAGGGTAAGTAAAGCAACAAACAGCGCTAACCGGCGTCGGCATGCGCGCCGTGGACGGTGAGAACTCTGATGCGGTACATCGGCGACATAATTGCTCGCTGGGTGATTTTTCATGGCGCGCGAGTCTAAGTTGACCCGGCAGGGTAGTGAAACTGTACTCTAGGACAAAAACGGGACGAGATTGCCTCATCTGTTATTTGCCCTCATTTCTCGCGCCAATATCGAAGGTTCACACGGAACCTAATTGCGTGCCACTCAGCCCGGTTTGAATGTCGGCACCACTTCGCCTTCTTCGAACAGTGCTGTGACAACCCGGCCAGAGGCGCGACCTGCTAGGCCGGCAATCGCCTCCAGGTCGGCTTTCGAGAAACCAATGCAGCTAATCTGTATCACTCCGCTCGGCGAGATAACGAATAACGTAGGCGAGTTTGTGAGCCCGTACCGGTTGGACACCGGGTACCCTGTGCCGTCAAGGAGAACTGGAAACGTGATAGCGAACTTTTTGACGAATTCGCGCGTATCCTTCAGGTGATTCTGCGAAATTCCCCAGACCCTGAATTTTTGCCCGCCGTATCTCGCGTGTATACGCTGAAGAAACGGAAAGGTGAATTGCGACGTGATGCAATTCACCTTGAAGAACGCAGCCAGTACTGGGCCGTCTCTTAGAGACTCCGCTAAGTTTCTCCTCTGACCTTCGATATCCTCGAGTTCGATGGCAGGTGCGATGCTCCCTGCCGCCAGCGGTTCCAGAGCCTCCCGCCGCACATACCGGCGTAGTAATCCCAGCAGATTCAAATTTCGGAAGTCCCTGAAGGCGATAGAGCGCGAATTAAGCATAAGGCGCGCGTACCCGGGCCGATTTGGTGGTCCGGTAGCATTTGATGCGGGCAGATTGGATGAGGGCAGCGCGACCGTCCTCAGTTAATTGAGTTCTGATCTGAAGCATCCACGATGTGACTGTACCCATAACTTCGCCGCATCCCCTGTGGCATGTGGTACTTCCGGCCTTCTGCCTTTGCTCGCGTTCGAGGAAGCCGCCCTACTACGCCTGCTCATTCCTCTTTTCCCCGTTCACGTTTCCGGTGAGCCGCACGATTTCCACTGAGCACGGCGCATGCCGGGCCACCGCGTTTGAGACGCTGCCCATGAGAAAGCGATCGATGCCCCTCCGTTCATGTGAACCCATTACAATCATGTCTGCATGCCAGCGAGTCGCATCTTCAACGATCTTTCGTTTTGGGTCCCCCGTTTTCACCTCGGTCTGAACGCTATATCCCGCTTTCGCTAATCGCGTTTTGGCTTCCATAACCAATTCTTGCCCTTCCTTCATGCTTTCTTCGCGAAATTCTTCAGCATAAAGTGTGGGAATTGGCAAAGGCAGATCGACAACATTCAGGACCCTCACTTCCGTCTCTTTCGGTTCGAAGTGGCCGATAATTGCCCGCAGCGCCGCTTCAGAAAACTTTGAACCATCTGTCGCCAGTAACACTCTCATTGGTTTACCTCCGGTGCGTTCCGAGTCGTTCCGCGTCTCGTTTTCCTCTTTATTCCTTAGTCCTTTTCCCATTCCTCCGCGGTGATGCTCATCACCCAGCTTTCCAGCCATTTCATAACTTCCAGGCATCCCAACCGGAGGTTTTGTTCTCTAACGCCGGCTTGTTAGTTAGGGGTTCGCACGGATTGACCCCGGGCGGAAGTTGATCTAACCTTCCCGCCCACAAAGGACGGCGTGCACAGGTCGGCATTGCATTAATCGCGGGCAATTGCTTGTAGCTCCGTCCTGTTGAAACGGATGTTTACTGGAGGTTTCGGCCCATGCGATCTTCTACCGGCCGCCCTGCTTTACTTCAGAAGTTCTCTCTCTGCATAGCTGTGACTTGCAGTTCGGCCATTTGGGCGGCGGCTCACCCTGGGCCGGCTCAAAGGGCGTCGGAACCGGCGCAAACAGCCGACCAACCGGCACGTGTGACCATTCCAGGCCCCCTGAAACCATTCCTACGCATGGCTGCCATTAGCCAGCAGGTAAATCCAGAGGAAGTGCTGCCGCTACTAGCGCGCAATGTGGTCATCGATGGTTATCGCGGAGCGCCCGACAAGGATCCCAAACCCACTGAATTCCTTCTGCTATTGCGGCGCTATATCCAGCAGGCGACAGAATTGCAACAATTGGCCGGCCCTCAGGAAACCCTGCGTGCGTCAAACTGCCAGGAAACAGCCCCGCTACTCGCCATCATTGGCTATCGTCTCAAGCAGGGCTGCGGGCCCAACAGCGAGCTGGAGGCCTCCGATGCCGACCGTGCGTTTATCGCCAATGATTCAGGATTCCCTCTGGTGGAATTCGAGCAGGCGGTTCGGGATAGCAAGCCATTCGTATATCCGTATCCTTCTTCACCTGTACCGCTGATCTTCAAGCCGGAAGATTGGAAATTCGGCGAAAAGAGTGAGGAAAGCGATTTTCTGAAGATCCTCGTGCAGGATCCTGTGAAGGCGCGCCTCTACTGGGCTCTGTCCCGAATGGATACCGAGACCCGGAATTCGCTTCGGCAAGCCCCTGGATTGGCGAAGCTTGTGCCCTTCACTCCGTTACTTGATTTTTATGGCGCGGAACTTTCGATTCGTTCCGGCCGCGTTGTCGTTCCCGGTGGCGCCTCAGCGGAACCTGGATGGAAGCAGTTGGTTGGCGTCGGGCCGGATAGCCCTGACGAGTTCTTGCTGAAGTTGTGGGCAAAGGATGAAGGCTGGCTAGCGGCCTATTTCGACGCCCTCTCTCGCCTTAGCGCGAGCCAAGTAGCTTATTTCACCGATGGTCGACGACTGCCCCGTTTTTACCAGGCTCTGCGAGGGGAAGATCCGCATCCCGGTCCCGCCAAGTTCCTCGTTTTTCGGCCTGATCCGGGACTGTCGCTACTGATAACCCGGCTGCCGGTCGAAAATAAGGATCAACCCCTGATCCCTGGAAATGTTCAGGTTTGGAAGGAGATCGTACGACGTCACCCGACTTCCAAGCTCACGGGGGAATGGGCTCACAGAGCTGGGGGCTGGAACAATCCCGAACAGGTTCTCGAAGGCATGTTTGGACTTTCTCGCGCAATCAACAATGGCCCCTTACAGGTGTTCCTCACCGTGTCGGAGATTGATCGCGCGCGAGCTCATGAGAAGCGACTCACGCCCCAAACCGTTCGGCTCCTGGCCGACAAGTTTGCCACCTTCGGCGACCAATACCCGATTTTTTCTGAGTTCCATCAGCTTGATGATCAGTCCATCGCGCGGTTCCTTACGATTGGTGAGGCCCTCGATCATATTGCCGACCGGACCGTCCGCGCCAATGCCATTGGCACCTTACAGGCAAACATAGGCTTGTGGGAAATCCTCGTGCGGCAAGGCGAAATTCCCACCGGAAATCTGAATGACTCATGGCAACGCCTGCTCAATCCGTTTGCCCGTGCGATGACGGCGACGCAAGTGTTCGATGCCGGTCGCGCATCCTTGACCGGAATCGTCCGCGACGCAGGCAGCTCAAGCGATCTCTCGGAAGGCGACTTGATCGTCCTGCTTGCAGGACCCGAGCAAACGACCGCAGAAGGTCGTCAGGTTCGCCAATTGCTGGCAAATCGTATGCGCGCAGTAATGGAATCACAGCGGCTGGCTTCGCTCGATACTCTCTTTTCGCTCGCGAACGGGCTGACACAATTGTCAGAAGGGAAGACCACTGCGGAGGCCCTCGTCCCTGTTGCTAACGAACTCCGCGAATTTGAAATGCCGAGGCCGATGTTCACGAATCGCGAAAGAACGGCGTGGGCGGGCGGCCTCTACGACAATCGGCAAACCGAGATTAAAACCGGCAGAACCTTGGTCCAAATTATCGAGTCACCCCGCTCAGCGCAAGAACTGGCTGAGGCGCGCGGCCAACTCGCGCCCTTTCTGAGGGACACATTGGTCGGCTTAAATTACGCCTACTATGAGCCCCCCGGAGCCCAAATGCTCCACAATAATCCGCTGTTTGTCCGATACCACGATTTCGCCGGCTTGACCGTGGTCGCCAGCGATCAGGCCTGGCATACGCCCATGTTGTTCGGTCGTGGGTGGGCGGCTGGAGGCGGAGCTCACTTGGTTGGATCGCTCGCGGACCTGCCTTACGTCCTTGCGCAGACCGAGCAGGACTTCATCGTTCCGGAAAACGTGCAAGCGCTTGTTTGGGAAGATCTCGTTCCTAGTTTGCTCACCAGCGCGATTCTTCCGCGGTGGTGGCATGTGACTCCAACCGAATTGCATGCCGTAACCCTTTACCAGCGTGCTGGTGAAGAGCTTCTCTCCTCTGCGGCCCAGGACACGGATTTACGCCAGCGTGTCTTGAAGATTTTTTCGGATCGCATACTGCCACAGCGAGAAGAGATCATTGAAAGCGACCTCCGTTCCGGGGCGACTCAGCGCCTCCTCGGTGAAATTACGCCTGCGGAAACCTTCTATCTCACAGCCGAGTTTCGCCGCCGGTATCCCGGCGAAAGCGGTTATTGGCGTTCCTCAGGAAAGGAATTGGAATCGCTGGCCGCGCGATATCCGGATGAGGTTAGCTGGGAACGGCTCTCTCACGATTTCGGCGTGCCGCATCCCGCGCTCGCGCAAACCTACGCTCGCGAATTGCTTAACCTGAAACCTTTTCCCGCCATGATGGGCTATTCCAGCCGCCTTATGGCGGAGTCGTGGGAATCAAATAATCTCTACTGGGCCCGCCTGGCGGATGAGATGGGCTATTCCCCGGTGATGTTGAACCGCCTGGTTCCAGAGTTGACGCGTCGAATGATTGAGAAGATTTTTGCTACACATTTTGAAGATTGGCCTGCGGTATTACGCGCTATGCGGCAAACAGGAGAAGACTTCCGAGCCGGGAAGGTCGTTCCTTTGCCGAAGAGCGCAATTGCTAGCAGCTTTTAGTCGGCCGCCGCAGTTGAGAAAAACTTTGCCGGGCTAGCCCTGGCGCGTCGGAGGGATGATGAAACGACATCACCTGTTACCAGTCTGCAGCGCTTTGCTTTTGCTTCTGAGTTTCAGTCCCAGCGTCCGCACCCAGGAGAGCGCGCCGCCCCCTCCGCCTCCGGATTCCTCGCTCGCCGATGCGGACAATGGCACGGTCTTCCGCGTCAATGTCGATATGGTGCAGCTGAACGTAGCGGTGATCGATAAAAAAGGAAATTACGTGACCGGCCTCAAGCCGTCGGATTTCCATATAGTTGAAGATACGATTCCTCAAAAGCTCGCTACTTTTGAAGAGGGAAACCAGGGGCCAATTAATTTACTGACCTCTGCTCAGCCCCCCAGCAATGCTCCTGCGTCGGGTGCGGTGACTGCCGAGCCGATCCAATCGGCTTCTGCGGGAGCGAACGTTTTCATTCTTTTCGACACCAGCAACTATATGTATCGCGGCTTCGTTTTCGCACAGGATTCGATCTCGGATTTCGTGCGTTCGCTTGACAGCTCCGCTAAAGTGGCCTTTTATTCTTACAGTCGAGATGTCGCTCGCGATGCCTTGCTTACCTCGGATCGCACCCAAGTCTTGCGAGGTGTGCGGTCCACGGTCGCCGGTGCGGATGCAGCTCTCTACAACGCCCTGCTGCTGGTGCTCCGTGACGCCGGCCAATACACGGGCCGTAAGGTCATCGTAGTGTTCTCGAACGGGCCGGACAACGCCAGCATGGTCCCCCCTGAAGGCGTTGGGGAGTTGGCGCAATCGGAAGGAATTCCGATTTACATGATCAGCACCCGCGAGGCTAAACAGGATCCGGTCAGCACCGCCGTATTTGAGCGTATTAGTGCCAGCACCGGTGGCCAGGCGTATTTCGCCAAGAACTGGAGTGAACAGCAGCAAGCTTTCGCTTCGGTGCGTGAAGATCTCTCACACTTGTATTCGCTGAGCTACTATCCGCAGCCGAATCCGAACCGCGGATGGCGCACGATATCAGTGAAATTGATCGGAGAGAAATTCAAGGGCTTGCGCATCCGAACCAGAAACGGATATCGGCCCAGACCGACCGGCTTTACACCTGACGCTCCGGCGGACACCGCGCTGGCGCGCTAAAACTGGCGCAAACGGTAAAATCGCTCGCTTATTTTTGCTGGATTTCGAGAGGCTGCGTCAGCCTGAAATCCAGCTTTGTCTCTGCCGGAATCGAGATCTCTCGATTCCCCGTTAAGGCGCCGCCAGCCAGACCTGCTCCGCCTCCGGCGCCCGCGCCAATCGCCGCTCCTTTACCGCCGCCCGCCAATGCCCCAATCAGTGCTCCGGCGCCTGCGCCGATCGCTGTTGTCTCCGCCGTCCGCTTCCCACGCCCCTTGCTGGCTGTATTGTATGTGCTGGTGTGAATCGTATGCTTCTCGCCGGAGATGGCGACCGAGGTGAGCGTCAACCCGAGTTCGGCATCACCCTTGAACCTGCCCGCGGACTTCGCGTTCGTCACTTCGGCCGTAACTTTCGATCCTTCGGGGATCACCACGTTGCCATTTACAGCGACCGGTGCCGCTATTGATGCTTCCACCCGGTCTCCGACGTTTGTATCCTTCGAGCTGACGGACTGGTCGATACTGACCCTGATGTTCGTTCCTGATTTCACCACGATTGGCGGTAGTGGAGGCGGCGCCTGCTCTTGCTGCTGCGCCGCAGCCTGACTGCCGTATGGATTCGAATTGTCGGCCGGGCTGCCATTGCTGCTCGTTTTTGATGAGCAGCCACAGAGCGTGAGAACGGCAAGCGCACAAATCCATCTAGAGAGTGTTACCGAGCGCATTTCTTTTGCCTCCGAATATTTGGGTCTGGTGGAGTAAGACAATATCAGGGAAACTGTGTAAGGAGTAGGCCATTCTGGACACTCGGTGTTCTAACGGTGCATGGAATCGAGTATCGACCTGCATGCAATCGGGTATCGACCGGCAAAGTTCGCGATAACATTGTTGATTGAATTTGAGCCCGGAGGCACAGATGGCTCGCAAACTGATCTACATCGTCGGGGGAGTTGTCGTAGCTCTGTTGATCGTGGTGTTGGTGCTGCCCTTCGTCATTGATGCAAACCGCTTCCGTCCCGAGATCGAGTCTTCGCTCGATACGGCTTTAAATCGTAAAGTAGAGATCGGCAATATTCGGCTGTCGATCCTCTCCGGCGGAATTACTGTCGAGAACATCAGCATTTCCGATGATCCTGCTTTCAACAAAGGTCCTTTCCTTAAGGCCAGGTCACTCAACGTCAATGTAGACTTGATGCCGTTAATTTTTTCCCGTGCAATTCACATCACCGGTTTGACCATTGACCAACCCAGCGTAACGTTGCTTCGTTCTTCCTCCGGTACTTGGAATTTCTCAACACTGGGCGCAAAGCAAACGGAGACGAAAACCGCCAGCGCCTCTACGACGGTAAACAGCACCTCGAATCCTGATCTTTCTGTCCACAGCTTTTCTCTTAAGAATGGAACGATGATCGTCGGCAGAACTGGCGGCGAGACGCGGACCCATACCTACGAGAAGGTTAATATCAAAGCGTCGGACCTTTCTTACACGACCCAATTCCCATTCGAGCTCACCGCGCAGGCGCCTGGCAACGGCGCTATCAAACTTACTGGCAAGGCGGGCCCGTTGAATTCGCAAGATGCAGCGGCCACTCCGTTGAACGCGAACCTCGAAATCAAAAATCTTGATCTGAAGTCCACCGGTTTCGTCGATCCTTCGGCGGGTATCTCCGGCGTTGTCGATTTCAACGGCACTTTGAATTCCGACGGGCACACAGCTACTACCAACGGCAAAGTTACGGCAACGCGTCTGCAAGTTGTGCCAGCAGGGTCGCCCTCCACACAGCCGGTGACCCTTGATTATCAGGCTGCTTATGAACTTAAGCCGCAAACCGGACAACTGCGGTCAGGCAACGTACACATCGGAAAGGCGACCGCCGAGCTCACCGGCACTTTTAATAATTCCGGCCCTGTAGCATCGGTGGAAATGAAGCTGATCGGGCAAAACATGCCTGCTGCTGACCTGGAGTCCGTCTTACCCGCCGTCGGAGTAACGCTTCCTTCAGGAGCATCCCTTAAGCAGGGGACGCTGAATGCCAACCTCGCCATCAGCGGTCCCGTTGACAAATTGGTGATCACGGGACCGGTGAATCTCTCGAACGCCAAGTTGACCGGCTTTGATCTGGGCTCAAAGATGGGCGCGCTAAGTACTCTAAGCAAAGTCGGCAGTGTTGGCGACACCGATATTCAGACGTTTAGTTCCAATTTCCGTGTCGCGCCCGAAGGGATTCGCAGCGACAACCTCAACATCGTTGTGCCGGCGATAGGATCAATGACCGGCAATGGCACCATATCCGCTGATCACAGGCTCGATTTCAAGATGATCGCGCGTTTGGGCCGCCAGACCAATTCTTCCAGTCAAGCCACAACTGCCGGCGCGGCCGGTGGCATTCCGTTCAAAGTCCAAGGAACGACCTCAAATCCTCAAATCCTTCCCGATTTTGGCGGAATAGCGGGCAGCGTCGCCAACGGACTCAAGAGCGGCACTGCGCCTATACCGTCGAACACCAAAGATTTGGGCAACGCTTTAGGCGGTCTTTTTGGCGGTAAGAAAAAGCAGTAAGAAAGCAGTGAGAAAGCAGTAGAAAAGGACCGCTGAGCCTCAAAGCCAGTCTTCTATCTGCCGGTTGTTGCTGCTGTCTGGTGCTCGATAGCCAGTCGAAACGAGCGTTCCAGCAGAGCGATCGCTCTTTCTACGTCCGAATCGTTTCCCAGGAACACGCTTACCCATCCGGAATTCGGAAGGATGTGATGCGGCTCCGCCTCGCCCGCAGCAACAATTTCATCCCGAATACGCTTCGGGAATGGAATATCCACCCATCCATCCCCGTGGATATGGCCTAGTTCGCGGTTACCCAGCCGGAATTCCAACCCGCCGTAACGGTGTGGACGAATTACAACTTCATGCCATCCCTGCACCGTGCCGACAACCCGCTTTTGGGCGCCTGCGACTGCCATTGCTTTACTCCCCCGTCCGTTTATTCTAGCTCTATATGAGCAACGCGCACCCTTCTCTGGAATCGCAAGCCGCGGCCCGCCCGATCGCCGAAAAACCGGAATCGCGCCAAGTCGCGCGCTCGCGGCTGCAGCGCATTTGGAAGCTCGTCCTCATAGTTCAATCGATCCTGCTTCTGGCGCATTGGTGTTTGTACGCGACATGGACCTGGTTTCATCCTTCGCTGAGACCGGCAATACTCACTGCACTACGCGTTGTGTTTCCTCTTGCGACCATAAGCTTTGTCGTTGCCTCGTTACTTGCGTGGAGGTATTTCAACCCTATCGTGCGGGCGTTTTATACGGCCGCAGCCGTGTGGGTGGGCTTCTTAACTTTTTTTCTTTTCGCGGCAGCGCTTTCCTGGATCGTGCTTGGCGCGACACAGCTCGCGGGAGCACAACTCCCAGCTGATATTATCGCCGATGTGCTTTTTGCTGCCGCTCTGCTGATCGGGCTGTATGGTGTAATCAATGGCGCGGTCATTCGCGTAAACCGCGTAACTATCAGATTGCCCAATTTGCCGGACGCGTGGCACGGCCGCGTTGCTGCGCTGGTTAGCGACACGCATCTCGGGCACATCCGGAATGTCGGATTTATGCGGCGTGTAGTCTCTCAGCTCAATCGCCTCCATCCGGACGTCGTCTTAATTGCGGGCGATATGTACGACGGAACAGTCGGCAACGTGCAGCGTTTGGCGAACTCGTGGTCCACCCTTTCAGCGCCGCTTGGCGCTCTTTACGTCACCGGCAATCACGAGGAATTTATGAACCGAGCGCAGTACCTGGAAGCGGTGGCGAACGCCGGTGTTCGCGTCTTACATAACGAAAAAATCGACGTCGAAGGCATGCAAATCGTTGGCGTCCACTACCGCGAAACTGTCGATCCGCGGCGGCTTCGCACCATACTTCAGACCGCCTCGATCGACAGCAAACGGCCCAGCATTTTGCTGGTCCATGCGCCTCATCGGCTGCCTATTGCCGAAGAAGCAGGGATTTTCGCTCCAGGTTTGTGGACACACGCATGGTGGACAATTTCCGCCGGCCTCCTGGATTACCTCCAGAATCTATGGTCTTTACGTTCATGGCCTGAACCGATTCGGCAAGCTTCTGGTCTTCACGTCCTGGGGCGTTGGCACTTGGGGTCCTCCCATGAGAGTGGGGACGAACCCAGAAATCGCGCTGCTCAAGTTCAAACAGGCCTGATCGGTTTGCCGGAACGTGGTTCAAGCTGCTCATTTAAAAGCATTTATGTCAGATTAAATACAAGTGGACTCAGCAAACCACCCATCACAGACGAGGAGTTACGCCCTGAACTTGCCAGCGCGATATAAGTGCTGGCGCTAGCGGTTACCCACCAGCCGGATACTGGAGGCTTCGGAAGCACTAGGGCTTTCGGCAATCCACGAATCGAGAATACTGAGTTGATCCTGAGGCGCATCCAGGAAGGCAATGCCCATACCGACTTGCTCCTGGACGTGAATGACTCGGGCCTTGACTACAAACGTCCGTTCATCCCGAGAAATAATGGCCTTCAGTGATGTCCCAACGGGAAATGTCTTTGGCGTATCGACGTAACATCCGCCGCGGCTGATTTGACTGACCCGTCCCGACACCAACTTGGCGTCTTCGGGGTCAGTTAGTTCCGCGATGCCGATAAAGCCATATCGCTCGCTCTGCCGCCGCTCACTGCCGGGTCGAATTGTCGGATTTGGCGATTCGGGAGATGTGTGAGTAATCATGATGGCTGCATCTTGATACAACGATGCCGTCACTGCCAGCACGGTATTTGCGGGTGCGACAAAAAGATAAACGTTGGAAAGCGGGTTTCAATCTGGAACAGCAGCTAGATTTCGGGTTCTATCTCCATTCGAAGCGAATCTGAAGTGATCCCGAACTATTGACTTTCGATATTCACGGCGTAATACGCGACTGCTCGGCCGGAGACTTCTTTCCACCAGTGCGGAGTTTTGGCTGGAATAGTAATGACGTCGCCTTTGGTGAGGTGATGGGTTTCGCCGCCCTCGATGGAAGTGGCGACCATCTGGTCTGGGCTGGTTCGCTTCGCGCCAACCATGGTGCCGCCGGTTATGAACGTGGCCTCGCCTTCCACCATGATGAAAATGTGGTTGGTGTGTTCGTGATATTCCACCTGGCCCGCGCCGCGGCGATTGGCCAGCACGATTAATCCCGGATCGTTGATGATCGGTCCGCCTTTCGCCATGACCTCAGCGACCTTATCGTGGCCGATGTAGTGAACAGCGGCTGGCACCCCAACGCCCACCGGTGTCGCAGCAGCGGCGGTAAAGACAAGAGCGACTAACAGCAACGTAGCCAACGTGGCGAACCATTTCATTTTCATTTCCTTTTAAACAAGAAGTTACATCAAGTGCGGCGGGAAGCCGCGAGAACCCAGGCAATTAATTCTTCGGATTTTCGGTTTCGGCGGCTTTCTGGCGTTTTTGCTGATCCTCGTTCGACAATTGGCCGGCATAGGCGCCCGAACCGGCTTGCCGCGAATAGCGCATGACCACGGTGCCATCGGTGCGCTTGATCTGGTCGATGACGGCGTTCGGCACCCCGGACTTTGCGGCGCGAACGATGAAAATCAGTTCGTCGCCGGGCTTGAACGTTTGCTTTGTCCAGCCGTCGTCCGCCATCATGGATTCCGGTGAGCCGACTTCACCGGTCCACTGCACGGTCTTGCCGCTGTCGTCTTTTGTGTTCCAGACGAGCAAAACGTGCGGATTTCTCCACACGAAGTCCACCACGGTGCCCTTCAAGGTGACCTCGTTTGTTGTCCATGCCGCGTTGCCGTGATGTGCGAGGATCGGGGAGGGCGCCATTGACCATAGAACCGACACGACCAGAGTCGTTACGAAAATCATTGCTCGCGACATTTTTCTTTCCCTCCTCTTTCTGATAGTGATAGCAACTGTAAAGAATCGCTTATTATTTCGGAACCGTGGGAATGGTGTTCTTGTTATCAAAAGCGATGCTTTCGGACGGAACGCAGAAATGCTCGCCGAGTTCGGTATTGGGAATCAGCGTCAATGTGGCGGTGGTGGTCCAGGGCGCTGTATAGACCTTCGGGTCGTTAATCGTGAGAGTGAGTTGAAGCAAACCGTAGTTGAGCCGCTTGTAGCGTTCCACGACACGCATTTCATCGCTATGCGGGTAGCCTCCCGGCCTGTCAACTCCCGCACGCCCCGCCGGTGTGGATGCGAGCCATGATCTGTCGTCGTAACCATTGGATTCCACGACGAACGTGTCGCCTTCCCAGTGCCCGACGGCGTACCCGAGATAGCGCGGGATCGGCGGATTTTCCGGCAACTTGCGACCGTCGGTCCAGATGTCGCGCCAGGTGTGGCCCCATTCAATGAACTGCACAACCCGGTCTGGCAAGTTCACGAATTGGAAACCGAAATTGTAGGTCAGCCAACGCGGCCAGCCCCGCGGATCACAGATGTTTACCGGATCTTTCGAGTTCCACTGCACTGATTCGCTCTGATTGGCCTCCCACAGTTTCTTCCCATAGGGAGTAAACGACGGAATGGCCGCCGTATTCAAAGGAGTGCCGTTGGCATCCAGGTCCTTCGGATTGCCGCTCCAGATTCCCGAAATGTCGTGCGATTCAAACGAGCGCGTATCTACGTTGGCTTTCTCACGATCCTCTTTTTTGTGCGCCGAGTTTTCGCAGTACGGACACGTTTTCCACCCTGGCCCCGGAGTAACCACGGGTATCTCTAATCCTGGCCGTGGCGGAGGCTGTTTGGCTTGATTCGAAGGGCCCTCTTGCGCGGAGGTGAAACCGGAGAAGGAAAACATGGAAGCAATCAGTCCAAGATTGAGAAGGGAAGAAACGCGCATTTTGCCAAAGCCCCCTTGTGCGGGTCACGTGACCCTGGGCACCTGAAATTGTCACGATTGTACGCCTATTTTCGTTTTGTGAAACGCAAAGAGATTTATAGCGGCTGTAACGGGTCTGTGGTTTTCGTGATATTTTCGCGCGTCAAACGGCTGACGGCAGCTTTGAAGCGCAGGAGGCGAACAGATGCGGAAGTCGTTTGCGGGCGCAGTGGCCACAGGAGCAGCTATCGTGGTCTTTTGCTGCGCAACATTCGGCCGGACGAAACAGCCGCAGGAGGTGGCGCCCGGCAGTTCCATTTGGAAGTACGAGGGCCGCAATCGGGCCGTAGGCACGGGCGGGCCGGCGCCCGTGCGCGATCTAACCGGATCGTGGGCGGGTCCGCGTTCCGGCGCAGGAGTGAGGCCGTCAAAACCCGCGGAGCAGCCGTCGTTTACCCCTCTTGGCCAGCAGCTCTTCAGCGCCAACAAAACACTGGCGAAATACGAGCCTGCGGGAACCAATGATCCGGTCGTAAGGACCTGCGACCCTTTGGGCTTTCCGCGCGCGGATAACTATTCGATCATGCAGATGGCGTTTGCCACCATGCCAAACCGCATTGTGGTGCTCTACGCCTTTCAGCAGCAATGGCGTGAAATCTGGATGGATGGACGAGAGCTTCCGAAGAATGTTGGAGCAGCAGGGAAGGACGCGCCAGATGCACGCTATTACGGCTATTCGGTGGGGCATTGGGAAGGAAACAACACCCTAGTCGTTGAAACTGTCGGGTTGGACGACCGCACCTGGCTGAACGAACTGGGCTATCCGCACAGCGAAGAGGCGCGCGTGGAAGAGCGCTTCACGCGGACCGATTTGAACGATATGGAGTTGACGACCACTATTGATGATCCGAAGGTTTATACGAAACCTTTTTCTCTCGGCACCGAATATTTCCGATGGATACCCAACCAGATGATGGAAGAGAGGCTCTGCGTTCCTTCGAATGTTATTGAATACCTGAAAGCAGTGGGTGATCCCGCCGGCGCAGCCAAACCCTGACGGGTGGCCGAAAAAAATCCGCGTCATCGCACATCTCAGGCGAGAATCGAATGCGACCGTACTTTCCCGCCTCCTTAGAGCGACATCCAGCCGGCCAGGAAATAATAGAACAATGCCGAAATTGCGGTGAGGTACGCCAGCATCACAAGCGTCCAGCCCATATTATGGCGGATCACCTGGCCTTCGCTGCGCACCAGTTTGCTCGTGGAAACGCCCACGCTGGCTGTTTGCGGCGCGATTGGCTTCCCGACTTCGGCGCCCACAGAATTAAAGGAGGGGAGCAGGAGAACGGGCAGATTCAGGAGCCTCCCAGTCAGAGCTTGCACCGGTCCGAACATGGCGTTGGTCGCAGTATTGCTGCCTGAGAGTGCAACGCCGATCCATCCGAGAATGGGCGCAAGGACCACGAAAAACACGCCGATCTTCGAGAGTCCGTAGGCCAGCGAATTGGCCATCCCGGTGAATACGAAGATATACGCCAGCGCGAAGATAAAAAATGCTACCAACAGCGCGCCCCACATCTGCTTGAATGTCTTCGCAAACACCTGGCGGATGAGCTCCGCGCGCGGCCGCAAAATCAGCAGGAGCACGAGCCACGAGGCGAGAATGGAGGTCCCACCGGCAAAAGGTGTGAAATTAAAGACCGATGGAACCGGCTTCTGCGTAACGGACGAGCTCGCTGTCACCGACCATTTGAACCAACTGACCGCCGGCAAATGAGACCAGGGACCGGTCCAGGAGACGACAACGGCAATCAGCACGATATATGGGAACCAAACCGAGAACGCTTCCCATGGTGAACCCAAGTGGATTTCTGCCGCGTCATGCACTTTTGCGCCACTGATGAGCGGCGCCCCACCGAAGCCACGAATCTTCTTCGGTTGCCAAATTTTTACGAACAAGAACAGGATCCAGAAAGAAACGAGTGCTCCACTCAAGTCGGGCAAGTACGGGCCGAGATAGCGAGCGACCGGCCACTGGCCGGCGACATATGAAGCTGAACCGACGATCGCGAGCGGCCAGGCTTCGATCATTCCTCCCCATCCGCTGACGAGATAGATCAGCACCCATGGGGGCAATATCGCCAAGATGGCAACGATGCTGCCGACCGACGCCGACAGCGCCATTAAAGGAAGTCCGGTGACGGCAGCCAATCCGAGAATTGGCGCCCCAAGCGCGCCGTAAGAAACGGGGGCATTATTTGCCAGCGCCGCCACGCGGATGGCATCGAGATCAGCGATGCCTAAACCCACCAGAATCGGCACGACCACAGCCCACGGATAGCCGAACCCTACAAGCCCTTCGAGCAATGCGCCGAATGCCCAGGCGAGCATAATAGTTTGAATGCGAATATCAGCCGTGGCGTGATGGATCATCCATTTTTTGAATCTTTCGAAAATTCCTGTGAAGACGAGCGTATTGAAGATGATCAGGCCCCAGAAGGTGATCCAGTCGATGGCCCAGAAGCCCGTCAAGCCTCCGTAGAAATATGATTTCAGCGTGTCCACCGCAGGCGCATGCCACACCAGAACGCCAAGAACGATGGTGATGATGCCGCCGATTATGGTTGCCAGCCAGGCCGTAAGTCTTAGCGCGGCCAGCATATAGAGTAATGCGGCGAAGGGGACCATGGCGATCAGTACGGTCAGCCATAGATTGCCCGCCGGATTGAGTGTTTGCTGAAACATTGTGTCTCCGCGTCTGAAGCTATCGCCGCCAGCCAACGTCGCGGGTCAGAGGGCTCGCAGCCCATAATGGGCCGGCGAACCGGCCAACGTTTATATCGTTCCTTGGGCAGGAGGACAAGGTGCTCGCAAAGCAAAGCCGATTTTCTCAGGATGCGAGCTTGCGGCAAAGCTCGGTTTGCAAACGCGCGTGTGTTAATCTCCCGTTTCCTGTCGGAGACAGGCGCTGATGGATCGTCCAAAGATACTCGTAACGCATCGATTGTTCGAAGAGCCCCGAGCAAAACTTGGAGAGCATTTTGAAGCCGAATATTGGAATGACTCAGAGCGGCCGCCGCGAGCGGAAGTGTTGCGCCGCGTTGCCGATAAGGACGGCTTAATTTGCCTCCTCACTGAAAAAATTAATGAGGAACTGCTGGCCGCCGCGCCTCGACTCCGCGTAGTAGCGAACATCGCCGTCGGCTTCGACAACATCGACGTAGACGTCTGCACGCGCCACAACGTAGCGGTGAGCAACACCCCCGGCGTTCTCGACGAGACCACCGCCGATTTTGCCTGGGCGCTGCTCATGGCCGTGGCGCGCCGCCTGATTGAAGGCGACGCGATGGCGCGTTCCGGTCAATGGAAAGGGTGGAATCTGGATCAGCTTGTTGGAGCGGATGTGTGGGGCAAGACGCTCGGCATTCTCGGGTTTGGCCGTATCGGACGTGCTGTCGCACGCCGTGCCAACGGCTTCGGAATGCATATCATTTACAATGACGCCGTGCGCGCCGCCAGCGAAGTGGAAAGCGAACTCAGAGCGGAATTTATGGAACGTGATGCCGTGCTCAGTGAGGCGGATTTCGTGAGTTTGCACGTGCCGCTATTCGAATCCACCCGAGGACTCATCGGCCCACGCGAACTGGCACTGATGAAACCGACGGCATTTCTTATCAATACATCTCGCGGACCAGTCGTGCAGGAAGCCGCGCTCGTCGCCGCTCTCGAAAACCATCGGATTGCCGGCGCTGCGCTCGATGTTTTCGAACGCGAACCCCAGATCGGCCATGGACTCCTCCGCCCCAACGTGGTTCTGGCGCCGCATCTCGCATCGGCCTCGCTTGAGACGCGCACGAGAATGGCCATGATGGCTGTCGAAAACATGATCGCGTTCTTTGAAGGGCATCGTCCCCCGAATCTCGTGAATCCCGCTGTGTGGAGAAAATGATTCGAAGAAGAGGTACGTTATGCCGGCTGTGACTCGCAACAACCCTAAATTGACGCTGGATGGCGCGCAAATGGTGCTGGCCGCAGCTCTGGCGCGCGCCGCGGAACTGCAAGTTCCGATGGACATTGCTGTGGTCGATGACGGCGGGCATCTCCTGGCCTTCGCGCGCATGGATGGTGCGAAGATCTCTTCGGTTGAGATTGCCATTCGCAAAGCGCACTGCGCCGCGATTCGTCGGCTGCCTAGCGGCCCTGCGCGAAGCGGCAACGACGTGAACCTGGTGCTCTCGCTGGGCATTTCCATCGCTAGCGGGGGCCAGCAGCTGCCATTGCGCGGCGGCCTGCCGCTGCAAGTGGATGACGTTTGTGTCGGGGCAATCGGCGTAAGCAATGGCACCGAGGATCAGGACGTCGACGTCGCCCAGGCCGGCGCGCGCGCCCTCGAACGTGTCTGACCTGAAGCAGTTCGCGAGCGAAATCGCAAAAGAAACGCTGGCAGCCATTGATATCGGTTTGGCCATGCGGCAGAAATTGTCGCGTATCGGCTCGCGCATTCAATTCGACGCGCAAACAATCGATCTCGCCGGCTATGATCGCGTTGTTGCGATTGCTGTTGGCAAAGCGGCTGTGAGCATGGCGCGCGGGTTCGCCGAATTGCTCGGCCACGACTTTTCCTTCGAAGGCATTTTGGTAGCGCCGCGCGAGTCTTTGGCGAATGTTGCTGGTTTTCGCGCAATAGGCGCCGGTCATCCGATTCCGGACGCCGGCAGCATCGTTGCCGCGCGTACTGTCATTGATGTGCTCTCGCACTGCGGCTCGCGCACGGTGGTCTTTTTTCTTCTTTCCGGCGGCGGATCTTCGCTGCTCGAACTGCCGCTCGATTCTCGCGTGACTCTGGAAGATCTCCGGCAGTTCAATCGCGTGCTCGTTCAGTGCGGCGCCTCGATCAATGAGATCAATGCAGTGCGCAAGCATGCCTCCGCGGTCAAGGGCGGGAGGCTCGCGGCGGTCGCGCGCGGAGCGACGAAGGTGACCATTGCGATTACCGATGTCCCGGCCGGATACGAATCAGCCCTGGCATCCGGGCCGACGCTGCCCGATCCAACCACCGTCTCTGACGCTCTGCGGGTGATCCAAAAGCACAATCTCAACTCGAAGCTGCCCGCATCCATCCGAGCCATTTTCGCCCAACCCGAATTGATTCCGGAAACTCCCAAACCGGCGAACTCCGTATTTGCGCGCGCCCATTTTTCACTTCTGCTGACGATGCAGGATCTGTTTCATCATGCTCACCAGTCCGCGGAAGCACGAGGATTCATCACACAATGCGACAACTGCACCGACGACTGGCCTGTTCCTAAAGCCGCGGAATACTTATTGAAGGAACTTCGGCAGCTTGCCAGCGAAAACTGTGGCCGGCGCGTGGCTCTGATCAGCGATGGCGAACTCAGTTCGCCTGTGAACGGCGACGGTCTCGGCGGGCGCAATGCGGCATTTGTTCTGGAGTGCGTGGAACGAATTGCGGGCGACAAAATCGCGCTTTTAAGCATCGGGACTGACGGAAAAGACGGCTCTAGCCCGGCAGCCGGCGCCGTGGCCGATGGTCAAACCTTAGAACGGGCGCGCGCGGCAGGGTTAGATCCTCAGGCGTTCGCCGCGCGAAGCGATTCTTACAGTTTTTTTTATAAGCTGGGAGACGCGATCGAGACTGGGCCCACCGGAAACAACCTGCGGGATTTGCGCATACTGCTCGCCGACTGAGTCAGGGATCCGCTCTCCGCTGTTGTTCCTGCTCGATTTTCTTCAGTCTTTCGTTCATTTCGGCGAGATTCTGCTCGATTTTATCGAGCCGTTGAACGATCGGCTGATCAGCGCCCAGAGACGCCGAGGAAGCAGGCGGCGGAGTGTCGGCATTTGCATCGGATTGTTGCTCGCGCTGCTGGCCTTCGGGATTTTTTATTCGTGCGATCTGCCGTTCGATGACGGGCCCCTGTCCCGATACCATATCTCCGCTCTTGCGCAGGTTCTCGAGTGGTTCTATGGCGGCGGGGTCGCCCCGATCGCCGAGTGCATAGACGGCAGCGAGCCGAATGTCGAAGTCGGGATCGTTCAAGAGCGCGATCAGACGCGACTCTACACCTTCATCTTTCTTGGCGACCTTGCCAAGACTATCGATGGCCGCGGTTCGCAGGCGCATCGGTTTGCCAGCTCCGACCCAATCCAAGAGGCGCGGCGCGGCTTGATCATTGCCAAGCGAACCCATGGCACGCAGCGCAGCGCGGCGAATCACGTCATCAGGCGAATCTGTCCGGGCTGCGGCTTCCAACGTCGCGAGGGCGCTGTCGCTTTTGCTCTGGCCAAGAGCGACAAGCGCGGAGGCTCGGACGCGATACGCGCTGTCTTTAGCCGCAATCTCGCTCAGTGTGGCGCTGAGAACAGAATCCTTGGGGAATTTGCCTAGTTGTTCCACGGCGACTTCGCGTACCCAAGGCTCCGCATCTTTAAGACCGGACAGCACGGCTTGCTGCGCCTGAGCTCCGCCAATTTTCGCCAATGCGGTAAGTGCCTGCACGCGAACGCCCCAAAAGCGGTCATGCGCCGCTGCCTGGCCCAGCGCCTCGACAGCGGCGCCGTTGCCTTTCAGATCGCCAAGTGCTTGCGCCGCATCGGCGCGGTCGGGAACATCTTCGGCGTGTTGCAGTTGATAGAGCCATTCTGCGGGTGTTTTGTGGAATTCCACTGATTTGAGGATTTTGTCGCCTTTGTCAAACAAAACCATCAGCGGCTGTGAATCCGCCGGGAATGAGAACGTCTCATCCGCTTTGGAGATTGTGATCGGGAAGCTCTTGCTGCCCGTGGATGTGGTGATCTCCACCTCGACCGGCATATCGAAAAAACTTACACGTCCGCGTACTTCCTGCGTCTGCTTTACCTCCATCTTCTCCTGTTTGGCAGTGCCATCGTAGCCGGTTGTGACGGCAAAGCGCGGCGCGCCCGCTCCGTAGATCCATTCATCGAAAAAGCGATCCACGTCAACATGTGTGGATTCTTCGACTGCCTTGATCAGGTCCGCCGTCGCCACGTTCTGCAGTCGATTGACTTCGAGGTAATGCTTGATCGCGCCAAAGAAAGCCTCGTTGCCGAGTTCATCCCTGAGCATTTGCAGAACCAGACCTGCTTTGCCATAGATATTTCCGGCAAAGTCGAGGGAGTCACGGAAATCGTGGGTGACGATGGGCACGGCAAATAGTCGCCGCTGCCGGAACCAGGCGGCCTGTGAGCGCCAGCGCGAATAGGCGGCATTGTCCACGCCGTATTGGTGCTCTTCCCACAGGCTGGCCATGAATGTCGCAAATCCCTCGTTCAGCCACAGATTCGCCCAATCCTTCGTTGTGACGAGATCCCCGAACCATTGATGCGCCATCTCATGCGAGATCAAGCCATCGGCGCCTTCCAGACTTTCGCGCGCCAGCGCGGGATGTAAAAGTCCGCGCGTCGTCAGGGTTGTCGCGCTCACGTTTTCCATTCCGCCAACTGTGAACTGATCCACGGCCGTCTGGTCGTATTTGTCCCAGGGATAGGTGACACCCAGTCGGTCGGAGAAAAAGCTCAGCATTTCGGGCGTGCGTACAAATGTTGGCTCGATGCGATCGGCTTCACCTTTGGGCACTCGATAATCGACAGGGATATTGCGCCAGGTCTTCTTACTTTCATCGAATTGTCCGGCCACCAGCGAAATCAGATACGTAGAGATCGGCTGCGCCTGGCGCCAGGTCCAGGTTTTCATTCCCTCTCCCGCATCGACCACGCTTTCTAAGCGTCCGTTCGAAACGGTCACCCAATCGCGCGGAACGGTGACGATCATCTCCGTCGTGGTGCGGTCGTTCGGATAATCGTAGATGGGGATGTAATAGCGAGTGTCTTCGGCCTCTCCTTGCGTCCAGATTTCCTTCGGCTGGGTCGAGTAGTTTTTATTCGGCAGGATGAAATACACGCCTTTTTTCGGCCTGCCCTGGTAACGAATGACGATCTCGTGTTTTTCACCCGTTTTGCTGGGGCGGTTGAGATCGACGTGAAGCTTGGCATCGTCAGTCGTGAAACGCGCTTCTTTGCCGTCCAGCCGGGCGCTCAAAATTGTCAGCCCGACGGAATCAAAATCTAAAGCGCGGAGCCCATCCTTGAGCGTGCTGATCGTATGCGTAACCTGCCCAATGACCTCGCGCTTGTCGAGATCGAACCGCAACTCGATGCGTGCGTTCTGGAGATCGTAATCGCGGTTGCGGGCGAACGGCTCATCCGCACGTAGCGAAGGCGCAATCGCGAGAACCGAGGCGAGCAGCAGGAAAAGAATGCCTGCAACAGGCGCGTAGCCGTTCGGCCGCCGGTGCGCACAACCCGGGCCATTTGTTTTTCCAGCCATTGCACTCACCTCAATATTTTTCGAGCCGCTCACGCGCGCTTTTCGCGCAGGTAAGCGTCTTCCTTGCGAATCCAGTCTTCGCGCCGCGGCGCAAAAAAGTCGATATCCACGGTGTCTTCCAGCGCTACCGCCGAATGCGGAACATTGGCAGGAATGTAAAGCACTTCGCCGCCTCGAACGACCACTTCCCGGTCGTCAAAGATGAATTTCAGCGCTCCCGAAAGTATCAGCGAGAATTGCTCGCTTACATGAAAATGCCGCGGCACGATGGCGCCGCGGGTCATTAACAGGCGAGCGATGGTGGCATTATCGCCACTAAGCATTTGACGCGAAATCAGTTGGTTAAGCTGCTCGCCTTCGAGCTTCTCCCACGAGGTTGCTTGCATCGTTGCCTCTCCATCACCGGCTTCGGGAATGTGATAATCTTCGCATCGTCGCGCCAAACCGCAAGTTCCGTCAATGCCCATCGCCCGTCGATGACCAATCTCCTCGAGAAGCTGATCCGATTTGTCGCTGTTTTCGTGCTTGCTTTTGAAATGCCCGTCCCGGTCTATTGGCTCGTACTGCATGGCCCAGTCTCTTTCTGGCGCAAACACCGGCGCAGTGCATTTCCTGTGGCCGTGCTGGCGGCGTGGGGCATCGGCGATGCGGTTCTTTTTCTCTTCCACCGGGAGCTTTTCCTGCCTGACAGCATGTCTTGGGTGGCGGCGGCAGCACTGGTCCTGATCGGATTCGATGTTTTCACGTTTTCCACGTGCGAAGCGGCGCTGGGAAGCCGCCGAATCGTCGGACATTCCGAGCTCGCCGGCAGCCGCGAGCTGATTGCGCGCGGACTGTATGCGCGAGTGCGTCATCCCCGGTATCTGGGTATGATGGCAGGCGTGTTCGGAGCTTGTCTTGTCATCGCGGCGCTGCCATTGTGGACCGTCAGTGTCGCCTGGTTATTGCTCGCGCTGATTAGCATACGCGCAGAAGAGCACGAGCTGCGTGACCGGCTTGGTGCGACCTATGCGGCTTACTCCGAACAGGTTCCAGCGCTTTTGCCGTTCCGGCTGATTTCACGCCAAAGCCACATCGCGTCACGCCGGAATCGCACTTGACCCGCACCGGGGCAAAAGTTCGCGTCGCTTTCCAGGGCGAGCCAGGCGCGTTCAGTGAAGAAGCGGCAGTAAAGCTACTGGGCGCACAAATCGAGACTGTTCCGCGCCCCACCTTTGAGTCAATGTTTGCCGCTATTGATGATGGCGCGGCGGATTTCATCCTCGCTCCGGTCGAGAATAGCCTTGCCGGATCCGTCTATCGCTGTTACGACTTGTTGCTTGAGAGCAAGCTCAGCATCATCGCCGAAGTAATTCTTCCAATTTCCCACAATTTAATCGGTGCGCCGGGTGCGACTATCGAGCAGGTCCGGTTCGTGCAATCGCATCCAGTCGCGCTGGCGCAGTGCACCCGATTCTTTGACGATCATCCCAATATCACGCGCGTCGCCGCGGAAGACACTGGAGGAAGCGTCCGCGAAGTCGTCCGCCTCGGCAATCCGCAACGTGCGGCCATCGCCAGTCGCCGCGCCGCCGAAATTTATGGCGGCTGCATCCTGCAAACGCACCTCGAAGATCATCGGCATAACTACACACGTTTTGTACTGCTTTCCGCCCAGGCCAGCATGCCCTTAGACGCGAACAAGATTTCGCTGGTAGTTTTTCTTTTGCATCAGCCCGGTGCATTGCACAGGGCGCTTGAACCGATCGCGCAAGAGGGTATCAATTTGGTGAAAATCGAGAGCCGCCCGATCGTGGGCCAGCCGTTCGAATATTGTTTCTATCTCGACTTGATCGCGCCGCCTGAGGCCCCGAAAACGCGGGCCGCGCTCGAAGAGTTGCGGCGGCGTACGAGGGAAGTGCGGATCCTGGGCTGTTACGTCGCCGCGCCGCCTCCGGTCCCTTCCTAAATCAGTTGAGCTATTCGTTATTGAGTTTTCCCGTCGCGTTTGCCGTTTCTCGCGGGCCGCGTATAATCTTCAGACCGCGGTCCGCATTACAGTACGCTTCCTAGCTTGCCGCGGCAGGATCATCGATCTGCGCGACTCCATGAATTCGGCCTTTTTGCATTGCATCGAGCAAAGCTGCGGGCAGCGCTATCCGTTGGACGCCAGAGCCCATCAATGCCGGGCGTGCGGCGGACTCCTGGACGTTCAGTACGATTTTTCGGCCATCGATTCCTGTTCTCTGCGGAAACTTTGGGAAAAGCGCAAGAGCAGCAGCGCGCTTGTCGACCAGAGCGGCGTTTGGCGCTTTCGCGAGCTTTTGCCGTTCGTGCCAGTTGGCACCGACGTCGTCAGCCTTTCGGAGGGGCGTACGCCCCTAATCGACGTCTATCGCGCCGGGGAATGGGCCGGAGGCGTGCAGCTCGCGATCAAACATCAGGGGAATAACCCCACCGGTTCCTTCAAAGACCTCGGCATGACCGCCTGCATAACCCAGGCGGCCATTCTCAAAAGCCGGGTCACTGCCTGCGCGTCCACCGGAAATACCTCCGCTTCCATGGCCGCTTATGCTGCGAGAGCAGGAATGAAAGCTGTCGTGTTTGTGCCGTTCGGGAAGATTTCGACGGCCAAACTGGCGCAGGCCCTCGAATTTGGATCTGTGGTCATCGAGATCGGCGACAACTTCGATCAGGCTTTCGGTATGCTCCGCGAATTGACCGACGAACTAGGGCTTTACCTGGTCAATTCGCTGAACCCATTCCGTCTCGAAGGCCAGAAGACGATCGTTTTCGAAATTCTGGAACAGCGCGACTGGCGCGTACCCGATTATTTGGTTTTACCGGGCGGAAATCTGGGAAACGTATCCGCTGTGGGCAAAGGCCTGCGCGAGCTTCAGCAACTCGGGTTTATTGATAAGCTGCCTCGGCTGGTCGTCGTTCAAGCGGAAGGTGCGAACCCGTTCTATACAATGTTCGCGACGGGCGCCAGCGAGATCGTACCCGTTCAGCCGCGCACCGAAGCCTCCGCGATTCGCATCGGCAATCCAGTGAATTGGAGAAAGGCTCTGCGGTCGCTGCGTTTGACTGACGGAATGTGCGAATCCGTTACCGACGACGAAATTTTCGACGCCAAGGCCGCCTTGGCGAAGGACGGGGTGGGATGCGAACCCGCATCGGCCGCTTCCGTCGCCGGCATTCAAAAGCTGGTCCGCGCAGGAAAGATCGAAGAAGGCGCCGACGTAGTCGCTGTACTGACAGGCCACCAACTCAAGGATCCGGAGATCAGCCTCAAGCGGCGGAGCGAGGGAGAACTGGCGCAGCAGAAATTGCACGTCGAAGCGGATGTGAAGAAATTGCGGGCCGCTTTGGAAAGCGTGATTTTGCAGTCGGCCTGATCGGGTCGAGGCGCATCATGCAATCGGCAAAGTTATTCTCCCCGCGTGAAGCAGCCCAGGTCCTGGGCATCAGCTACCCCACCCTCAAGCAGTGGATCTACAAAGGGAAAATTCGAACCGTCAAAACCGCGGGTGGTCACCATCGCATCCCGGAACAGCAAATCGATAAATTCCTCTACCGCGCCTCGGAGATCGGCGATGTGCGTGAACGTCGTAACACGTTTCGCCGCGTCAGCGGCAGAAATCAGCTGATCGGCCGCGTCACGGACATAAAAACAAGCGGTTTAATGGCTCAGGTGACGCTGTCGATTGGAGGACAGCACATCACCTCGATCATCACGGCCGACGCAATCCGCGAGATGCGCCTGCAAAAAGGGCAGACCGTTGCAGCGCTTATTAAGTCAACGGAAGTGATGATCCTTCGCGTTTGACGCGTTATTTCCGATTTGTTTTTGATACACCTGCCGCAGGCTTGCGCCGCCTCCGCGTCCGTCCCTTTTCGAGATTATCGTCTTGAGCGGGCACTCTCCCGGTAGTCGTGTCAGGATCGAGATTCTCGATAGAGGCATCGGTTGGGTTGTCGATGATGCTGAAGCCAGCCGTGCCGATCTGATCCGAACCGCGTCTACGTCTCGCCATTTTTGTGCCTCGTTTGTCGTCACCTTCAATCTCGGTGCACTCGGCACTGAAAATCCATAAAGGATATGTGGTAACCGAAACAGCGGCCCCAGCGTATAAAGGATAAGCGGCTCTTCAGCGTGCGACGGTTTCCTGCTTCCGACCATGCAAGCTCTAGCCAACCACGCGCAGAGTGGCTTGCTTGCGCCACTCACCTGTGTTAAATGCCTGAACAGGCGGTGCGCTCAGGGGGAGAAACGATGAAATTCAGAACCTTCATCTTGGTCATTCTGGCGGGAGTCAGCGCGGCGGCACCGATATTCGCGCATCACGGCACGGGCGTCGCTTACGATACGGAAAAAACTCTCATTCTCAAGGGGACCGTAACGGAATGGATTTGGGCCAACCCGCATTGCGGGATTCTATTTGACGTCAGAAACACTAAGGGTGAGGTCGAACACTGGGGCGCCGAACTTGGCAATCCTCACGCCTTATCTATGTCTGGACTCAGCAAGGACGTCCTCAAACCTGGTGATAAGATCACTCTCACCGGCCACCCTGCGAAATCGGGTGCGCCACGCATCGAGTTGCAGGAGTTCACGACGGCCGATGGACGAACCCTGCCGGAAAAAGGCCACAAAGGAAATGGTGCTAAGCTGACGGACGAGCCTGGGCAGTAGCTATCATAATCGGCTATTCGGAGGTTCGCCGTTCTCAAAGGAGTAGGGAAATGCGAAATCGTATTGTGCGTCTTTTCGGGATGATGGGTGTGCTCATGGTCTTTTCTGGTGTTTCCTTCGCCCAGACCTACGGCACAAAAGGCTATTCGCCGGGCGCATGGAAGCCTGAAGAGCTGCCGAAGGAATTGTCGAACCCCAAGCCATACAATCCACGCGACTTTTCTGGCGTTTGGTCCTCGCCGACACGGCGGGGGTACTTCGAGAGGCATTCGCTGAATGACAAATGGCTGGACATCAAAGACAAGAGCATCCCGGATCAGATGCGCTCGCAGACGTATCCTCCCCCGATGACAGACTGGGGCAAAGCGAAATTCGAAGCGACCAAGCCGAGCTATGGTCCGCGCTCCGTTCCGCCCGGCCTGGGTAATGACGCTGTTTCTACGTGCGATCCGATGGGCTATCCCCGCGATCTTTACGAAGCAAATCTGCGCCCGTTCGAAATCATTCAAACCTCCGACCGGCTTTTGATTCACATGCAGTACCACGATATATGGCGACAGGTTTGGACCGATGGTCGCGAACTTCCCAAGGATCCCGACCCGGCTTGGATGGGTTACTCGGTCGGTAAGTGGGAAGGTGACACGTTCGTGATCACATCGACGGGTTACGACGATCGCACTTGGCTCGATCACTTCGGAAATCCCCACAGTGACCAGATGGTTCTGGTCGAGCGCTGGCGCCATCCGGACGCCGACACCTTGACCCTGGACATGACTATCACCGACCCTAAGGCTTACACAGCGCCTTGGGTTGGCGAAACTATTACGTTCGTGCGAGCGAAAGCAGCTATTTTCGAAGAACTCTGCGTCCCGTCGGAAGAAGAGCACTTTAACGACAAAATCAGAGACGCCGCAGTCGGAACAGCAAAGCCGTAAGCGGGTCGGCCGGCCCGGACAGCAGCCAGCGAAGGTTGAGGCTGGGCGTGTTGCTTCGCGTTGCTGCGGGCCCGCATCATTCGGAGCATTAATACATTGAAAACCGTACCGCCCTGGCGCTGCTACGGAGTCCATACCTCACACTTGGGTTAAATCCCGTATTGCCAGAGGTTTTCGCTGCTGAGTATTGTCACAGGTCAGCGACCCCTGTTGCCTCGTGGGCGCGTGTATCCCTGCACGAAGGTGCGGGCGGCAGTGACATGAACCGGAGGTGATTTCATGGCGCCTTTCCGAATCCTCTTAGCGGACGATCACGAAGTCGTGCGGGCAGGTCTTCGTGCGTTGCTGGAGGAGCAGAACGGCTGGGAAGTCGTCGCCGAAGCGGTTGACGGGCGTGATGCAGTCGAGAAGGCGACAAAGCTGAAGCCCGATGTCGTGGTCATCGATATTGCCATGCCTTCGCTGAATGGGTTGGAAGCGGTACGGCAGATCGTTAAATCCGTTCCCAACACGAAGGTGCTCGTTCTCACCATGTACGATTCCGATCCATTGATCCAGCAGGTTTTGCAGGCGGGTGCGCGAGGTTACCTGTTGAAATCCGATGCGGGACGCGATCTGGTTTCCGCAATCGACGCCTTGCGCCGCAATAAGACCTTCTTCACGCCGAAAGTCAGCCAGATGGTCCTCGAAGGTTATCTGGACAAGAGCCCAAGAGAAAAGATCGAGGGCGACGCCGAGCCCGAAAGCCTGCGCTTAACCAGCCGCCAGCGTGAGATCGTGCAACTGCTTGCGGAAGGTAAGAGCAGCAAGGAAGTCGCGGCTGTTTTGGGCTTGAGCGTAAAAACCGCCGAGACACATCGCGCCAATATCATGCGTAAACTCGACTGCCACTCCGTTACCGAACTCGTCCGCTACGCCATTCGGAATCACATCATTGCCGCGTAAAGGCAGCCTTCTGGTATCCAGGGCGCGCTCAAAAGACCGGGAAACTCTGCTAGAATCTCCGATTCCGCGAGGCCATCGACTTTTGGCTTATCAAGCAAAATAGTGGCTCGCGGTAGACGCATCGTCATGTGCTCAGGCTGCGGTATCACGTCTGGCGCACGGTCGGCTGCTCCTAAACGTGCTAAAGCTTACCTATTGATGCTACCGCTCGACGGCCTCAAAGTCGTATCTGTAGAGCAGGCGGTAGCGGCCCCCCTCGCCTCCCGCCAGTTGGCCGATTTTGGCGCACGGATCGTTAAGATTGAACGGCCAAATGAGGGCGATTTTGCGCGCGAGTACGACCATAAGGTTAAGGGGCTCTCCAGTTGGTTCGTGTGGCTCAACCGTTCAAAGGAAAGCCTGACGCTTGATCTCAAACACCCGGAGGCAAAGCCAGTCATAGAAAAGCTCCTCTCGGATTGTGATGTCTTCATTCACAATCTCGCGCCGGGAGCAGCCGCACGGCTGGGCCTGAAAAGTCAGGAGCTTTTGCGGCGCAATCAGAAGCTTATCGTCTGCGAGATAAGCGGCTACGGGTCGGAGGGACCGTATCGGAATAAAAAGGCTTATGACCTTCTCGTGCAATTTGAAACGGGGCTGGTTTCCATTACCGGGACGCCGGAGACACCCTGCAAGGCGGGAATTTCCGTAGCCGACATAGCGGCGGGAGTCTATGCCTTTAGCGGAATTCTGATGGCGCTTTATCGGCGCGAAAAAAGCGGCCGCGGAGCGATCTTGCAGGTTTCACTTTTCGATGCGCTAAGCGAATGGGTTCTGCCTGCGGCGTACTATGGCTTCTACGGTGGCACACCTCCATCGAGAACCGGCGCCGAACACGCCTCGATCGCGCCCTACGGACCCTATTTCACAGGCGACGGAAAGCAGATCAACATCGGCATTCAGAATGAACGTGAGTGGCGCCAATTCTGTGCCGACGTGCTGTTGAATCGCGAAGTTGCAGCCGACCCACGCTTCAACAGCAATTCCCGGCGCTCGGAAAATCGCAAAGTGCTGCGGACGATGATCTCGGAGATTTTTCGCACGCTGACCCTCGAGGAGCTCACGGACCGCCTGGAAAAGGCGGGGATTGCGCATTCGCACATGAATTCCGTGCAGGAGCTTTTCGGGCACGAGCAACATGCTGCCCGCGGGCGCATACAAAATGTCGCCTCAACTGCAGGGCTGTTGCAGGCGCTTGCGCCTCCGATTCTCCTCGATGGCGAAAAGCCTCGCATGGAGGCCATTCCGGAGCTTGGGGAGCATACTGACGCTATCCTCGCGGAACTCGGATACTCCGCCGAACAGATCCAACACCTTCACATCGCCGGTGTGCTCTGAGGTGCACGTCGGAGTTCCAAAATGCAAAAAAGAGCCCCACCGGCTTAGGGGGGACGGTGGGGCAGGTACTACAAGTCAGGGGTCGTCAATCAATAGATTGCGGAGTACGCGTTGGGAGTCATCGCGGATTACGTATTTGCCGTTCCGAAGAACCCGTAGTTATTCCACTGACAGGCCAGTAGCCCTACCGTTCACGCGCCAGGCGGCCAAGCGATCGCAGGAAATTGTCTTAACCAGGCAGTGTGACTGACGCCAACCGATGCATGGTGGAGATCAGTCGCGAGCCCATCTCTTCTTTGGGCAGGAAAGCATTGGCCCCACAGCGATCGGAGATTTGTTGATAGGAGTTGCTTGGAATCGCGGTGACGAGGATTACAATGATTTTTGGCCATCGCTCACGAATGGCCGAGGTAGCCTCCAGGCCGTTCATCAGAGGCATGGCGATATCCATGAGAATCAAGTCGGGCTGTAGATGCGCCGCGAGGCTGATGGCCTGAAGACCGTCCGCAGCTTCGCCGACCACCCGGATTTGTAGGTCACCCTCTAGGAGATCGCGAACCGCGCCGCGAAACTCCTGATTATCGTCGACAACCAGAACTCGAATCATCCTCAGTCCTACGTGAATTACTGGACCGCTCGACTCATTCGATGCTGAATCACCCGAGAACAGGCACTGTTGCAGCGGTGGAAATGACCGCTCGGACACAACGCCAGGTGGCTAGGCCATCTGGTTAATTCCTCGTCCAAAGTAAAAAGCAGTGGGCGTCTGGTCGTCCCAGCCTACGTTGCAGAAGGGAATCGACCACTTCTGAACCTTCATAGGCTCGAGAATGGGTTTGCCCAGAGCGGGGCTCGATAAACAGTAAGTTCCGTCGTGCGTGCCGATCCAGATAAGATTGCGATCCCATTCGACAAACACATTTTCGGTCGTTCCACGCCACCATGAGAGGTACTTATCCATCTCGCCATCGCGCGCCGGCACAAACCAAGCCACTTCCTTTGGCGCGGTGGGATCGGAAATGTCGAATAGCCGTACTCCAGCGTTAAACCAGGTCATGGCGACGATGTTTGGTTTGGCGGCGCCGGGCTGGAGCCAGCACTGTGTGTTGTGCGACCCGAAGCGCCCGCGCGCGAAACAGAAATCATTGTATGGAGCGTCCGGCGGCGCCTGTGGCCGTGGGAACAAACCTATGATCTTGGGATTTCGAGGATCCTTCACATCAACAACGTAGGGCGTGTGGTAGTTCTCGCGGCAATCCGCCTCGACCGACTCATGTGTGGCCACCACTAGATTTTGTAAGCGGGGATGCGCCGCGTCGGAAGTTATGGGCAAACACGTATGGAAAGGGATTGTGCCGAAGGTATCGAATTCGTATTGCACGTGACCATACGGCTTCGGATTCTTGATGTCTCTCAGGTCCATGCAATACATTCCGAAGGCTCCAAAGCCGCCGTAGCCGACCGTCCCCCCGTCTTCCACGCGCTTGGGTACGGAGATCGCCCCGTGATTTCCGGTCCATGAGACGTGGTCGCCCGCGAAGCGATATTTCTTGTACTCCGCTTCTTCTCCGAGCCGTTGACCCGGCACCCACCACTTCGAAACTTCTTTGACATTGGCGGGGTCAGACATATCCACGATCATTATGCCATTGCTATAAGGCCGCTCCAGGTTCTCCAGGCGCAACTGGTCGTCCCAGCCGCAATCGAGGTACGCATACTGGCCGCCATCATAGAAATTGTGGTGAGTGCCGTTCCCTTTCACTCCAGTACTGTATTCCTGCAAGAGTTTGGGATTCCTCGGATCAGTGACGTCGTAGTTGCGGATGCCACGCAGGCCTTTGTAGGCGAGAATCTTGTCACGCAACTCCTTGTCATATTGGCCATGCGGATATTCGGGCGTCTCCATGGTGAGTGGCTGCGCGGCCGTGACCATCATGATCCACTTCTTTAGTTTTGTGTTGTAAGCAACGGCGGCAAACGAACTCTGTGTGACGCCCTTATTCACAACGACTGGATTTTTCGCTTCGCTGATGTCGACAAAACCGGCGCCGCCCGGTAAGAGCCGCTGTCTGCCACGCGCCCACATCACGCACAGCGGTTCGCCGCCCGTAACGGTGGTTCCCGGGAGATGCGCGATGATTTCCATGTTGTGGATGTACGACTTGCGATCCAGATACGTCAGAGCCCCCATCGCCAGCGGAATCTCGGGAGGCTCGTTCGTCGTGTACAGTCCGGTTACCTGCGCCACTGCGCGTTTTTCACCAGTGAGGCTTACAGCAGCCGCACCCAGAGCGGCAGCCGCGGCGTTCTTCAGCAGCGATCTTCGACTCACCTCCACCGGCTTGCGGAATGGTTTCGGTTTGTCACTGACGGAATCGGAATCGTGGCGGAATTCGGACATAAAGGTCACCTCATTTTTTGAGTCGAAATCCCCCGGGCAGGAACGTCGGATTCGCCTGAAAACGGGGAGGGCCGACATCACATCGCGCATTGTGCCTACGAAGCGCATTTAACACAATCGCGCAGAGAGTGTCAAAGAAAATGGCCGGTTGGTGTCGCAGCATCCTTGCGACCAGCCCCTGAGCAGCTTTTTCCCATCTCATGAAGTAAGGGGGCAGTCCATTCTAACTGCAAAGGAATTCGCTGATGCTGACTATTCTGCTCGTGATTCTCATTCTAGCGCTGATAGGGGCGCTGCCTGCCTGGCCCTACAGCCATGGCTGGGGGTACTACCCAAGTGGTGGCTTGGGGATACTGCTGATTATTGTAGTCATCCTGATGTTGTTATAAATGGCGAAACCACTTGCTGAACGCCTTCGCCGTCGGCTCAGCGCAAGTTACCGATTGAGTAGTTCAGAAACGACAGTTGCGTCTGGTAATCGTAGATGGCATTGACTTGGTCAATCCGCGCCTGCGTCAGGTTCAATTGCGCCTGCGTGAGTTCAACGATGGAACTCAGCCCGAGCTGGTACCGCGATTGCGCCAAATTAAGCGCCAATGTAGCCTGATTCACGAGCTGCTCCACGACACTGAGACGCTGGTAACCTGACTTTGCGTCGTTCCACGCCTGAGTGACGTCTCGTACGATTCGATCGAGCAGGTCCCGGTTGTTCTGCTGTTGCGCGGTGAAGCGGGCGTAGGCCTCGTTGCGCAGCGCTCCAAAAAGGTGCCCATTGAAAATTGGAAGAGTCACGTTGAAGCCTGCGGCCGCATACTGGTCGTTGAGACCAGCGGAGGTCGTGACGACGTGGAATGGAATGAGTCCGGCGGCGCCGACCGCAGTGATGCTGGGGAACCAGAGGTCGCGCTGAGCCGTCATGAACGTTTGTGCCGCGCTGATCTCCAGCCGTCCGCCGACAAGTTCGGGTCGGTCCATAACCGCCTGTTGGATCAAGCCGGGCAGATCGGTTGGCGGTCCGACCGGCGGCTCTGGTTCGGCCAACTGATAGGCTCTTTGGTCCGCAAAACCGAGGGCTCGGGTCAATTCAGCGTATGAAGTTTGCAGATTGTTCTGTGCCTGAATCAGCAGAAGCTGAGCCTGTGACAGTTCCACATTTGCAAACGTCACATCGAGCTGGGATTTGAGCTGATTTGCAGCCAATTGCGTCACTTGATTGGAAACCAACTGCCGCTCGCTGACGGTCTGCTGCGCAACCCGCAGCAGCGCCTGGGCTCTAAGCACACCGTAATACGATCTGTCGACCTGCAAGAGGACATCGGCACGGGAGGTAACCACGTTTTCCTGTTGTGCCTGCTCGTGCAGAGTCGCGCTTTTGACAAGTTGGTGTGTGCGGCCGAAATCCGTAAGCAGCTGATTTATTTGGAAGCCCGACGCGAACTTGGGGAAAATGCGCGGCGCGTTCAGAACTCCGGCACCAATCCGGTTGGTATCGTCTGCTTCTGCGCCGCTGATGGCCCCCGTGGCGGTTGGAAAATAAGCGGCTCGAAGTTCGCGGCGTTGTGCGTCAGCAACCGACGCCAGAGCCGTTGCGGCCTGGATCTGTGGGTGGTTTTGGATCGCGGTTTGCTCCGCTTGTTGCAGGGTGAGCATCTGCGGCGTTTGTGCCAAGGCCAGAGGAGGGAAGAGCGCGACTGCAGCGGAGGCAATCCATAGTCTCGAAGCCATTCTCATCGCGCTTCACCTGCCGGGGCGGCGATGATCCCTTGTTCCTTACGCCTGTAGATCAGCAGGTACGCTGCGGGAACCACAAAGATCGTGAGCACAATCGATGAGAGCAGACCTCCGATAATGGCACGTGCGAGAGGAGCATAAGCCTCACTGCCAGTCTCCAGCTTAAAGGCCATCGGCAGCAGCCCCACCACGGTTGCCAGTGAAGTCATGAGAATCGGCCGGAGACGGATGCGACAAGCGCGTGCCACGGCTTCCGCCGCGCTGTGGCCCTCACCACGCAGCACATTAGAGAAATCCACGATCAGAATGCTGTTCGAAACCACCATTCCCTGTAGCATCACGATTCCCATTAACGATTGAATATTTAAGGTCGTGCCGGTCAAAGCTAGCGTCACAATTACCCCCAGGATTCCGGTCGGAACCGCCAAGACGATGAGAAAAGGGTCAATAAATGAACGGAATTGAGCCACCAGAATTAAGTAAACCAGGACAATGGCCAGAAACAAACCCAGGCCGAAGCTCCGGAACGACTGATTCATCGTGACAACCAATCCCCGCAAATCGACGCGGATGTTGGGCGGCAGTTTGGTATTGGCGATGATCTTCGATATAGCCGTGGAGATCTTGCCCAGGTCCTCTCCCACCGGAGAG
>Ga0070741_10000466_pt1 | contig 148188 bp, 156 predicted proteins | sample Coa_R1_4_FD_66440 | JGI IMG/M metagenome (GOLD analysis project Ga0070741, IMG submission 66440) | Surface soil microbial communities from Centralia Pennsylvania, which are recovering from an underground coalmine fire - Coalmine... | ecosystem: Environmental > Terrestrial > Soil >... | reverse complement strand
GCTCCAGCTCGGAACGTTCTGTGTCGCGCAGCTCGACCGCGAGCGGGGCAGTGGCCATGGTCTTCCCTCCAGCCTGACGATCGAGAGAAGCTTATCATGACTTACGGAACGGAACACTAGCGCCTCCGCACCGGACGCCGCGCGGCGCGGCGCGCGGTCTTCCGCGGTGGCCCGCCGGCGCCGAGGGCGGGGAGGCGCGAGGACCGGATGAGCGCGTCGAGGGCGGCCACGTCGCGCTGCACGAGCGCGTCCCACTTCGCCAGCTGGGCGTCGACGCGCCGCGAGAGGTCCTCGAAGACGTCGCGCATGCCCTTCGTCGGGGCGAAGTCGGATCCGCCGATCGACCCGACGAGCGAGACGAGCTTCGCGTTGAGCTTCGCGGGGTAGTTCAGCGTGTCCTGCCGGCTCTTCGCCTTGACCTGGACGAGCTCCTCCTCGATGGCGCTCGCCTTGCGCGCGAGAGCTTCGACGGCGTTCACCAGGCGCGACTGCCCGCCCTGATCGCTCGCGCGCGAGCCCCAGAGCTCGAGCTGCTTCTTCAGCTTGCGGATGGCGTTGACCGTGGCGTGGGTCTCGGAGAGCTTCTGGTGCGCCCGCATCGCGAGCGCGAACTGCGCGTCGAGGTCGGCCTGTGTGCAAGGGACGCGCGGATCCTTTCGGATCTCGAACGACGTCTCGACGGTAGTGCCGTCGACCTCGAGCCGCGCGGTGTAGGTGCCGGGCGGCACCTGCGGGCCGACGAGCTGGTTCTCGAAGGCCTCCCACGTGCCACCCTCGCCCTCGATCTTCGTCGCGTCCGGGTACCGCATGTTCCAGATGAACCGGTTGAGGCCGGCTTCGATCGCGACCTTCGGTTCCTTCGTGGGCGGCGCGGAGGCGGTCCCCGTGGGCGCCGTCTTCGCGGGCTCGGGCTTCTTCGCTGCCGGCGCGGCCTCGGTCCGTTCGGGCGGAGCGCTCGTGAACTCGCGGATGAGCTTCCCGCGCGCGTCGTGCAGCGTGAGGCGCCCTGCGGTCCCCTCGTCGCGGAGCCAGTACTGGAGCACGACGCCCGGCGGAGGATTCGCGCCGGCGTCGATGTTGACGCGCACCTTCTCGCCGGTCGGGAGCTCGACCTGCCGGTACGTGACCATCGTGGCGCCGGTCATGTGGTAGTTCTTGCCGATCTTCGGCGGCTGCGGGAAGCCCATGTCCACGCGGTAGCGGACGACGGGCTTCGGCGTGAAGAGATGCACGGGCCCCTTCGCCCTCGCCGCGGCGAGCTCGTGGATCGGTGAGAGGTCGTCGAGGATCCAGAAGGAGCGGCCGTGCGTGGCGAGCACGAGCTCGCGGTCCTTGATCACGAGGTCGTGGATCGGCACGGCCGGCAGGTTGCCGCCGAGCCGCTGCCATCGCGCGCCGTCGTCGAACGAGACGTACAAGCCGGTCTCGGTGCCCGCGTACAGCAGGCCCCGCCGCTCGGGATCCTCGCGGATGACGCGCGTGAAGTCGTCGGCCGCGATCCCGTTCGTGATCTTCGTCCAGGTGCGGCCGTAATCCTTCGTCCGCCAGAGGTACGGCGCGAAGTCGTCGAGCTTGTAGCGGGTCGTCGCGACGTACGCCGTGCCCGCGTCGTGAGGCGACGGCTCGATGATCGAGACGAGGCTCCACGCCCTGACGCCTCTCGGCGTCACGTTCGTCCAGGTCTTCCCGTCGTCGCGCGATACGTGGATGAGCCCGTCGTCGCTGCCGGCCCAGAGCACGCCGCGCTGCGCGGGCGACTCCGCGAACGCGAAGATCGTGCAGTAGTACTCGGCGCCGGTGTTGTCCTTGGTGATCGGGCCGCCGGACGGTCCGAGCTTCGACGGATCGTTGCGCGTGAGATCCGGGCTGATCAGATCCCACGACGCGCCCTCGTCGCGCGAGCGGAACACGCGGTTGGCGGTGTGATAGAGGACGCTCGGGTCGTGCGGCGACAGCACGATCGGGCAGGTCCACTGGAAGCGGTACTTCACCTCGCCGGCGCCCTCGCCCGCGCTCGACTCGGGCCAGACCATGACGTTGCGCGACTGGCCGGTGCGGCGGTCGTAGCGCGTGATGAGGCCCTGGTAGTTGCCGGCGAACACGATGTTCGGGTCGTCGGGTCGCACGGCGATGTAGCCCGACTCGCCGCCGCCCGCCGCGAACGCGTCCCCGGTGGTGATGCCCGACGTGACCGAGCGGCTCGGGATCGAGATGGTGGTGTTGTCCTGCTGCGCGCCGTAGATGCGATACGGCGTCTGCGTGTCGGTGGTCACGTGGTAGAACTCCGCGGTCGGCTGGTTGTACACGCTCGACCACGTCTCGCCGCCGTTGAAGGTCACCACCGCGCCGCCGTCGTTGCCGTTGATCATCCGCAGCGGGTCCTTCGGATCGATCCACAGGTCGTGGTTGTCGCCGTGCGGGACGCTCATCACCTCGAACGTCTTGCCGCCGTCGCTGGACCGCCAGGCGTCGACGTTCAGGACCCATACCGTCTCCGGATCCTTCGGATCGGCGTAGATGTGGTGGTAATACCAGGCGCGCTGACGGAGGTTGCGGTCCTCGGAGCCCTTCGTCCACGTCTCGCCGTAGTCGTCGCTGCGATAGACCGCGCCGTCCTCGGCCTCGACGATCGCGTACACGCGTCCGCCGCGCGCCGCGGACGCGCTGACGCCGATCCTGCCCACCACGCCCTTTGGCAGGCCTTTGGCCCGGGTGATCTCGGTCCACGTGTCGCCGCCGTCGTTCGAGCGGAAGATGCCGCTGCCCGGACCACCGGACACGAGCTCCCAGGGCCTGCGGATCGCCTCCCAGAAGGTCGCGTAGATGATCCGCGGGTTGTTCGGATCCAGGGAGAGGTCGACCGCGCCCGCCCGATCGTTCCGGTAGAGCACGCGCTTCCAGGTCGTGCCGCCGTCGCGCGAGCGGTAGACGCCGCGCTCCGGGTTGGCGCCGTGCGCGTGCCCGAGCGCCGCGACGTAGACGGTGTCCGGGTCGCCGGGATGCACGCGGACCTTGCCGATGTTGCGCGTGCGCTCGAGCCCCAGGTGCGTCCAGGTCGCGCCCGCGTCGGTCGAGCGGTACACCCCGTCGCCGTGCGACACGTTGCCGCGGATGCAGCTCTCGCCCATCCCGACGTAGATCACGTTCGGGTCGCTCTCGGCGACCGCGATCGCGCCGACCGACGCGCGCTTGAAGAACCGGTCCGAGACGTTCTCCCAGTAGTGGCCGCCGTCGCCGGTCTTCCACACGCCACCGCCGGTCGAGCCGAAATAGAAGGTGTTGCGGTCGCGCGGGTCGCCGGCCACGGCTCCCACGCGCCCGCCGCGGAACGGGCCGGCCTGCCGCCATTCGAGCTTGTCGAGGATGCCGGCGGGCGAGCCGCCGCGCGTGGCGCGGTGCGTGCGAGACGTGCGTGTCGTGCGAGAACGGCGCGCGGGCATGACGAAGTCCTCCCCTGGCCTGGACTGCCCCGTGAGCCTAGTCGTTCTGACTAGACTGCGTCCGGCTGCCTCTGCTGTTCGCTCCACTCCTCCGCGCGATCCTCGCCGCGATCGCGGCGCATCAGTACGTCACGCTGTTCGGCGTCATCGCGATCGAAGAAGCCGGCGTGCCGCTCCCGGTCCCCGGCGATCTCGTCATCGCGTACTACGGATGGCGCGCCTCGGGCGATCCGTTCGAGCTCGCGCAGGTGGTCCTCGCGTGCGCGCTCGGGTCGACCGCCGGCACGCTCGCGCCATACGCGCTCGCGCGGCGGTTCGGCAGGCGGGCCGCGGAGCGCGCCGCGGGCTGGCTCGACATCGATCCGAAGCACGTCGAGTCGCTCACGCGACGCGTCGATCGGCTCGGCTTCCGAGGCGTGCTGCTCGCGCGGCTCGTCCCCGGTCTTCGCGTCGCGGTCTCGCTCGTTGCCGGCACGGCGCGCGTGCCGGTCGCCGCGTTCTCGTCGGGCGTGTTCGTCGCGGCGGCACTGTACTGGACGGGCTGGGCTCTGCTCGGCGCGATCGTCGGACCGCGCGTCGAGGACGTCGTGAGCCCGGCGTACGTCCGCGTCATCGCCGTCGCGATCCCGATCGTGGTAGCGCTCCTGTTCGCCGGACGCCTGCTGTGGGCCAGACGGAGGCGGCGGCGCGCATAGACTCGCGGGCGTGTCGAGCTGCTGCGGACCGGGAGATCTCGACGACATCTTCGGCCCTGGGCGTGCGCGATCCGACGCCCGCCGCTACCTACGGAAGGGCCTCAGCGGACACGGCCGCACGATCGTCGACGTCGTTCGCGCCCACGGGATCGCCGGTCGCACCGTGCTCGAGATCGGCGGAGGCATCGGCGACGTCGGCCTCGCGCTGCTCGAGGCCGGAGCATCGCGCGCCGTCAACGTGGAGCTGTCCCGCGGCTACGAGGACGCCGCGCGTCAGCTGATCGAGCGGAGCGGATCAGCCGCGCGCGTGGAGCGTGAGATCGGCGACTTCGTGCGCGAGGCGGGACGCATCGCGAGCGCCGACGCCGTCATCCTCGACCGCGTCGTGTGCTGCTATCCGGACTCCGCGGCGCTCGTGTCGGCCGCCGCCGGCCACGCGCGCGAGATCCTCGTGCTCACGTTCCCGGTCGACCGCTGGTGGACGCGCCTCGGGCGCGGGCTCATCAACGTCTGGCCGCGCCTGCGCGGCTCGCGCTTCCGCTTCTACGTCCACCCGGCGCGCACGGTCGTCGGCGCGGCGGAGGCCGCGGGCCTGCGCCTTCGCGAACGGCGCGTCGGCATCCTCTGGCAGCTGCTCGTGTTCACCCGCTGATCACCAGCGGTGGTAGGCGGGGTGGCCCGGCTTCACCGCGACGAAGGTCCCGCGCGAGGTGGCGCACACCTTCCCGCCGGCGATCAGCTCGGCCTCCACGACCGCGCGATCGTCTCCCACCTCGACCGGGCGCGCGACGATCTCGATGTCGCCGTCGGTCGGCGTCGGCCGGCGGAGCGCGATCGCGTATTCCGCGGTCACGGTGCACGGCGGCGTGTCCGCTCCGGACCTCCGCATGAGGTGGTACGTCGCGGTCCAGTTGGAGTGGCAGTCCATGAGCGTGCCGATGACGCCGCCCGAGAGCGCGCCGTCGTACGCCTCGTGGTACTTCGCGGCGTGCCAGGTCGCGACGACCGACCCGTCGTCGCGCGCGTGGCTCTTCACGCGGAGGCCGCGCTCGTTGCGCGGCCCGCAGCCGAAGCACGTGCCGTTGGGCGCGTAGCGGTCCTGGAGCGCCTTCCCGTCCATCGAGCCGAGGGTATCGCGCACGGCTCGGCGGGCGCCTCTCGCGCTGCGACCAAATACGGTCCCTTGACGGTCGAACGTGCGTTCCATATCGTCGCCTTCCCTTGAGAACGTCCGTTCGGTTCCCCGCCCGCACCAGCCTCGAGCAGATCCTCGACGGCCTCGCACGCGACACGGCGTTCCAGGAGATGGTCACGCGCTGGGAGCGCATCCCCGCGAAGCCGGCGCGCTCCGCGCCGTTCCCGGAATGGCTCGACGGGCGCATCGCGGCGGCGCTGCGGCGGCGCGGCATCGGCGAGCTGTACTCGCACCAGGTCGCCGCGCTCGAGTCGACGCGGGCGGGCCGGCACACGGTCGTCGTCACGCCCACGGCCTCGGGCAAGACGCTCTGCTACAACTTGCCGGTCCTCGACGCGATCGCCAAGGACCGCTCGGCCCGCGCGCTCTACATCTTCCCGACGAAAGCGCTCTCACAGGACCAGCTCGCCGAGATCGAGCGCGAGTCCACCGACATGGACATCGACCTTGCGACCTACACGTACGACGGCGATACGTCGCCCGCGGTGCGCGCGGCGATCCGCAGCGCCGGGCATGTGGTCATCACGAACCCCGACATGCTCCACACCGGGATCCTCCCCCATCACACCAAGTGGGTGAAGCTCTTCGAGAACCTCCGCTACGTCGTCCTCGACGAGCTTCACATCTACCGCGGGGTGTTCGGCAGCCACGTCGCCAACGTGCTCCGGCGGCTGCGGCGCGTCTGCGAGTTCTACGGATCGCATCCGGTCTTCATCTGCACCTCGGCCACGATCGCGAATCCCGACGAGCTCGCGCGCCGCCACGTGGAAGACGACGTCGTCGTCATCGACGAGTCCGGCGCGCCGCGCGGCGAGAAAGTCCTGGTCTTCGTCAACCCGCCCGTCGTGAACCGCAACCTCGGCGTCCGCAAGAGCGCGCTCCTCACGGGCCGCGACATCGCGGCCACCCTCCTCGCGTCGGGCGTGCAGACGATCGCGTTCGCGAAGTCCCGCGTGCAGACCGAGCTGCTGCTCACGTACTTGCGTGCCCGCTTCCCGCAGCCGCAGTGGCCCTCCGACCTCATCCGCGGATACCGCGGCGGCTACCTGCCGTCCGAGCGGCGCGCGATCGAGCGCGGCCTGCGTGACGGCACGGTACGGGGCGTCGTCTCGACCAACGCGCTCGAGCTCGGCATCGACATCGGCGCGCTGCAGGCGGCGGTCCTCCTCGGCTACCCGGGGACGGTGGCGTCGACCTGGCAGCAGATGGGGCGCGCCGGACGGCGCGAGGACCTGTCCGCCGCGTTCCTCGTCGCGACCTCGTCGCCGACGGATCAGTACGTGGTGCGGCACCCCGAGTACGTGCTCGACCGCTCGCCCGAAGCGGGCCTCGTGAACCCCGACAACCTCCACGTCCTCGTGCAGCACCTGAAGTGCGCGGCCTTCGAGATCCCGTTCGAGGCGCGGGAGCGCTTCGGGACCGAGGACACGCCCGGAGTGCTCGCCTACCTCGACGAGCAGGGCGTGCTGCACGAGGCGGGTGGCAAATACCACTGGTCGGATCAGGCCTTCCCGGCCGAGGCGATGTCGCTGCGGACCGCGACGAACGACAACGTCGTCATCGTCGACACGACCGGACCGGCGCCGCGCACGATCGGATCGGAGTATCACGACGGCAAAGCCCGGGTGATCGGGGAGATCGACCGATTCGCCGCGCAGGTGCTGCTGCACGAGCAGGCCATCTACCTCCACGAGTCGAAGCAGTTCCAGGTCGAGCGGCTCGACTGGGAGAACGCGAAGGCCTACGTGCGCGAGGTGAAGGTCGACTACTACACCCAGGCGGAGCTCGCCGCGCGCATCCGCGTCATCGACGAGTTCGATCGGCGCCCCGCGTCACGGGGGTTCGATCTCGCGCACGGCGAGGTCCTCGTGTCGACGCTCACCTCCCTCTACAAGAAGCTCACGCTGTACACGCACGAGAACGTCGGCTGGGGGAAGATCCACCTCCCCGAGCAGGAGCTCCAGACGACGTCGTTCTGGTGCTCGCTCCCCGAGCGCGCCGTGGCGGGATGGCCGAAGGAGCGCGTCGAGGTCGCGCTCGCGGGGCTCGGAAATCTGCTGCACGGCCTCGCGCCGCTGCTCCTCATGAGCGACCCGCACGACCTCGGCCTCGCGGTCGAGGTGCGCTCGCCGCACACGGAGCGTCCGACGATCTACCTGTTCGACATGACGCCCGGAGGGATCGGCTTCTCCGAGCGCCTGTTCAGGAGCGCGTCCGCGCTCTTCGACCGCGCGCGCGAGCACCTCGCGGCCTGCGGCTGTGGCACGGGATGCCCCTCCTGCGTCGGCCCGGCCTACGCCCTCGGAGCGGACGTTCGCGAATCTGTCGCGCACCTGCTGGCCGCGACATGACGACCGATCTGCGCGAGCGCATCGCGCTGATCGTCGCTCGCGATCGGGCTCGGGACGCGCGCGTTGCGGCGGAGCGGCTCCCGGGCGGCACGCTGCCCGGCGGTGGTGAGGGTTTCGCTGCCGCCGGGGCGCGCGTCCCGGGCACAGCGTTCGAGGTGCGAGAGCGGCGGATCGCAGTCGACGATCTGGGCTTGGAGATCGTCGGAAGGGGAGCCTGCGATCCGCTCCTCTTGGCGCACCTCGGGCTCAAGGGCGATGCGCCGGGCCGCTGGCAGGACGTCCTCTTCCTCGATACCGAGACCACCGGCCTCGCGGGCGGGACCGGGACGTACGTCTTCCTCATCGGCGTCGCGTGGATCGCCGACGGCGAGCTCGTCCTGCGGCAGCACCTGCTGCGCGACCTCGGCGCGGAGCACGCCTTCGTCGAGCATCTGAAAGCCGAGCTCGAGCCCTTCCGCGCCTGCGCGTCGTACAACGGCAAGACCTTCGACCTCCCGCTGCTGCGCACGCGGTTCGTCATGACCATCCGCAGCGAGCTCGCCGTCGACGAGTCGCACCTCGACCTGCTCCACCCGGCGCGGCGCCTCTGGAAGGACCGCTTCGGCTCGACGACCCTGCGCCAGCTCGAGGAGAGCGTGCTCGACGACGGGCGCGTCACCGATATCCCCGGCTCGCTCATCCCCGACGCGTACTTCCACTACCTGCGGCGCGGAGGCGAGGCGATCATCGCGCCCGTCCTCGAGCACAACGCGCGCGACGTCGTGTCGCTCGTCCGCATCGCCGACCACGTGGCGCGCGCGGTGCTCGCGGCGCGGACCGGTCGCGCACCCTCGCACGCACCCGCGGCGTTCGCGCTCGCGCGCGTCTTCGAGCGAACCGGCGAGCTCGACGCCGCCTACACCTGCTACGAGAGCGCCTACTACGACGGCGACAACACGCTGCGCGTCCGCCTGGCGCTCCCCTACGCGCGCGCGCTCGAGCGGCGCGGCGAACGCGATCGCGTCGTGCGCATGCTCGAGACGCTCCTCGCGCTCGGCCTCGGTTCGCCGCGCTGGCGCGAGCAGGCCGAGAGCAGGTTGCGCAGACTCGCGAGGAAGACATGGCCGAGCCCGCTCGCGACCGCAAGCTGACGATCCGGCCGCTCTCCGCCTCGCGCGTCGAGGACGTGAAGACGGTCACCCGCGGAACGTGGGGCGCGCAGTGCTGGGACCTGTTCCCCCGCTTCACCGTCGCCCAGCAGCGCGCGCTCGGCATCGCCGGCAAGCAGACCAGGGAGGTCGAGGCCCGCCGGAAGGCGATCCTCGCGAAGCTCGCGAGGCGACGGAGGAGCAGCGCCGGGCTGGTCGCCTACAAGGATGGCGAGCCGATCGGCTGGATCTCCCTCGGCCCGCGCTTCGATTTCGCGCGGATCGACGCTTCGCGCGCGACGCCGCCGGTCGACGACGTCGCGGTCTGGGTCGTCCCGTGCATCACCGTCCGCCGCGGTCATCGCGGCTCCGGCGTGGCCGTCGCGATGATCCGTGCCGCGGTCGAGTACGCCGCGAAGCGCGGCGCGCCGGCCGTCGAGGCCTATCCGCGCGCCGGCGCGAAGCGCGTGCACGACGACTTCGCGTTCTTCGGCACCGAGGCGATGTTCCGCAAGGCCGGCTTCCGCCGGGTCCGCGGGGTGCTTCCGCGCCTGCCCAGGGGCTGGACGCCCCGCGTGACCATGCGCGCGACGGCCGCGCGTCCGCGTCGAATGCGACGCGGGACGACGTGACAGGACCGCGGCGGCCGATCGCGGCGCACACTTCCGCCCATGGCGGATGCGGAGGCCGACCTCGTCGACCTAGCGGACGCGCTGGCGCGGCGCGAGCTCACCAGCCTCGAGCTCGTGGACCGCGCGCTCTCGCGATACGAGATGCTCGAGCCCACGATCCACGCGTTCGCGTGGATCGACCCGGAGCGCGCGCGGCGCCTCGCGCGCGCGTCGGACGCGCGCCGGCGCTCCGGCGCTCCGCTCGGCCGGCTCGAGGGCGTGCCGATCGGCGTGAAGGACATCTTCGACACGCGGGGCATCCCCACGGAGCACGGCTGCCGCGCGTTCGCGGGACGGGTCCCCGACCGCGACGCCGCGGCGGTGCGCGCGGCCGAGGCCGCGGGCGCGATCGTGCTCGGCAAGACGATCACCGCGGAGCTCGCATATCTGAGACCCGGCCCCACGCGCAACCCGTGGGACGCCTCGCGGACGCCCGGCGGCTCGTCGATGGGATCGGCGGCCGCGGTCGCCGCGCGCGTGATCCCGGCGGCGATCGGCTCGCAGACGAACGGCTCGACGATCCGGCCGGCGGCATTCTGCGGCGTCGTCGGATTCAAGCCCTCGCGCGCGAGGGTCTCGCTCGGGGGCGCCCTCGAGTTCTCGCGGACGCTCGATCACGCCGGCGTCTTCGCCACGAGCGTCCGCTCCGCGGGACTATTCGCGGCGATCCTCGCGGGCGACAGCGAGCGCGTGCCGCGGCTCGGCGGGCACCTGCCGCGGCTCGCGGCGTTGCTCACGAACGAGTGGGAGCACGCCGGCGATGCGATGCGCGCGCGGTTCCAGGAGGACGTGGACGCCCTCGCCGCCGCGGGCGGCCCGATCGAGTGGCCGAAGCCACCGGCGCTCCTCGAGGAGACGCAGCGGATCATCCGCGTCGTGATGCTGTACGAGGGCGCACGCGCGGTGCTTCCGCTCATCGAAGGCCGCGAGGAGGCCGTGAGCGCCTTCGCGCGCCAGCAGCTCGCCGAAGGCGCGCGCATCGACGACGGCGACTACCGCGAGGCGATCGCCGCCCGCGAGCAGCTCATCCGCGAGCTCGCCGCGTGGGCCGCGCCGTACGACGCGATCCTCACGCCGCCCACGACCGGCGAAGCGCCGAGCCCGGAGTCCACCGGCGATCCGCGCTTCTGCTCGCGCTGGTCGCTCACGGGCGCGCCCGCGATCACCATCCCGACGGGCCTCGGGCCGAACGGCCTTCCGCTGGGGCTCCAGCTCGTCGCCGCGCCCGGCGAGGACGATCGGCTCCTGACGGCGGCGCTGTGGGCGGAGGCGCGGCTGCCGTCCATCGGCGCGCCGCCCGCCTGACGCCGGAAGCGGCCGCCGCGGTCGCGCGCCCTCACCGGCGCTTCACGTACTTCACGACGTCGATGTCGTAGTACCGCGCCGGACCGGCGAAGCGCATCCCGGCCTTCTCCATCACGCGCCGCGAGGCCACGTGCTCCGGGTAGCAGATGGCGATGATCTCGGTGAGGCCGCATTCGCGGAAGCCGAAGTCGAGGCACGCACGCGCGGCCTCGGTCGCGTACCCCTGGCCCCACCACGCCTTCCCGAAGTGGTACGCGACCTCGACCTCCGGGCCCACGCCTTCGACGAGGAACAGTCCGCTATCGCCGATGAGCTCGCCGCTCTCCTTGAGCTCGACGGCCCAGAGCGCGAATCCGTGGTCGCGCTCGTGCCGGATGAATCGCTCGATCGAGCCACGCGTCCGCTCGACGCTCGGCGACGCGCCGCGCGGAATGAAACGCATCGCTTCGTCGTCGCCGAACACACGCTGGTGCAGCGCCGGTGCGTCCTGCGGCGTGAACGATCGGATCACGAGGCGCTGCGTCTCGATCGGCAGCGGCACGACGCGAACATAACGCAGAATCAGCGACGTGGCAGAGGTGCGGCCCTTCGCGGGCCTGCGGTACGACGAGCGCATCGCGGGACCGCTCTCCGACCTGATCTGCCCGCCGTACGACGTGATCTCGGCCGACGAGCGAAGGCGGCTCGCGGCACGGAACGAGCGCAGCTTCGTGCGGGTCGAGCTTCCGGACGCGACGGCGGCGGGATACGCGGAGGCCGCGCGGCTGCTCGAGCGCTGGCGCCACGAGGGCGCGCTCCGCGCGGACGGCGCGTCTCTGTACCTTCACGAGCACGACTTCACGCTCGACGGCGCGCGCGCGACGCGACGCGGCGTCTTCGTCGCGCTGCGCCTGTACGAGGCCTCGGACGGCATCGTGCTCCCCCACGAGCGCACCTTCCCCAAGGCGAAGGCCGACCGCCTCGAGCTGTTACGCGCCACGCGCGCGAACACGAGCCCGATCTTCGGGATGATCGACGGCCGCGCGTTCTCGACGCTCGGCGGCACCCCGGGCGAGGACGCGGGGAGCGCGACGCTCGGCGGGGACGCGCATCGGCTCCGGCGCATCACCGCGACGGCGGCGATCGAGCGGTTCGCGGAGGCGATGCGCGACGAGCGCGTGTACATCGCGGACGGCCACCACCGCTACGAGACCGCGCTCGCGTACGCGAAGGAGCGCGAGGCGGCGCCGGGCGCGCCGGAGTCGTTCGTCCTCACGTACCTCTGCGCGCTCGACGATCCGGGGCTTCGGATCCTCGGTACGCATCGCATCGTATCGGGCGGCGCGGCCGGTATGGACGCCGCGCTTCGCGCGTTCGACGCCTCGCCCATCGACCGCGCCGCGCTCGGAGAAAGGCAGCCCGGGATCGTCCTCGTGCGGGACGGCGTCTTCACGAGGCTCGAGCCGCGCCCCGACGCCGACCTCTCCGCCCTTCCCCCGGCGTGGCGCGCGCTGCCGGTCGCGATCGCCGAGGAGCTGCTCCTCCGGCAGGCGCGCGAGGCGGGCGCGGAGATCGCGTACGAGCACGACACCGATCGCGCCATCGACGCGGCGCGCGGCGGGCGCGCGGCCGTCCTCATCCGCGCCGTCGATCCCGCAACGCTGCGGTCCGTCGCGGACGCGGGCGAGCGGCTTCCCCAGAAGACGACGTACTTCTACCCGAAGGTCCCGACGGGACTGGTGATCCGCTCGCTCGACCTCGGTTAGCCGAGATACGGCCACAGCGTGCGCGCGATCTCATCGATGGATACGCCGAGGAAGAGCCCTCGCCGTCGTACAGACCAGCCGCCCAGGCGATCGCACGGTCACGATCAGCCGATAAACGTGAGGGCGGACGGGTGTTGACCACGCCGGCGGGGAGGGCGGGATTCGAACCCGCGGAGCCAGAAAACCCGACTCAGAAGTTTAGCAAACTTCCGCACTCGACCACTATGCGACCTCCCCGGAGGTCACGTCTCGATGACGATAGTAGTGGTTCGTGCTTCTAGCATCCATGGTGTGGACGAGCGGATCCTCGCGATCGACATCGGCGCCGGCACCATGGACGTGCTCCTCCACGACCCGACGCAGCCGATGGAGAACGCGATCCAGCTCGTGCTCCCATCGGCGACCGCCATCGTCGGCCGCCGCATCGAGAGCGCGCGCCGCGCGGGCAGGCCGGTGTTCCTCCACGGGAATCTCATGGGCGGCTACCACACCACCAACGCCGTGTGGCGCCATCTCGAGGCCGGGCTCGCCGTATACGCGACGGAGCGCTCCGCGCGCACGGTGCACGACGATCTCGATCTCCTTCGGATGCGCGGCGTCCAGATCGTCGACGAACCGCCGGCCGGCGCCGTACCGGTCGAGCTCCACGACCTCGACCTGGCGCGCCTCGCCAAGGCCCTCGGGCCGTACGACGTCACGCTCCCCGCGACGATCGCGGTCGCGGCGCAGGACCACGGCTTCTCGCCCAAGGCGTCCAACCGGCTCTTCCGCTTCGAGCACTGGCGTCGCTTCCTCGTTCCGGGCGGCACGCTCGCCGATCACATCTGGACACGGCCGCCGGAGTACATGACGCGCCTGCGCGCGATCCAGGACGACGCGCCCGGCGCGATCGTCGCCGACACCGGCCCGGTCGCCGTGCTCGGCGCGCTCGAGGACGAGCGCGTCGCGGCCGAAGCGACGCGCGGGGTCTGCATCGTGAACGTCGGGAATCAGCACACGCTCGGGCTCCTCGTCCGCGGCCAGGAGCTCTTCGGCGTCGTGGAGCACCACACCGAATCCATGACCACCGAGAAGCTCGAGCGCCTCATCTCGCGCCTCGTCGCGGGCACCATCACCCACGACGAGGTGTTCGACGACGGCGGCCACGGGGCGCTCGTGCTCGACGCCTATCGCGAGAACGGCACGTTCGCGTTCGTGGCGGTGACCGGACCGAATCGCGCGATGGCCAAGCCTCTCGGCTGGTATTTCGCCGCGCCGCACGGCGCGATGATGCTGAGCGGCTGCTTCGGGCTCGTGCGCGGTGTGCGGGCGAGGCTGGGGCAAATGAAAGACCCCGCCGAAGCGGGGTCTTTCGAAAGGTTGCCGGACCGGAGCGTTACTTGATGAACTGCCGGAGCCACGGGTCCGCGAAGTAGACCGCGAACGCGATCGACGCGATCCACATCCAGCGGCTGACGTCGCCCGACTTCCCGCTCGCGAGCTTGAGCAGCGCGTACGCGATGAAGCCGACGCCGATGCCGTTCGTGATCGAGTACGTGAGCGGCATCACGAAGATCGTGAGGAGCACCGCGAATCCGGTGGCGAAGTCGATGTTCCCGATCTTGTTCAGGTCCAAGATCGGCCGGAACATGAACCACCCGACCAGCATGAGGGCGGGCGCCGTCGCCTGCGGCGGCACGATGCCCGCGATCGGCGCGAGCAGGACCGACAGCAGGAAGAGGATCGCGGTGACGAGGCTCGCGAGCCCCGTCTTCGCCCCTTCCGCGACGCCCGCGCCGGACTCGATGTACGTGGTGTTGCTCGACGTGCCGAAGATGCCCCCGAAGAGCGCGCCCAGTGAGTCGACCCAGAAGACGCGGTCCACACGATCGATCGTTCCGTCCGGCTTGAGCCAGCCACCTTCGGACGCGACCGACACGACGGTGCCCGCGGTGTCGAAGAAGTCGGAGAGCATGAGCGAGAAGACCGTGAGGATCGCGACGAAGAACCCGAGGCGGAACACCTCGAGCAGGGCGACGTTGCCGTTGACCGTGCTGAATACCGCACCGACCGTCGAGAAGTCGGGTGCGTCGAAGAACGACTTCGGCATGACCGCGACGCCGGGAAGATCCTTGTACGTGGCTCCGCCGGTCCCCGCGTTCACGGCGATCCCGATGATCGTCGCGCCGATGATGCCCAGGATGAGCGCTCCCTTGACGTTGCGCGCGTAGAGGAACGCGGTGAGCAGCAGTCCACCGATCGTGACGATCGCGGTGGCGCTGTTGAGATTGCCGAGCGCGACCGGGTCGGACGGGTTGCCCGTAGCGACCGCGAGCCCGCCGTTGAACGCGCCGATGGTGAAGATGAACGCGCCGATGCCGGCGCCGATGCCGAGCTTGAGCGGCACGGGGACGGCGTCGAGGAGCGCGCGGCGGATGCCGAGCGCCATCGCGACGCAGATCGCGAGGCCTTCGAGCGCGACCACGCCCATGGCGCCCTGCCACGAGAGGCCGGCGCCCTTCACGAGTCCGAACGCGACGACGGCATTGATGCCGAGGCCCGCCGCGCCCGCGTACGGGTAGTTCGCCCACAGCGCCATGCCGCCGGTGAAGAGCGCGGCCATGACCGCGGTCGCCGCGACCACCGCCGGGAATGGGATCCCCGCGTTGCCGAGCACGACCGCGTTGACGACGAGGATGTAGGACATGACGAGATAGTTCGTGAGACCGCCGCGGATCTCCGTGCCGACGGTGGATCCCGACGCACGGACCTTGAACTGGCGCTCGAGCCAGCTCACGTCAGCGCTCATCGCGCTGCTCCCTGCTGCCATCTTTCCCTCCCTTGCCTCTCGGTACCTCTGCAGGCCGTGCTGGGCATGACACCTCCGGGCTCGAGGCTCACACCGGCACGCGGGAAAGCGCGAAAGGAAGCGCTGCGGATTCTATCGCGGAGGTCAGCGCTCGCCCGCGCTCACCGCGCAGCGCGCGGTCGGGGCCGGCAGCGACCCGCTCGTGAGCACCACGTCGTAGACGTCGACGCCCGCGCCGACCGGGCGCACGAAAAAGAACGCGGCGCCGAGGCGCATCTCCCGGTCGGTCGCGCCGAGGGGCGTCGTCGCCTCGCCGCTCGCCTTGGCGAGTCGAACGGTGTACGGCGCGATCCCCGGCACGGCGTTGCCGTAGGCGTCCCGCAGCTCGACGGCGGCGACGGCGATCGCGCTGGGGTCATTCGCGACGAGGGCCGGGGCGAAGGAGCAGCTCAGCTGTGCCGGCGCGCTCGGGGCGAACACGATCGTCCGGGTCGAGCCGAGCAGTCCCGGCGCGCTCACGCTGAAGCGGCACGCCGGATACGCGCCGGCGGACTGCACGTGGAACCAGGCGCGACCATCGACGGCCACGCTCGTGGCGGACTCGAGGTACGCGTTCCCACCTCCGGCGCCGGCGCACGTCGCGGGGTCGAGCGCGGCCGTCACCGCGGTGGTGTCGTCGCCGCCGACGAGCTCGACGTTCACGTCGTCGATGTCGACGGCGATCGTGAGGCGCTCTCCGACGACCTTCGGTGAGTCGCTGCCGCTGATGGTGAGACGCTCGGCGATGCCGGGCTCGGGGATCGTGGCTTCCTGGTAGTAGCCATCGCCGCCGAACACGAGGGCGTCGGGGATGAGTCCGACGGCGCCATCGAAGCGGACGGTCGTGCCGGGCGCGGTGCCGCCGGGGACCGCGATGTCGTAGCTGAAGAAGGCGAGCTGCCCGGGCGCGACGGCGTGCGCGACCGTCGCGTACACGCCCGTCGAGTACCAATCTCGCGCGAACTCGGCCGTCGCGTGGGGCGCGCCGCAATCGACGCCGTCCGTGCCGCAGGCCAGCAATCCGACGACGTTCGGCTCCCACGGCTCGGCGCCGTCGTTCAGGAAGATCGCGGTGAAGCGCGCGGTCGCGCCGGGGACGACGGTGACGAACGCGGACTCCCCGACGTAGCTCGCGCTGTACCGCTCCGCGGCGCGGGCCGGCTCCGGGGACGCCACGACCCACGCGAGAGCGAGAGCGAGCGCGGGCGTCGTGAAGCGCATGCGGCCTCCGTCTGCGCGATCCGGTCATGCCGGGTACGCGGGACGGTAGCGCGCGGATTCACACGAGCGAGGCCCGCGACCGCGTTTCTTACTACCTTCTTACCTGGGTCGCGTTTCGTCGGGGTCGAGCCACAGCTCGGCGACCAGCCGGTCCGCCGCATCCGGCCCGACGAGCCCGGTGATCGCGTCCCGCACCGCGCTCGCGCAGGAGGCTCGCAGCTCGCCCGGCGGCGCCCCGGCGGCGAGGGTGTGCGCGGTGAAGCCGGCATGCAGCGCCCTCGCGACCGCGTCACGCACCCGGTCCGTCATCTCGGCCGAGAGCGCCTGCGTCCGCGCGAACGGCGGCACGACGCGCCGCGCGATCACGCCGGCCTCCTCGCGCGACAGCTCGCCGACCCGCGCCGGGCCGTACCACCGAGCGCCGGCTGCGGACGGTTCGCTCACCTCGTCCGCGCGGTAGCCGAGCTCGCGCAGCGCGGCGTGCGTGCGATCGAGCGCGGACGGATCGGAGAACCCGAGCCGCAGCAGCTCTCCGCGGTGGTCCACCTCCGCCGCCACGACCCCATCGAGGGACTGAAGACGCGCCAGCACGGGCGCGATGCGCGAGCCTCAGCCGAGGCCCGCGGCGGCGCTTCAGCCGAGGCCGCGGAGCCGGAGCGTGACCTCGGCCGTCACTCGGCGCAGCAGCTCAGCTTCGAGACGTCCTTGAAGAACGAGAGCGCGACGATCTTGAGCGCCTCGGCCATCGTCGGGTAGACGTGGACCAGGTCGATGAAGTCGTGGACCGTCGCGCCGAAGCGCATCCCCATCGCCGCCTCGTGGATCACCTCGCCGGCGTCGCGGCCGACCATCGAGACCCCGAGGACCTTGCCGCTCGCGGCCTCCAGGACCATCTTGATGATCCCGCGCGTGTCGCGGACGGCGCCCGCGCGCGGCACGAGGTGGATCGGCACGGTGTTGCAGCGGCAGACGAACCCGCGCGCGTTGGCCTCCTCGTCGGTGAGGCCGACGACGGCGACCTGCGGGTCGGTGAAGATCGTCCGCGGGAGCACGGCGTGGTCCACCGTCCGAGCCTCGCCGCCGAGCGCGTTCCCGGCGGCGATGTTGCCGTCGTGGGCCCCGACCGGCGTCGCCATCTGGGCACCCTGTTGCCCGCCGATGACGTCGCCCGCGGCCCAGATGTGCGGCACGCTCGTGCGCAGTCGCTCGTCGACCTTCACGAAGCCGCGCTCGTCGAGCGCGACGCCCGCCTCGGCGAGGCCGATGCCGTCGGTGTTCGGCACCCGGCTCGTCGCGACGAGCAGCCGCTCGGCGCGCACCTCCCCCTGGCGGTTGTCGGTCTCGACGATGACCGTCACGCCACCCTCCTCGCGGCGGACGCCGAGGATGCGCGTGCCGGTCCGGATGTCGATGCCCTCGGCGCTGAGCACCTCGTGGACGGCGATGCCGACCTCCGGCTCGTATCCCGAGAGGATCCGTGCGGAGCGCTGGAGCAGCGTCACCCGTGTGCCGAGCCGCCCGAAGAGCTGCGCCAGCTCGAGGCCGATGTACCCGCCGCCGACGATGACGAGCGAGCGCGGCTGCTCGGTCAGCTCCATCGGCTCTTCGGAGGTGAGCAGGTCGCTGGTGAGGTATGGCACCCCGTCGAGGCCGGGGATCCGCGGGATCGCCGGGCGCGAGCCGGTCGCGACGAGGACCTGCTCGCCCCGCAGGCTGCGCCCGTCGAGCTGGACGGTGTGCGGATCCGTGAGCGCGGCGCGGCCCTGGGCGATCGAGATTCTGTCGCTCTCGCCGACGATCGACTCGTACTTCCGTCCGCGGTAGTCGTGGATGACCTCGTCCTTGCCGGCGACGAGAGAGCGGAAGTCGAGGTCGAGCTTCTTCCCGCCGAGGCCCGGGAAGCGCGGGTGCTCCGCCTCCCAGTAGATGCGCGCCGCCTCGATGAGATTCTTCGAGGGCAGGCAGCCCCGGTTCACGCAGGTGCCGCCGACGGTGCGCGACTCGGTCATCACCGCGGTCTTGCCCAGCTCCGCGGCCTTCAGCGCCGCGGCGAAGGCCGTGGAGCCGGACCCGAGGATCACCAGGTCGTAGGTGTCGTTCATCGCGTCACCTCCCTTTGCGCCGGCTCAGCCGGAGCGCAGCAGTCCGTATTCGCCGCGCGGTCGAGGCGCCAGCCGCGCCGCCGCAGCCAGAGCGCCCCGAGGATCGTGCCCACAAGCAGCGCGCCCCCGGCGAGCGCCGGCCCGCCCGAGGCGAGCAGCCACGCGCCGGCACCGGTCGCTAGGAGGGCGCCGAGGAGCAGCGGGCCGCCACAGCAGAGGGCGACCAGCCCCACCACGAGCGCGGCGCCGCCGAAGCCACCGGCGTCTTGTCGCATGCCTGCACCCTCCCCTCGCGCGATCCCTGATATTTCAATAGACACCATAGCATCGAATTTCATCGATGGGAGTGGTAGGCTCGAGCGAGTGAGGATCCTGGGAAGAGCGTCGCTCATCGCCGGCCTGGTCCTGGTCTCCTGCGGGACCACGAACGCTGGCGGTCCCGTCGCGCGGAACGAAGCGCCCGATCGTCACGAGGCCGCGGCGACCGCCGCCCCCGCCGCCGCTCGCGTCGCCGCGCTCACGATGAGGACGACCGACGGCAAGGACATCGCGATCCCGACCACCGGGCACCCGACGATCGTCTACTTCATGGCCGCGTGGTGCGTGTCTTGCGTCCAGGGCGCGGTGAACCTCGCGCAGATCTATCAGGACTACGGCAGCCGCGGCCTGCAGGTGATCGCGATCGACGTCGATACCGGCGAGACTCCTGCCGACCTCGATCGCTTCCGCTCGCTCGCCGGCAATCCCCGATACTTCTGGGCGATGGACGCCGGGCAACGCGCGGCGCGCGCGTACGCGGTGCGCTCGCTCGACGCTACGATCCTCGTCAGCGGCTCGGGCGAGATCCTGTTCCGCTCCGAGTCGCTGCCCGACCCGAACACCCTGCGCCGCGCGGTGCAGAAGGCGCTGGGGCAGTAGCGGTGGCCGCGAGGAGCGCGAAGGCCACACGCGCGCGCGAGCTCGACCCCGAGGACCCCGAGGTCATCGCCCGCTTCTTCCACGGCCTGGCCGATCCGACGCGCGTGGACATCCTGCTGTTCCTGCTCGAGGGGCCCAAGACCGCCGGCGAGATCGTGCGCCACCTCGGGCGCTACCAACCGAGCGTCTCCGCGCACCTCACCTGCCTGCGCTTCTGCGGCTACGTCGAGGCCCGCCGCGAGGGGCGCACCGTCGTGTACGAGCTGCTCGATCGCCGCGTGCGCAACCTGCTGGAGATGGGCGAACGGATGCTCCGCGAGAACGCCGAGCGGATCATGGCCTGCCGGGTCATCGCCCCCGCGGAGCCGGGCTAGCGCCGGAGGTGGATCCGGCTCTCGGCCTCGCGTTCGGTGCCGGCGTGCTCGCGATCGCCAACCCCTGCGCCCTCGGGATGATCCCGGCCTACCTCGCGCTCCACGGCGGGCGCACTGGGCTGGCGGCCGCGACCACCGGCCTGCTCGCCCTGGTGCTCGGGTTCGTCAGCGTCTTCGCCGCCGTCGCGCTCGCACTCGCGCTGTTCGGCCACGCGCTGCTGCGCGCGGCACCCTTCGTCGCGGGCGGGATCGGCCTGGTCCTGCTCGCCCTGGGGTTCGTCACGCTCCTCGGACGGACCGTGCACCTCGCGCTGCCGGGCGCTCGTGTCGCAGGTGGAGGTCCGCGCTTCGGTGCGCGGCTCGCGTTCGGTGCGACCTACGCGCTGGCGTCGCTCGGCTGCGCGCTGCCCATCTTCCTCGCCTTCACCGGCGTCGCGCTCACCGATCGCGACGCCGCAGGCCTCCTCGGCACGCTCGTCGCCTTCGCGCTCGGGACCGCGGCATCGCTCGTCGCCCTCGTCGCGCTCGGCGCGGCGACCGGCTTCGCCGGCCGCTTCCTGCGCAGCCCCGCGCTCGCGCGCTATGGCGGCGGGGCGCTGCTTTCCGCGGCGGGCCTGTATCTGCTCTACCTCCAGCTCGGGTTCCTGATCGGCTACCCGTTCGGCATCCCGGTGATCACCCTGCCGCTGTAGGGCGCGGGAGGCCGGCCCGGATCGCGGGTCGTCGCGGCTACGGAGCGGGCGCGGGGCTCCAGCACGCGAGCGCGGAGGCGAGCACGAACCCGGGCGGGCGAGCGCGCTTCAAGCGATTAGCAGACGCTACTCGAGCCGCGCTCATCCGCGCGACACGTAGAGCGGTCCACGTTTGGGCCACCTCCCGCACCGCACCTGCCGAGCCGTGCCAAGCGGCCGGGTTTGGATCGTCGCGCGAGCGACAAGCGACAATTGCGCCGGTGAGCGTGAGCGCGAGCGCCCGGCATCTTGAGGGCCTGGCCGCGGGCCTGCGTGTCGATCGACATGAGCTCTCCGGCGCGTTCGGCGATAGCGGCATCCTGTTCCCACTGGCGGCGTCGCTCATCGCGGTCAACGGACTGAACCCGACGGTCGTCTTCCTCGGCGCCGGCCTCTACTACATCGCCGCGGGTCTCTATTTTCGTCTCCCCATGCCGGTACAGCCGCTCAAGGCGTTCTCCGCGATCGCCATCGCCGGAGCGCTGGCGCCCTCGGTGATCGCCGCCGGCGCCCTGATCCTGGGAGCTGCGTACTTCCTTCTCGGCGCGACCGGGCTCATCAATGTCGTCGGCCGATATGTCCCGACCGCCGTCGTGAAGGGCATCCAGCTCTCGCTCGGTGTCACGCTGCTGCTGTCGGCGTGGAACCTCGCGCGGCGCCCTCAGGGTCTCACAGCGCTTCCAGCGGCGGTGGCACTCCCCGGGACCACCGTGAGCCTCGGGCTGCTCATCGGCGCGGGCGCGCTACTGCTCGCGCTCGTTCTTCTCCGCTGGCGCCTCGCGCCGGCGTCCATCGTGGTCCTCTCGCTCGGCGCACTCCTCGGCGTGTTCGGCGGGAGCGACCTCGGGATCCTGCACCTCGGACCGGTTCCGGTGTCCCTCGTCGTCCCCGCGGCCGGCGACTGGTGGATCGCGCTCACGCTGCTCGCGATCCCTCAGCTCCCGCTCTCCGTCGGCAACGCGATGATCTCGATGCACGATGTCGCGGCTTCGTACTTCGGCCCCGAGGCCCGGCGCGCGACGCTCACGGGCATCGCCAAGTCGATGGGCCTGGCGAACCTGGCCGTGGGCGTATTCGCCGGAATGCCGATGTGCCACGGCGCGGGCGGCATGACGGCGCATCATCGCTTTGGTGCGCGGACCGCCGCGGCCACGATCGTGATCGGCGTGACCTGCCTGCTCCTCGGTCTCGTCTTCGGCCAGTCCGCGCTTCAGCTCGTCACGCGAGGCGTTCCGCCGGCGATCCTCGGCGCGCTGCTCGCCTACGTGGGCTGGGAGCACATCCAGCTCACCCGCGCGCTGCGCGGCGCGTTCGCCTGGGCGACCTGCCTGATCGTCGCGGCCGTCGCGACGCTCAGCGCCAACCTCGGGTGGGGCGTCGTCGTCGGGATCGCGTGGTGGTACGCGGCGGAGCTCGTCGCTTCCCGTTATGCGCGTGCTCGCGCGTGAGAGGCGCCCGGTGGGAGCAGGCTCGCGGCTCGCGCACGAGCCAGCGCGTGCTCTTCCTGTGCAGGCACAACTCCGCCTCGCTCGCAGATGGCCGAGGGACTGCTGCGCCACGAGACCGGCGGCCGTTACGACGCGTTCGGCGCGGGCCTCGAAGCGGGCTCTCTCCGACCCGAGGCGATCGAGGTCATGCGCGAGATCGGCATCGACATCGCGCCCCAGAAGAGCACGACCGTCGACATCTTCGCCGGCCAGCCGTTCGCTGCACTGGTCGTTCCCGGATCCCGCCGCCGTGAGCGCGCCCGTTTACCGGAAGAGGAAGTAGCGCAAGGCCAGGTCGACGGTCGCGATGGCGATCGTCAGTCCGGTGACCGGAAGGCCATACCGCAGGAATCCCAGGAAGGCGATCGGCTCTCCGCGCGCCTCGCTCATGCTCGCCACGACGACGTTCGCCGACGCGCCGATGAGCGTCGCGTTGCCGCCCAGACCGGCCCCGAGGGCGAGCGCCCACACCGAGGGCTCGATCGGCAGACCCTGCCGCGCGAGCTCCTGCAGCAGCGGGACCATCGTGGCGGTGTACGGGATGTTGTCGACGATCGCCGACAGGAGCGCACTGAGCCACAGCACCGCGAGCGCGGTGATCTCGGGCCGTCCCGCCGTGATGGCCAGCACGGCCCCGGCGAGCGCGCCGACCACGCCGGTGTCCACGAGCGCGCCCACCAGGACGAACAGGCCAACAAAGAAGAACAGGGTCGGCCACTCGACCTGCGCCAGCACGTCGTGCACTTCGATCCGCGAGACGAGCAGCACTGCCGATGCGCCGAGGAGCGCGATCGTCGCACCCTCGAGCCCGAGAGGGCGTGCGAAGAGGAACAGCACGATGGTCGCCGCGAGCACGACCAGCGAGCGGCTCGCGAGGGTGCGGTCGACGACGCTCTCATCGAGCCGGGTCATCTGGCGGAGCTCCTCCGCGGAGAGAGCGGCGGCCCGAAGGTCAGCGCGGAACAGCCGACGAGCCATCAGCAGGTACGCCAGGAGCGACGCCAGCGCAGCGGGCGCCGTGTGCAGGAGGAAGGCGACGAAGTCCTTGCCGAACGCGCTACCGATGATGATGTTGGGCGGATCGCCGATCAGCGTCGCCGTCCCGCCGATGTTCGACGCGAGGACTATGGAGATGAGGAGCGGCAGCGCCGACATGCCCCGGCGCTCGGCGACCGAGAACGCGATCGGCGCGAGCAGGACGACCGCGGTGACGTTGTCGAGCAGCGCGCTGACGAGCGTACTGACCAGGGCCAGCGCCACGAGGAGCCGGTACGGATCGGCCTTCGTGAGGCGAACGATCCGCACCGCCAGCCAGCGGAAGAACCCGCTCCGGGCGATGACGTTGGCGATGACCATCATCCCCGCCAGCAGGAAGATCACGTTCAGGTCGATGTGGGCCAAGGCGGCATGCTGAGGGACGATCCCGAGCGCGACGATCAAGAACCCCGCGAAGAGGGCGACGATCGTCCGGTGGACCTTGTCGGTGACGATGAGGACGTACGCGGCGAGGAAGAGGCCGACGGCCACGAGCTGCTGAGCGTTGTCGGGCATGCGGACACCTCCGCCGACCCGTCTTCCCGGCTCCCCTAGATCCAGGCGCCATCGTACCGTGCGCGAGGGCTACCCGTTGGACCGCGCCGGCTCGAGATCCTCGTCCTCGACCGCGACGAGCTCCTCGCGAGAGCGCGTGGACGGGTGGCGAGAGGAAGCGCTGCGCGATCGCGGTCGGGACGATCGCGGACACGATCACCGCCATCACCAGGTACGCGAGGCCTGTGCTCACGAAGAACGGCGCGAGCCAGGAAGAGCGCGAAGAACGCGCCCTTGATCTCCGGGCTCGATCACCCGGTCGCCATAGCGGCGGAGGAAGGGGCGCTCAAGGGTATGACAGAAGACCCAGGCCCGACGAAGAGGTTGAAGATGCTCCCGAAGTAGTCCAGCAACTCGGGCAGGACCCCCCTGCGTGGCGTAACGCCGGAGCTACCGGCTTGACGCGACCGCGTGGCGCCGGCATTCTTTACACCGTGGCAACAGAAGTAAAGAAGCGAACGCGGGGGACAGCACGGATCAGCTCGAAGCATCAGGTGACGATCCCCGCGGCGGCGATGCGCCGCGCCGGGCTCCGCACCGGTGACGAGCTGCGCATCGTAGAGGCGGGGCGGGGCCGGGTGGTGCTCGCCCGAACAGCCGACGCGATCGTTCGCCACGCCGGAGCGCTCACTGGGGTGTATCCGAAGGGCTACCTCGCGAAGTCGCGGAACGAGTGGCGGTAACGGTCGTCGACGCGAGCCTGATCATCGCGCTGCTGGATGCCGACGACGCGCACCACCAGCGCGCGACCGCTACGCTCGCCGACCCTCGTCTCGAGGACATCGTCTTGCCGGCGAGCGCCTACGCCGAGACGCTTATCGGGCCGAGCCGGCGCGGTCCGGCCGCGATCAAGGCGGTCGATGACCTTCTGAGCGACCTCGCCGCTGAGGTGGCCCCGATCTCACGCGAGGTCGCACGCCGGGCGGCCCGGCTTCGCGCAGCGCGCCCGTCGCTCCGGCTCCCCGATGCGCTCGTGCTCGCGACCGGCGACGTCCTCGAGGCCACGGCCGTCCTGACGACCGACCGCCGTTGGAGCCGCTACGGCCGGCGGGTTCGCGTCATCTGAGCGACGTTGCTCGTGCGGTCCCCCGCTTCACGCTGACAAGCAGGCGCCACGTCGTGCATGGTCGTGGGGGTCAGCCTGGGGGTCAGTGATCGCGTTGCGACAACGCCTCGAGCTCTACGGACTTCCTCTCGCAACCGCCGCCATCGGCGTAATCGAAACTGTCCTCGGTGTTCTGAGCGTGCCGATCGGCGCCGCGATCGCGGTGAGCGGTGCGATCCTTGTCGCGGCACTCGACATTCGGGGTCGCATGCGGACGGTCGAGGCCTCGCGCGAGGCTGAACAACGTGCCCTCGCGCGGCTCGCTGAGGCGGCGGTGAGGTTGCAGCGCGGCCGTCGAAGTCCCACACTGGACCTACACCCCCTGCCGCTTCGTCGGCAGGGTGCGAGGGCCGCCGAAAGGCGGCTCTCAGCGTTTACGGGGGACCGCTGAACCGTGCGCACCATCGTCTATATCGACGGCTTCAACCTCTATTACGGTGCGCTGCGTAGGCGCCCACATCTCAAGTGGCTCGATCTGTCGAAGCTCGCCCGGTTGCTCCTGCCCGGGGACGAGATCGTCGGCATCCGCTACTTCACCGCGCGGATCAGCGCGCGCGCGAACGATCCTGATGGGCCGCGACGCCAGCAGGTCTACCTCCGCGCGCTGCGAACACTCGAGCCCCTCGTTTCCATCCACTACGGTCAGTTCCTGACCTCGACCACGCGGGCCGCCGTGGTCACGCCGCCCCCGCCAACGATCGAGGTCTGGAAGACGGAAGAGAAGGGATCCGACGTGAACCTCGCGACTTACCTGCTCCTTGATGCGTTTGACGCGCGGATGGAGCTCGCTGTGATCGTCTCCAATGACTCGGATCTCGTGACGCCGCTGAAGGCGTTGCGCCACCGCTTCCAGATCGCCATCGGCCTCGCGAATCCGCACGACCATCCGAGTCGGAGCCTCGTCCCGGAGGCCTCATTCATCAAGCAAGTCAGAGCGGGACCGCTTGCCGCCAGTCAGTTTCCGGACGTGCTCACCGACGATCACGGCGAGATCCGACGTCCGGACACGTGGCGCTGAAAACTGAGGCCCGGGGGCGAAGCTGGTGGGCCGCGTCCGCGCGCTCTTCCCGAGGCGGATCCATCCGGCGCGACCTGACGGTCACCGCTGGATGCGACGACTGATACCTTGGGTGGTCGATGGCCGTGACCGCCGCCCGCCTCGAGGACCTCGCGGCGTGGTGCGAGACGACACCCGATCTCGAAGAAGACAGGCAGGTAGCCTGGCGCCGCTTCTTCGCGGAGGACGATCCGCGACCGGTGCGCTACTGGCCGGGCGCTGGCGACCGCACCTCCCGGCTCTGCCGCTTCCTCGGCTGGTTCATGTTCTCCTACGAGCTGCCGCAGGGCGACCGGCCCGCCGCAAGAGCCGTCCGCGCGCTCTACGGTTCGGACGCCCGCGACGACGTGATGCGAGCGGTGCGGGCCGCTCGCTACGCGCTCTGCGTCGTCACGTCGGTGCTGCCGAGTCGGGCGGTCGTCCTCGAGCTCGAGGAGGAGCGCTTCGAGGTCCGTGACCGGCGCCTGTCGCGCGCGCTCAACGCGAACGCCTCACTCTGCGCCTATCTCGTGCCGACCGGACGGCGTGGGCAATGGCTGGTCGGCCCAGGGTGGCTCGAGTGGCCGATCCGCATCGGCCCGAACATGCGTCAGAACCTACGCCGCCTGCAGCCCGACCCGCTCGACGTCGAGCGGCTGCTGCAGTCGCGAGCGGCGGCCGAGGACGAGCGCCGTTCGCGGCCGCCTCAAGACACGTCCCTGGAGGATGCGGTGGCACGGATGACCGCGGCCGCCGAAGCTGCGGGCCGCTCGCGTCTGGTCATGGCGGCGTCCGATTGGCAGGCGCTGGTGCTCGCGCACCTCGAGGGACTCGACGCGATCGGCTTCAACGAGAAGGTCGCGGAGCTCGCCGGACCGTCCGACAGCGTCGAAGATCTGGATCCCTGGCTGCAGTTAGCCATGAACATCCGGAACGCGACCCCGCAGCCGGACCGGGGCGGGAAGACGGCCTACGAGCTGGCGCGTCAAGGGTCCTGACCAATGGAGCGGGCACAAGCGCGCGCCCTCCACATGCCTGATCGCCGCGACTGTGGTCGATGGCGAGGACCGTGCCGGGCCTACTCGGTGGACGCGGCCATCCCCGGAAGGACCTCGATCAGCTCGGCAATGACGCGCACTTCGGCGTCGGGCGAGAGCACGATCGGCTCGTAACCGGGCGCGTCTGCATCCGGGAGGAGACGGATCTGATCGTGCCGCCAACCCCCGTCGGGATCGGCGACCTTCTCGCTCTCGTACCGCTTGACCGTGTAGCTCCCGCCCGTGTCGGGATCGCTGATCGAGCGGTGCTCGACCACGACGATCCGGCCCTGCCGTGAACCCTCGACCGGGTGGCCGAAGACGCAGTACGCGCCATCGGAGATCCGCCTCTCCATCGAGCGGCCCACCACGCGTGCCACGAACCGCCCGGCGGTCGGCTTCGTTCGCCCGAGCGGCTCGACCCAGGCCTCGGGCTCAGGGGCTTCTCCGGCCGCGAACGCCCCAGCCGCAAGGGCGAGCGGGTAGAGCGGGACGCTATTGACAAAGCGCTTCAAGAACGGCGACGAGCGCGCGCCGATCACGAAACCAGCGAAACCGCCAGCAAAGTGCGGAGGGGGTGAGATTCGAACTCACGGTGGCCCGGAGGCCACAGCGGTTTTCAAGATGGCGTGGCGGCTTCGCGAACCTTAGCAATTTCGAGTGTTCTCGAACGTTCGCGGCGTTCGTCGTCCCGGCTTGTCCCGCCTCATCCCGGCTCATACCGATTCGTTGGCTGTACACGTGGCTGTACAGGACGCCGACGCATCCACGCGGCGGCGACGCTGGGTGTGGGAATCACCTCGAGCGCGGGAAGGCGTCCGTCAGAGTCGCCGCCTGATCGCGGCGAAGCTGAGCGCGTAGCCCCGGATCGCCTGTACGACCACTACTCGCTGCTCGAGGACGACCCCGGCGGCTACTCGGAGGAGAAGAGTGAGATCGAACGTGAGCGCATCGACTATCGCGAGGCCTCCGACGACCCCGCCGAACTCTCCGCATTTGAGCGACCTGCGTTTCGGCGTCTGATCCGTAGCAGGGTGAGGGCCAGCGGGAAGACCAGGCCTGGGACGAGCGCGATGAGGAGCGCCCGCTGGTCCAGCACCGCCGCATGTAGGAGCTCGGTGACCGCGGGCAGCGCCTGGCTGGCGACGATGATGCCGAGAGACGTCAGCGCCCAGACCACGAAAGGCCTGTTGGCGACGGGGTTGCTGACCGGGAACTGTCTTTCCGTCCGCATCACCAGCGCGAGCGCGGTGTGGCCGATCATCCAGGTGAAGAAGGCGCTGGTCTGCGCGATCTGCTGATCGCCGCTGCTCGTCCAGGCGGACAGGTAGGAGACGGTGACCGCGGCACCGAGAGCCACGCCGCCGGCACCGATCCGGCTGGCCAGCGCGGCGTCGAGAAAGCGACGGCGCAGCCCGCGGGGCGGCGATCGCATCAGGTCCACCTCGGCCGGCTCGGCGGTGAAGGTGATCGAGGCGAACACGTCCATGAAAAGCTCCATCAAGATCAGCTGGATCGGTGCGAACGGCAGCGGCGCCCGGACCAGGACGGCGACCAGCGACGAAAGCACGAGAGCGAGCTTCGCCGCGAGGTAGAACGCGACCGCCTTGCGCAGGTTCGCGTGGAGCTTCCGGCCTTCGCGGACCGCCGCGGCGATGGTGGCGAAGTTGTCGTCGGCCAGGATGAGGTCGGCCGTCTCCTTGGCGACGTCGCTGCCGCTTCTGCCCATCGCCACGCCGATGGCGGCCTGTTTGAGCGCCGGCGCGTCGTTCACGCCGTCGCCGGTCACCGCGACGACCTCGCCGGCCTCTTGGAGCGCGCGCACTATCCGCAGCTTGTGCTCCGGTGCGATCCGGGCGAACACGCTCTTGGTCTTGAGCGCGCTCGCAAGCTCCGTCTCGCTGGCGCGCTCGACGTCGCGGCCAGCGAGCACGTCGGTGCCATCGAGGCCGACCTGCGCGGCGATCGCGCGCGCCGTCGCGGGATGGTCTCCGGTCAGCATTAGCACCCGGATACCCGCGGCACGGACGTCGGCGATCGCGCCCTTCGCCTCAGGGCGGGGCGGATCTTCGAGCGCGATCAGCCCCAAGAACGTGACCCGCTCCTCGTCGAGCGGTGCGCCATTCGCTTCGGCCCGATCGGCGAAGGCGAGGACCCGCAGGCCCTCGCCGGCAAGTCGCTCGACCTCGGCGCGGATGGCCTCCCGGGCGGCGTCGTCCAGCGGCGCCTCTCCGCCATCGGTCGCCCGCTGCGTCGCCACCGCGAGCACGGTCTCGACCGAGCCTTTCATCGCGAGGCGAACACTTCCGCCCGCTCGGTAGGCGAGCGACATCCGCTTGCGCGTCTCGTCGAACGGCCACTCCTCGATGACCTCAGCCTGGCTCCGCAGGTGATCGACCGCCAGGCCCCGCTCCTCGGCCACTGCCAGCAGCGCCGTCTCGGTGGGGTCGCCTTGGAATGCCAGCGAGCCGTTCCGACGGACCGCCTGCGCGTCGTTCGCCAAGACGCCCGCGTTCAGCAGGCGCGAGCCGATGGGGTCGCCCGCGAGGTCGTGGCGCATCACCTGATGGCCGTCGATCCAGGCGCTGCGCACCGTCATCTGGTTCTGCGTGAGCGTGCCGGTCTTATCGGTGCAGATCACCGTGACCGAGCCGAGCGTTTCCGCGGCGACGAGTCGCTTGACGATCGCTTGGCGCCGCGCGAGCTGCAGCGCGCCGAGCGCGAGCACGACGGTGATGAGAATCGGCAGCTCCTCAGGGATCGTCGCGAAGGCGAGCGTCAGCCCCGACAAGACGGCGTCGGTCAGCGACATGCCCGCGAGCACGACGCCCAGGAGCGGCAGGACCGCGCTGAAGCCGAGGGCGACCCACACGAGCGAGCGGGCGAGCTGACCCATCTCGAGCTGCAGCGGCGTGCGCGGCTCCCGGACCTCGGCGACAAGACGGCCGATCCGCCCGAGCTCGCTCGCGGGACCGGTCGCGACGACCAGGCCCTGACCCTTGCCGCCGATGACGAGCGTCCCGGCGTAGGCCATCGTGAGGCGGTCGGCGAGCTCGGTGTCTGGCGCGAGCGCCGCGGCCGCGTGCTTTAACACGGCTGTGGATTCGCCGGTGAGGGGCGACTCGTCGACGCGCAGCCCGCTCGCTTCGAGCAGGCGAAGGTCGGCCGGGACGCGCTCACCCGGGCGAAGCAGCACCAGGTCGCCGGGGACGACCGTGTCGGGCGGCACGTCGCGCGCTTCGCCGTCGCGCAGCACCGGCGCGACTGTGCTGCCGAGCGCGCGCAGCGCGCGGATCGCGCGCTTGGCGCGGTACTCGGTCGCGATCTCGATGGTGAGGATCGCCACCGTGATCCCGATCACGGCGATGGCGTCGCGGTGCTCGCCGATCACGAAGTACGTGGCGCCGACGGCGAGCAGCAGCAGGATCATCGGCTCGCGGAGCTCTTCGAGGACCTCTTCCCACCACGGCTCGGCCCGCGCTGCGGCGGGACGGTTCGGTCCGTACTGACGTAGGCGCCGCGTCGCCTCGGCCGTGCTCAGTCCACGGCGGCCGGTCTCGAGGCGGCGCAGTGCGTCATCCGGCGCGAGGGCGTGCCAGGCGTTTCGCGCTTCGGCCTTAGCCGATGTCAAAGAGATCGTCCAGGAAGCCGCGGCGACGCCGGCGCCGGCCGTAGTCCTCGCGCTCGTCGTCCGCCGCGCGGCGGGCGTACTCACCCTCCGCTTCGGTGAGACGCTCCAGCTCGCCGCGGTCGAGGAAGATCCCGCCGCACTCGCTGCAGCGCTCGATGGTCACGCCGCTGCGCTCGTAGCTGCGCATCGGCGCACGGCACTTAGGACACTGGAGCTCGCTCGTCTGCGCCATCACAGTTGCTCCTCTTGGACAACGATTCAAACTCAAGCATACGCAACAAGTGTTGTAACCTAGGATCGGTGCGCTGGATCCTCCTCGCCTACAAGGCGCCGCAACAGCCCTCGACCGCGCGCGCCGCCGCCTGGCGGCTGCTCAAGGGCGCGGGCGCGCTTTACGTGCAGCAGTCGGTCTGCCTCCTGCCGGACCTCGTGCGCACGCGCGAGGTCGTCACCCGGGTCCAGGCCTTCGTCGAGCAGGCCGAGGGTGAGGCCTTCCTCCTCGACGTGAGCGGCATGAGCGCCGCCAGCGAGTCGGACGTGCGCGAGCGCTTCAACGCGCTGCGCGAGGCGGAGTACGCGGAGCTCCTGGAGCGCTGCGACGGGTTCCTCGAGGAGCTGCGGCGCGAGTCGGGGGTCGGGAAGTTCACCTTCGCCGAGGTCGAGGAGAACGAGGACGACCTCGTCAAGCTGCGCGCCTGGCTGCGCAAGATCCGCACCCGGGATTTCTTCGGCTGCGCCCGCGGCGCGGAAGCGGAAGCGGCTATCCGCAAGTGCGTCGTGCAGCTCGACGCCTTCACCGAGCGCGTCTTGGCACACGAGGGAGCGGTGTCGACCAAAGAGCGGATCCGCCTGCGCCGCTGACGTGATATGTCGGAGCCGCTGAGCACGCGGGCCGCGCTCGCCGTCTCGTTCGGCCTCGCGGCGCTCGTCGCGCAGGGCTCGCTCGCCGCCGCGGCCTCCGGAGCGGCGCCGCAGGCCGATGTCGAGATCCCGTGGTACCTCTTCCTCACGCCCGAGGTGATCACCGCGCTGCTGATCGCCTTCGGGATCATCATCGTCGTCGCGGCGATCGTCGCGTTCGTGCTCTATCGCTCGCTCCGCCGCAGCGGGCGCTGGGACCGCGCGATCCTCTTGCTGCGCTCGCGCTACGACGAGGGTCCGCGGGCGGAGCTGTCCGACCTGCGCCTCCGGCTCATGGACGCGCTCGCGGGCGCGCGGCGCGCGGTGGAGCTCAGTGCCGCCGCCTCGCGCAGCGGCGAGCTCGCCACCTTGCAGCGGCGCCTCCAGCGCCTCGCCGTCCCGCTCGATGGGCAGCTGCAGCTGCTGCAGGGCGAGCCGGACGAGGTGGCGCTGCGGCGGACGCTCGCTCCGGCGCGGTCGCGCGTGCGCGAGTTCGAGCGGGTCGCGCGCAGTCTGCGCGAGACGGCATCCGTGCAGCTCGAGGCCGAGATGACCGGCGAGCTGCCGGCACTCGGCGCGGCAGCCGAGCGCGAGCTCGCGGCGCTGCAGGCCGGCGTCGAGGCGCTCGAGGAGCTCACCGCGACGGGCGACCTTCGACCAACGAGCGGCCGCGCCGAGCGCCGGCCGATCGAATAGGGAGATTCCGATGAGCCTGTGGACGCGCATCCTCGCGCTGCTCCGGATCAAGACCGCGCGCACGCTCGACCGCCTCGAAGACCCTGCGGAGATGCTCGACGCCAGTTACGACCGTCAGCTCGAGCTCATGCGCGGCGTGCGCCGCGGCATCGTCGACGTCGCCGCTGCCAAGAAGCGCATCGAGATGCAGGTGCAAGAGATCGCCGCGCGCTACCAGGGCCTCGAGCAGAAGGCCCGCGAGGCGCTCACCCAGGGACGCGAGGATCTCGCGCGCGAGGCGCTCACCCGGCGCGCCGCCCTCGAGGCCCAGGCCCAGGGCCTGCGCGACCAGCACACCAGCCTCGAGGCGCAGGAACAGAAGTTGGTCACGAGCCAACAGTCGCTGGCCGCGCGCATCGAGGCGTTCCGCGTCGAAAAGGAGACGATGAAGGCCACCTACAGCGCCTCGTCAGCGCGCGTCCGGGTCAATGAGGCGCTCGCGGGGATCGGCAGCGAGATGAGCGAGGTCGGCGAGACGCTCGCGCGCACCCGTGACCGCATCGACCAGCTGAACGCGCGCGCGACCGCGACGGACGAGCTGCTCGATCGCGGCGTGCTCGCCGCGCCAGGCGGCGCGCCCGACGCCGACCTCGACCGTGCGCTCGGCACGACGTCGCTGAGCGCCGATGTCGAGCGGAAGCTCGCCGCGCTCCGAGCGGACCTCGGGCTTAAACCCGGCGATACGCCGCCGCGATAGCGCGGCGACCCGAGTGCTGCCGAGCGCGAACATCGCGGCCAAGCTGATCGCCGTCACCCTGGCCCTGTACCCACTTTGGGTGCCGGACCTGCCACAGTTTCGAGGCAAGGCGATGCGAGCGCGCGCATTCGCCTATTCGCTCCTGCCGCTCGCCATCCCGCTCACGTGGCTGCGGCGTGGTCGGCCGACGCCCTACCCGCACGCGGTCGATCTCCTGCTCAGTCTGCCGGTCGTGCTCGACGCCGGCGCGAACGCCTTCGATCTCTACCGACGCGTACGCGCGTTCGACCTCGCGGTCCACGGCGTCAATGCCGCCTTGGGTGTGTCGGCGCTCGGCGCGGGGCTGTCGCCACTCATGCCAAACCGCTGGTCAGCGGCCGCGCTCGCGACGAGCCTCGGCATCTCCGGCGAGGCGCTCTGGGAGCTGGCGGAGTACGGCGCGCTCAAGAGCGGCGAGGATGGTCTTGCGCTGACCTACGAGAACACGATGCTCGACATCCTGGCCTCGACTATCGGCGCGCTCGCCGGTGCCCTGGTGGTCGGCGCGCTCCTCTGGCCGCGCCGTGGCGAGGTCGGGGCGCTGTTCGGGTGGCGTCTCGTCGAGCGCGCCGCGCGGCCACCGCGTCGACCGGCCTGAGCAATTGGCGATCCCTGGTGGGATTCCCAATTTCCGACTTGACAGATCGGGATTCGTTAGGCGAGCCTAATTCTCGAAGTAAGCATGGCCTCGGTCCACCGGAGGCCACGACGGGGAGCAGCAGCTGTGGCATTCACTGACACCTTGGTCCTGGGCGCGATCGCGGGTTTCACGATCTTCCTCGGACTGCCAGTCGCCGGCCTGCGCACGACCGCGCCGCGCTACCTTGCCTTCCTCAACGCGATCGCCATCGGGATCCTGCTCTTCCTCTTCGTCGAGATCATGCACGCCGCAGCGGAGCCGGTCGAAGAGGCGCTGAAAGAGGGCAGCGCCGCGCTCAGCCAGCTGGGCGTCTTGCTCGTCCTCGGCTTCGGCCTCGGCCTGCTCAGCCTCGTCTATTACACCCGCCGGGTCGTCGTCGACCCGACCGCATCCGCGGCGCGCCTGGCGCTGCTCATCGCCGCCGGCATCGGGCTGCACAACTTCTCCGAGGGCCTCGCGATCGGGAGCTCCTCGCAGCGCGGCGACCTGACCCTCGCACTCACGCTCGTCGTTGGGTTCGGGCTGCACAACATCACCGAGGCCTTCGGCATCGCGGCACCCCTCGCCGGCCGACCCGTTGGCTGGCGTGTGCTCGGCCTCGCCGGTCTCATCGCCGGGGGTCCCACATTCTTCGGCACCATCGTCGGCTACAGCTTCACATCCGAACCGCTGGCGGTCCTGTTCAACGCCCTCGCCGGCGGCGCGCTCGTCTTCGTGATCGGCGAGCTCTTCGCGGCCGGCCGCAGGCTGAGCGCGCCGACCTGGAACGGCTGGGGCCTTACCGCAGGCTTCTTCGCCGCGCTGCTGACCGACTTCGCACTCGTCGCCGCAGGCGGATAGCCGGCACCGTCGCCCGCCGGCGCCGTAAGCGCACGGGGCACGCAGGAGGATCCGAGATCGTTGCCCCAAGCGCTCCGCGTCGTCGCGCATTCGCGGTCATCGCGATGGGGCTCCCGCTCCTCGGGCTGATCACGCTCAGCTATCTCGTGATCGGGCGCCAGACCACTGCCCTGGATAGCGCGCTGCTGCAGTCGGCTCGAGGGACAGGAGGACCGTTCGTCGAGCTGTTCAGCGGGCTGACGCACGCGGGCGATACGGCGATCATCGCCGCGCTTACGGCGGCGCTGGCCATCGTGCTGGCCGCGAAGAGTCGCGCGCGAACGAGCCTCCTAGTGATCTCTGGCGTCAGCAGCGCGGCCCTTGCGAATTCCGTCCTCAAGGTACTCGTCGCCCGGGCGAGGCCCGATCCGTTGCTCGCGCTCATCGGCGAGGACGGAGCGGGCTATCCATCGGGTCACGCTGCGCTCAGTGCGACCCTGTACGGCGTCGTCGCGGTCCTCATCGCGTGCACTGGCTTGCCGCGTCCGCTCCGCATCGGCGTCGTCGGCGCGATGACGATCCTCGTCTTGCTCGTCGGCGCATCGCGGGTCTATCTCGGCGTTCACTACCCCAGCGACGTCGTCGCCGGCTGGCTCCTCGGCACGATCGTCGTCGCCACGTTCCGGTGGCTCGGTCCTAGGGTTGATCGACGGTGGACCTAGCGTCGCTCCTTCCGCTGGTCGCGGTTGCCGCGGCCGCGATGATCGCGAGCGCCCTCGCGGCCGTGGCCGGCTTCGGCGGCGCGGCGATCCTCCTCCCGGTGCTGGTGTGGGCCTTCGGTGTGCGCGACGCGGTGCCCATCCTCACCGTGGTGCAGCTGGTCGGCAACCTTTCGCGCGTCGTGTTCAACCGCCACCAGCTCGTCCTCCCGGTCGTCGGCTGGTTCTCGCTCGGCGCCGTCCCGCTCGCCGTCGTGGGTGGGCTGCTCTTTGCCAGCGCACCCGCGCCATTCCTGAGCCGGCTACTCGGAGTGTTCTTCCTCGCGATCGTCGCCTACCGTCACACCTCGTTCGGCAGGCGCGCGCGCTTGGGTCTGCGCGGGTTCGCACCGCTGGGCGCGACCGCCGGTCTCATCTCGGCACTGGTCGGCACGGTCGGCCCGTTCGTCGCGCCGTTCTTCCTCAGCTACGGGCTGGTGAAAGGCGCATACATCGGGACCGAAGCGCTCACCGCGGTCGTGATGCACGTCGTCAAGCTCGTGGTCTACGGCGGCGCCGGGGTGCTGAGCCTCCCCGCGCTGCTGGTCGGCCTGCCGATCGGCATCCTGATGCTGCTCGGGACATACGTCGGCACGCGTCTCCTCGACCAGGTTCCCTCACGACTCTTCCCATTGCTTATCGAGGGCGTGCTGATCGTGAGCGGGCTCCAGCTGCTCCTGAGCTTCCGCTGATCTGACGAACCGCCGCACGACAACGAGGGGGCTAGGTCGATCGTTCTCGCATTCAACCCGCGGGAGCATCCTCTCGGCCCGCGCACACGCCCGCGATATTCGTGGTGGGGGGTTAGATCCGCGCTGCCTGACATCAGCCCGCGCGCCTGCGACGACCGCCGGCTCTCGCGTGAGCTCCAGGATCGCGCGCCGGCGCGCTCGTCCCAGCGCGCGCCCGATCGATACCGATCTCCGCGAGAAGTTCGAGGAACCTCAACAGGTCCGGGTGCGCCGAGGCCATGTGCCGCAACTCGTCCGCATCGTTGGCGATCGCAGCCCCGCAAGGCCTTGTCGGCGTGGTCGGGTTCACGGCAGCCGGCCGAAGGTCGATCCACCGCTCGCGTTCGGTCGGCTCGCGCGCGAACACAAGGACGTCGCAGCGCTGTGGATACTTCGTCAGCGAGGACTGCCGAGGCATCGACTGATCATGGCACGTCATCGTTCCGGCCCGTCCCGCTTCGTCCCGGCTCATCCCGATACGCACGGAGCCTGGATTGCGGGTCTGAGCCTTGGGATGATGCTGAGGTGCTGAGACCGCGGGTGGCCGCTGATCCCGTACGCAGTCGACGCGAGAGGTCCGCGATCGCTCAGATGCGATGACCGCCAAGCTAGCCGCTCGGCTGCGCCTGTGGCCGCGTGTGGCGGAAGTCGGCCCTGGTCGACGCCGCGCGCGCCGGACCGCTCCGCGACGCCTGTTGGCCGCCGTGTCGCCTCGTGGGCCGCGAGGGCGGCGGGGAGTGTGGTCCCCGTGAGACGGGCGCCCAAGTCCTACCCGCGCCCGCTCACGGCCCGCGAGTGCGCGACCCTCGAGCGCATGGCGCGCGGCATGACGCAGAAGATGATCGCGTTCGAGCTCGGAATCTCGATCAACACGGTGGGCAACATCGCGGCGAACGCCTATCGGAAGCTCGGCGTCCACAGCGCCGCAGCCGCCGTGCACACGCACCGCGACGTTCACTCTTGGTGCGGATCTCGCATCGACTTCGGTCCGATCCGCGAGCGACTTCAGGCGAGCCGCTCGACGTAAGGCTCCTGGCCTCGGCCGCGGGCACGCTCTCGGAACGGTCGTCCTGCAGACGCGCCGCCGTTAGCGGTTGGTTGCTGATTCGAACGGCCACAGCTGTGACAATAATCGAATGAGGCCGCTGTCTCGCCGCCGCCTGCTGATGCTCTCGACGGCGACCTTCGTCGCCGCCTGTGCGCCACAAGCGGCGCGTCCGGCCGACGCCCTCGTGCCGCTCTACGCGAACCCGGCGAGGAATGAGTGGCCGAGCGAGTTCGCGCAGCTCCCGGCCGAGGTCCAGGCGATGTACCGGTATGCGGTCGTGAACGAGGCGACCCTCAAGTGGTTCCCCTGCTACTGCGGCTGCGTCGCCGCGGGGCACCGCTCGAACTTCGACTGCTACGTGCGCGAGGTGCTGCCCGACGGACGCGTCCGCCTCGACACGATGAGCTTCGGTTGAGACATCTGCACCGGGATCACGCGTGACGTGATCACGATGAAGGACCAAGGACTTGGACTGCGCGCGATCCGCCGCGCCATCGACGAGAAGTGGAGCGCTCGGGGTCCGGGGACGCCAACGCCCCTACCCCCCGAGTAGCGGCCGGAGTCCCGGGTGCGGACGACACGCCGCGCGCTCGTGCTCGGTTTCGTCCTCGGCGCAGCCTCGGTCGTGGCGCTCACGGCGCTGCTCTGGTTCGCGCTTGCCTCAGTTGCGCCCAACGCGACGCACCCATTCCAGCCGCAGCCCAGCCTCTCCGCAGGGGAGCGGCGGGGTGAGGCGATCTACGTCGCGAACTGCCAGACCTGCCACGGCGGGCGTACCGGGGGCTCCATGATGGAGTACCCGCCGCGACACAACGCCAACGGCCACACCTGGCATCACCCGGTCGCGGTCGGCCCGTCCGACGAACGCTTCACGATGTTCCGCGGGCTCCGGGGCGGACTACGCGAGAAAGTGCGGGAACTTGATCGGACCTGAGTCGAAAGTGGAGGCTCGTGCCGTGGCTGACGACCTGACCGTGACCCGCGACGGCGACACGCTCGTGATACGCATCCCGATCACGGCTCCGACACCGAGCTCGAGCGGGAAGACGCTCGTCGTCGCGTCGACCCGCGGCAATCAGAAGACCGCTGTCCAGATCGATGGCAAGGACCTGTACATCGGCGTGAACGCTTACGTGTACGCCGAGCCGAAGGTCAGGTAGACCGGGCGACGTCCGAGCGCGCCTCGCGCGACATGGATCCGCGAAGCACGACACCTACCCGAAGCCGAATGGCTCCGGCCGTCAAGCTGGCGTGCGGCTCTTGGGGGAACGACCTCTCGTCAGCGCGAGCGCGCTCAGCGCGGTCGACACCAGAGCGAGCACCAAGGCCGCCACAGCGGTGAGCTGGAGGGTGCCGAGCCGTTCTCCGATCTCACGCAGGGAGGCGTAGGTGTCGACGCCGTCGGGGTAGGCGATGCTCGTTGCCGCCTTGACGCTGTCGAATCGGTTGGGCCCGGACTCGAAGCGCTCGTCGATCTTCTGATCGCCGACCTTGCCCGTCAGTCGGAAGACGTAATCACCCGCGCGCGTCGGGAGGAACCGCGCGACGTAGACGCCGGCCTCAGCGCCGCGCTCGAACGGAAGCGAGATGCCGCCGGTGAGCCCACCGCTCGTGACCGTGACGGTCAGCGCGCTCTGAAGGTTCTCCACGCCCTTGTCCGTCGCCTTGTCGCGCACTTCGAGGTAGACGGCGTTGAGCAGCCCCGCGACCGCGGGCTCGTCGTTCCAGCCCATCTCGATGACGTACTTGCCGACCTCACGCCGCTCGTGCGCGAGCGCACGGCCGGCCGTTCCCAGCAGGAGGATCAAGGTCGCCAGAGCGACCAGGACGCGCAGCCCGTTTCGGCGGTTCATATGCGGGCCTCCTTCATCGGCGATCGCCGATGCACTTCACTGCGAACCCGCGCGCTCGGCCCGCGCGTTCATCCCGCAGAACGGCCGCGTGGTCACCGGAAGGAAGCCGTCCGCGCGCGGAAACGCCGCAGCGCGACGACCCCCCACACCACCTCGACCGCGGTGAACGGCCAGGCGCCCGCGAGCCAAGCGTAGAGGGCGGAGCTCCAACACGCGAGGGCGAAGGCGGCCACAGACCGTACGTCTCGCTCTTCGAGCCAGTAGAAGAGGAGCATCGCGCCGACGCTCGCCACCCCGAATAGCGTCAGCGCATCCATGTCCATGCCATAGGATATATGAGCGATGGCTCACACGTGGAACTGACCCTCGAGCGCTGCGCGGTCGAGTGCCTCCACCCGCAGCACGTCGGACCGCTCATCGGACGTGTCCTCGGCGGCCGCGAGGCGGAAGGGGTCGTCGCGACCTTCGACCTGCTCGCCGATCCGACCCGGGCCCGCATCCTCCACGCGCTCAGCCTCGCGGACGAGCTGTGCGTGTGCGACCTCGCGTGGCTGCTCGGACTCAGCCAGTCCGGCGTGAGCCACCAGCTGCGTCTGCTGCGCGAGCGCCGCGCGGTCGAGCGGCGGCGGGCCGGTCGGATCGTGTACTACCGGCTGCGCGACCGGCACATCCGCCGCCTCATCCGCGACGCCCTGCGTCACGCGCGCGAGCCGGATCAGCGAGCGGCGCGCGACGGGGCGCGACGCCGCGCGACGGGCTGAGATGTCGCACACTCGCCGCTCGCCGGCGCACGCGGACCGGGCGCGGCTCCTGGTCGTCCTCGGGACGGCGAGCGCGCTCTTCGCTCTCGAGCTCGCCGCCGGCATCCTGACGAACAGCCTCGCGCTCATCGCCGACGCGGGGCACGTCCTCACCGACGCGCTCGGCGTGGGCCTCGCGCTCGTCGCCATCACCGTGGCCGCCCGCGCGCCCAGCCCGAGGCGCACGTTCGGCTACCAGCGCCTCGAGATCCTCGCCGCCGTCGTGAACGCGCTCGTGCTCCTGGCCGTCGCCGTGTACGTCCTGCTCGAGGCCGCAAGGCGGCTGCGGAGCGAGCCCGAGATCCTCGGTCTCCCGATGCTCGCCGTCGCGACGGTGGGCCTCGGCGTGAACCTCTTCGCGGTCTGGCTCCTGCGCGGCGCGGCGAAGGAGAGCCTGAACATGCGCGGCGCGTACCTGGAGGTCCTCAGCGACGCGCTCGGCAGCGCCGCGGTCATCGCGGCAGCCCTCGTCATCACCTTCACCGGTTTCACCGCGGCGGACGCCATCGCCTCGGTGCTCATCGGACTGCTCATCGTTCCTCGAACGTGGTCGCTGCTGCGCGAGGCGCTCGACGTGCTCCTCGAGGCGACCCCGAAGGGCGTCGACATGGCGGAAGTACGCCGTCACATCCTCGAGGCGCCTGGCGTGCGCGACGTTCACGACCTGCACGTCTGGGCCATCACCAGCGGCATGAACGTCGTGTCCGCGCACGTCATCGTGCAGCCGAACTCGGACGCAGCCGCGATCCTCGACCACCTGTGCCGCTGCCTGGGCACGCAGTTCGACATCGACCACTCGACCTTCCAGCTCGAGACCGCCGACCGGCGGCCGCTCGAAACGGCGGCCCACCGATGAGCGACACGGTCATGAGCGATGTCGGGGTCGCCCGGCCTGCGCTTCTGCGCTACGCGCTGCGCCTGGAGTACCTAACAGTGGGCTGGAACATCGTCGAAGGCGTGGTCGCGATCGCCGCGGCGCTCGCCGCCGGCAGCGTCGCGCTCCTCGGCTTCGGCCTCGACAGCTTTGTCGAGAGCGCGTCGGGCGCGGTGCTCATCTGGCGTCTCTGGGCCGAGCGCGACGGCGCCGACCACGATCGGATCGAGTGGCTCGAGCGGCGGGCCCTGCGGCTCGTCGGGCTCTCGCTCTTCCTGCTCGCCGCGTTCGTCGCGATCAAGGCGATCCTCAGTCTGGCCGGGCAAGAGCGGCCGGAGGCCAGCCCTGTTGGCATCGCGGTGACGTCGCTCTCGATCGGGGTGATGTGGTGGCTCGCGCGCACGAAACTCCGCACCGCCCGAAGCCTCGGCAGCCGCTCGCTCGAGGCTGACTCGTTCCAGACGACTGCCTGCTGGTGGCTCTCGCTCATCGTGCTCGGCGGCATCGGGATGAACGCCCTCTTCGGCTGGTGGTGGGCCGACCCGGTCGCCGCGGTCGGCATGACCTTCTTCCTCGTCCGCGAAGGCCGCGAGGCCTGGGCAGGCGAGGAGTGTGGCGAGGCGTGAGGCCGCGCGCGGTTCCCGGAGTGCTGACGTCCTCCGTCAGCGATACACGCCGTTGTGGCCGAGGCTGATCCGCCCGGGCTGGGGGAAGTAGGTGAGGCCGTGCGGCGCCCTGCCGACCTTGATCTGCGCGATGACCTTCCCGCTGGTCGTATCGATGACGCGCACCGTGTCGAGGAAACGGTCACCGGTCCAGAGCTGTCGACCGTCGGGGGAGACCTGCAGCATGTCCGGGCTGCCACCGACGAACCACTGCGCGGTCACCCGATGGGTCGCGACGTCGATCACGGTGATCCGGCCGGCCTGACGGTCGCTCACGTACAGCGAGCCGGCGTCGCGGCTGAGGGTCAGCCCGTGCGCGCCCCGGCCGGTCGGGATGAAGCCGACCTCGCGCATGGCCACCGGGTCGAAGAGGATCACCCCGTGACGGCCCTGGTCCGTGATGTAGAAGAGCGTGCCGTCGGGGGACAGACGCACGTCCACCGGGAGCTTGGCGACCTTCGCGCTTCCGGTGATGACCATCTCGCGCACGTCCACCTTGACGATGACGCCGTCGAATTCGGTCGTCGCTACGAGGTATGACCCGTCGGCCGAGAAGTCGAGGTGGTCGATGCCCTTCCACGGGATCCGCACGCTCTGCACGAACTTCCACTCTGGGAGCGCGTAGAAGTCCAGGCGGTCCAGGTCCTCGGCGACGACGATGGCGCGTCCGCCGTCCGGGGTGAAGTACAGGTTGTACGGCATCGCCACCTCGACGACGCGCAGCACCTTCCCGGTCCGCGCGTCGATCTCGGTGAGACCCTTGTCGTTGACGTAGAGCTTGGTCATGTCGGGCGAGGCGCCGACATGCTGCGGGTACGGACCGACCTTGATCTCGCCGATCACCTTCATCGCCACGGGGTCGATCACGCTGACGCTCGCGTTCTTCTCGTTCGGCACGTACACCCGCGGCGGGATGTCGGCGAGGTCCGGCCGAATGCCCTTGAGCGTCGCGGCATAGATGCCCCCCGCGGAGGGATCTCCCGGTAGCGGCCGCCCTGTCGGAGCGGGCAGCACGACGACGCTCGGGGCGAGGACGATCGGGGTCGCCGCCTGGGTCGGGGCGGGAGTGCGCGGGTCTTGCCCGGATCGTTCAGCCTGGCCCACCGGGAGCACCCCGGCGGCGACGAAGACCGCCGCAAGCGCGAGCGACAGAAGACCCAGCGCCAGGTGCACCCTCATCCCGCCGGATCATTCTGACGGTGGCAGCGCGGTCCGTGTCCCCTGCGAGGTCTGAGGCCCCGCGCTGAACTCCGGGCTACGATCGACTTTCCGATGCGTGGACTCTTGCTCGCGGTCCTCCTGGCGGTGATCACCCTGGGCTCAGCCGGCTACGAGGTCACGGCGCATGACAACGAGCCAGACCGCGGCGTGGGCATGTCGACCGCGTATCGCTCAGCGCTGCTGTTGGCGCTCGACCCGTCGGCGGACGTCCCCGCGAGCGACTCCGGCTATCACGATCCCTGCGCCGATGGTTGCAGCGGAGCCGCACTGCTCGCTCTCGTCCTGACCGCCTCAGCCGCTGTGCTGCTGCCTCCGCTCGTGGCGGCCCGCGCTTGCCTGCAGTTCCCGCCGCTGGGCCCTCAGGCGCTCGTCGTCCCTGCCCTGCGCCCGCCCCGCTAGCCCTCCTCGCGCCGCCCCATCGCCGTCCAACACAGAGGAGGTGCTCGTGACGTTCCGTCTGTTCATCGTCGCCGCCGGAGCCATCTTGCTGGTGGCGCTCTTCATCCTGCTTCGTCCGGTCGTCGCCCCGCAGGGCCCGGCGGAGCGATCGATCGCCGTCACCGTCTCCGCCGATGGCATGGAGCCGAAGCAGATCGCCGTGGGCGAGGGCGACCGTGTGACGCTCCGCCTGACCGTGCGCTCGACCGTGAGGTTCCACCTGCACGGGTACGACATCGAACGGGACCTCTCCGCGGGCACGACGGAGACGGTCGAGCTGACCGCGACCCTCACGGGGAGGTTCGAGATCGAGGATGAGGCGACCAAGACCGTCCTGGGTGAGCTCGTCGTCGAGCCGAGGGGGCGCTGATGCGCCGGCTGGTCCTACTCGTCATCGCCTTCGCCGCGCTCGGCAGTGGCACCGCGGAGGCCCACGGCATCGGCCAGCGCTATGACCTGCCGGTCCCGCTCTGGCTGTATCTGTACGGCGCCGCGGCGGCGGTCGTCGTGTCGTTCATCCTAGTCGGTATCTTCGTCGGCGCGCGTACCGGACCGGCGCGGTACCCGCGGTACGACCTGCTCCGCACGCCGGTGATCGGTTCCGTGCTCCGCAGTCAAGCTGCGGCGGCGCTCGTGCAGGCGCTCGGCGTGGCACTGTTCGCGCTCGTCCTGGCGACGAGCCTCTTCGGGACGGAGAACCCCATCGCGAACTTTACGCCGACCTTCGTGTGGGTCATCTGGTGGGTCGGCCTCTTCTTCTTCACCGCGCTCGTCGGGGATCTGTGGCGCCTGCTCAACCCGTGGCGCACGCTGTTCGTTCTCGGCGACCGCCTCGCGCGTGCGCTCGGCCGCCGCGCGGGCCTCGACCTCGGCCACCTGTACCCGCTCGAGTGGGGCTCGTGGCCGGCCGTCCTCCTGTACGCGGGCTTCGTGTGGATCGAGGTGGTCTACGCCGGCGCGCCGGAGCCGCGCGCCATCGGCGTGCTGGTGCTCCTCTACTCTGCGCTCACCTGGGGCGGAGTGGCCGCCTTCGGGGCCGAAGAGTGGCTGCGGCGGGCCGATCCGTTCACGGTCCTCTTCGGCGTGGTCGCGCGCTTCGCGCCGACCGAGATCCGCGTCCGTGACCGCGCCGTCTGCGCCGAGTGCGAGGCCTGCATCGACACGAGCGAGTGCGTCGGCTGCTACGAGTGCTGGGCCGCGGCCCCCGTCGCCAAGCGCGAGCTCGCGCTGCGGCCATGGGGCGCGGGCCTGCTCCGCCCCGTGGCGCTCGGCCCCGGCGGCGTCGCGTTTGTGGTGCTGATGCTCGCGACCGTCAGCTTCGACGGCTTGGCCGTGACCGGCGCGTGGGGTCGGCTCGGCGATGCGCTGATGCCTTTCGTGATCGCGCTGCGGGTACCGCGCCAGGAGCTCGTCGGCACGGTCGGGCTCCCCGCGGTCGGCTTGGTCTTCTTCCTCGCGTACTACCTGATCACCCGCACAGTCGCCGCACACCTCGAGCGGCCCGGCGCGCGCGTGGCCGAAGCGTTCGTCCTCTCGCTCGTCCCCATCGCGCTCGCCTATCACGCCGCGCACTACTACACGCTCTTCCTGGGGTACGCCCCGACGATCGTGCCGCTGCTCTCGGATCCGTTCGGCTGGGGCTGGGACCTCCTCGGTGTGCGGCGCACCGTCACGCCGGAGGTCGTCCTGAACGCCGCCTTCGTCTGGTACTCGCAGGTCGCGCTCATCGTGGCGGGGCACGCCGGGGCCGTCTACCTCGGGCACCGCATCGCGCTGCAGGTCGCGCCGTCGGCGCGGGCCGCCCTGCACAGCCAGCGGCCGATGCTCGGCCTGATGGTGCTCTACACGGTCCTGAGCCTGTGGATCCTCGCGCAGCCGGTCGTGAGCGAGACGCGGTTGTGAGCTTGCGCCCGCTCGCGCATCTCGGCTTCGACGGTCCCATCGACGCGATCCTCGAGCTCGGGATCCCGCTGGTCGTGTTCGTCGCGCTCTGGTGGTGGTCGGCGCGCGCGGAGCGCCGCCGGAACGCGGAGCCTGACCGGCGAGCTGAGGACCACGCCGAAGCCCGGGACCGGGAAGGCCGCGGATGAGGGCGCTTGGAGCGGTCGCTGCGGCAGCCGGCCGAAGGGCGCCGCCACGGTAACGCTGCTCCTGGCCTGGAGCCTCGTCCTGGGCACCGGGCTCTACCTGCTGGGCGCCGCGTCGGTGGGCGAGGGCCAGCGGCCGGGATGGCCGCGCTGGCGCACCGCATCCTTCCTCGCCGGCATCGCGTCGCTCGGGATCGCCGCGTTCTCGCCGGTCGACGCGCTGGCGGAGGAGCTGTTCAGCGTCCACATGGTCCAGCACATGCTCATCGTCACCATCGGCGCCCCGCTCATCCTGCTCGGCGCGCCGGTGGTGCCGCTAGTGCGCGGGACGCCGCGCGAGCTGCGCCGCGCGCTGCACCCGATCGTCGCCAGCGGCTCGCTGCGGCGCGCAGTGGGCTTCCTGCGAAACCCGCTGGTCGCCGCGCTCCTCTACGTCGCCGGCCTCTACGCCTGGCACGTGCCGGCGCTCTACGACCTCGCCGTGGGCGACCGCGCCGTGCACCAGGTGCAGCACGCCTGGTACGTCGCGAGCGGGCTGGCGCTCTGGAGCGTGGTCGTCGACCCCTCGCCCTTCGCCGCGACGCTCGCTCATGGGGCCCGCATCGTCTACCTGGCCATCGTCGGGGCCGCGCAGAACACCATCCTGGGCGGCCTCCTCGTCTTCTCCGCGCGCCCGCTCTACCGCTCGTACGAGGCCACCACCGCGCGCTACGGCATCGCAGCGTTGACCGATCAGCAGGCCGGCGGCGCGATCATGTGGTCAATGGGCAGCCTCATCTTCTTCATCGCGGCCTCGCTCGCCTTCTTCCGCTGGCTCGAGGCCGAGGAGCGCGAGCAGCGCAGGCGCGAGGGTCGCGCGGAATGAACACCTTCACTACATCCACAGCCTGCCTCAAGGTCTGGGGCCGCGCGCTCCATCCGCAGCGGCCTCGGCGGCGGCGCCAGGAGCCGCGTCGAGTTCATGAGGAACGTCAGCTCGGAAACGACGTGAACGACCGTCGCGAGCAGCGGGTCGAGCAGGCCGACCGCGGCGAGGGTGATGCCGACCACGTCGACCGCGACCGTGCCGACGACCTAGCCGGGACGCGAACGCCTGAAGTGCGGCAGCCAGGCTGGAACGTGCAGCCTGTAGGCTGTCCATTCCTCTCCGAACTCGAGCTGCAGCGCCTCGTCCTCGCGTGCCGCCCTGAACACGAGGCCGAGGAACGCGACCGTCAGGAACGCGAGCGTCCAGGTGCGATACAGGAGCAGACCGCCGATCGCGGCGAGCTCGACCCCGACATACATCGGGTGACGCACGTAGCGGAAGGGACCTTCGGTGACGAGCCGATGCGAGGGCCGTAGCCGCACGCCGCCGACGCTCGACACGTCGTACAGGTGGCCGAGCGTGAGACGGCCCCAAAGGACCAGGGCCAGCCCCATCAACGCGAGTAGGGCACCCGTAGCGTCTATCCACGGCCGCAGCGGATCGGAAGGCTCGACCGGCAGCGGCCGCCAGAGTACGACGCTCACCGCCAGCAGCAGCAGGCTGATCACGACCTGCACCCGGCCACGCAGCACAAGGGATGCGGCGCGTGTGGTGCGACCGGGGGGCCCGACGTGCGCGCGGATGACTCCGTAGACGAGAGCCGCGAGAACGACGAGAGCGACACCGGCGACGAGCCAGCGGAGCGCGAGCGCGATCAGCTCTCCCGATCCCGCCACTCGCCCATCATCGCGCCTTCGACCGAGCGCCTCAGGCTGACGAAGGACCGGCTCGTTTCGCCACCGGAGGAACGAGACTCCCGACGCCACCCATCAGCGGTCGCACTCGCAAGCGATAGAGAAACCCACTACCCCCGAGCATCGGATCCGCCCTCCGGACTGACACTTGGCCCTCCATCCTCGACCGGGTGGGTGTGACGCCTCCGGCGCAGCTCGCATCGCCACGGCTCGTGCCCGTGAGCGATCTCCACCCGTGGGATGAGAACCCGCGCACCATCAGCCCCGAGCGATTCGAGAACCTCCGTCGCGCGATCGCCGCCGACCCCGAGTTCCTGCGCCTGCGCCCCGTCCTCGCGCGCACTGACGGCACGATCTACTGCGGCAACCAGCGCTACCTCGCGGCCGTCGCCAACGGCGCGGCCGCCATCCCCGCGGTCCTCGAGGACGTCGACGAGCGGACGATGCGCGAGCGCGCCATCCGCGACAACGAGCAGTGGGGCGAGTGGTCCGACGGATTGGCGCTCGTGCTCCGCTCGCTCGAAGGCGCGGGCTCCGACCTCAGCCTGCTTGGCCTCGAGGACGATCACGTCGAGCGGCTCCTCGCCGCGGCGCTGCGCGATGAGGCCGGAGAGCCCGAGGACCTCGACCTCACACCGCCCGAGACGGCGACGACGCAGCCGGGCCAGCTGTACGAGCTCGGACCGCACCGCCTGATCTGCGGCGACGCGCGCGACCCCGAGGTCTGGTCGTGCCTCCTCGGTGAAGAGCAGGCCGCCTGCCTCTGGACGGATCCGCCGTACGGCGTCGACCTGCACGTCGGCGGGCACAGCGGCGACTTCGCCGAGCGGCTGCGCGAGCGGCGCAAGGGACCGCCCGCCTTCCGCGGCGACCGCGAGAGCGAGCTCGCCCCGCTCCTCGCCGCGGCCTTCCCGCAGGCCGACCGCTACCTGCGCCCGGGCGCACCCGTGTACATCGCCGCGCCGCACTCGCCGGACCAGTTCGCGGTGTTCATCGCCGCCGCGCAGGCCGCGGGGTGGCACCTCTCGCAGACGCTGGTGTGGGTCAAGAACACCTTCGTCCCGGCGCTGCAGGACTACCACTACCAGCACGAGGCCGTCCTGTACGGCTGGAAGCCGGGCGCCGCGCACACCTGGCTGATGGCCAACGACGAGTCCACGGTCATCGACGACGAGCCGAACATCCAGAAGCTCGACCGCGCGGCGCTCCTCGTGTACGCGAAGGAGCTGCGCGCGAAGCTCCGCACCGACGTGCTGCGCGAGGCGAAGCCGCGCGTCAATGACCTGCACCCGACGATGAAGCCGGTCCCGCTCGTCGCGCGGATGCTCGCGAACAGCACCTGGCGCGGCGACCTCGTCGTCGACCCCTTCGGTGGATCGGGCTCGACGCTCATCGGCGCCGACCGGCTCGGGCGGCGCGCCGCGCTCATCGAGCTCGAGCCGCGCTTCTGCGACGTCATCGTCCGCCGCTACCAGGCGACGACCGCGAAGGCCGAGGCCGCCGCGTGAACGACACCGACGCCTGCGAGCTCGCCTTCCGCCTCTACCTGCGCAACGTCGAGACCGCGAAGATCGCCCAGGCCCTCGCGCGCGAGCACGGCTACAAGGTCGAGACCGCCGAGGTCGAGCGCTGGGTCGCCGAACGCCTCGAGGGCCAGGACCCGCAGCGTGCCAAGACCGTCTCGGCGATCACCGAGGCCAACCGCGAGCTGTGGGCCGCGGCCGCGAGCCCGGGCGTCGCGCCCGCGGCGAAGGCCGGCTACCTCCAGGCGATCGCGCGCAACGAGGAGCGCCTGCTGCGCATCGCCGGGCCCGAGGGCGAGCGCGGCGGTCCCGCGCGCTACGCGGCGGCCGCGCACGAGGGCCGCTGCGGCGCCCGCGGCCGCGGCAAGCAGGCCGGGCTCTTCTGCGACGAGCCGCCCGCGCCGGGACGGCGGCGCTGCCGCGTCCACGGCGGCGCGTCGCCCATCGGCGCCGCGCACCCCCGCACCACGCACGGCCTCTACGCGCGCGGCGGCGCATCCGACATCCTGGCGGCGCCCTTCGCCGACGAGGAGCGCCGGCTCATCGACCGCTGGCGGCGCGAGCCCGAAGAGGCGCTGCGCCTCCAGCTCGCCGAGGGCGCGCTCATGCAGCGCCGCGCGATGCGCGCGAGCGCGGTCGAGCTGTACACGCGCCTCGGGACGATGATCGCCGCGACGGCGCGCGCGCTCGTCGCGCTGCGAGAGGTCCCGCCGCCCGAGAAGGGGCTGCCGAAGCTCGTCGAGGTCTTCGAGGGCCGCACGCCCGCCGACTTCGAGCGCGACCTCGAGCTCATCCGGCGCGAGGCCCAGGTCGCCGCGTGACGGTCGAGACGCTCGCGCCCGCCTGGACCGAGTACCTCTCGCAGCTCGCCGAGGACGAGCGCGTCGGTCCCGAGTGGAGCGAGCGCGACGAAACGGTCCTGCGCGAAGCCGAGCGCGCGGCGGAACGCGAGCCCGAGACGGTCATCCGGCTCGCGCTCCACGTCGGGCAGATCGTCGCGCTCCACGCTCGCGAGCCGCACGTCTTCGTCGTCGCCGGCACCGGCGCGGGCAAGACGATCTTCGCGCCGCGCTGGCTGTACCGCGAGATCGAGCGCCACCAGGCCGAACCCGTCGAGTCGCAGAACTACCTCGTCTTCGCCCCTTCGTACAAGGTGCTCAAGCGCGCCACGCTCCCGGCGTACATCCGGCTCTTCCACGCGCTGCGCCTCGGGACCTTCAAGCGCGGCGACCTGGTGTACGAGCTGCGCAGCGGCGCGAAAGTGTGGTTCGGCTCCTGCGACAACCCCGAGTCGCTCGAGGGCCTCCACGTGCGCGCGGCGCACGGCGATGAGATCGGCCAGAACTCGGTCTCGCTCGAGGTCTGGGAGACCGTCCGCCGCCGCCTCGCGTTCTTCGGCGGCCGCTTCCTCGGCACGACGACCCCGTACAACCTCGGCTGGCTCAAGCAGCATGTCGTCGACCCGGTGCGCCGCGGCGAGGCCAAAGGGATCCGCGTCATCGGCTTCCCTTCGACGGCGAACCCGATGTACCCGCGCGAGGCCTTTGAGCTCGCGCGCACGACCCTGCCGCGCTGGCGCTTCCGCATGTTCCACCTCGGCGAGTTCGAGCGACCCGAGGGACTCATCTACGACGTGTTCGACGAGGCGCGCCACGTCGTCGCGCCGTTCCCGGTCCCGCCGGAGTGGCCGCGCTACGCGGGACAGGACTTCGGGCTCAAGCACCCGACGGGCACGGTCTTCGGCGCGCTCGAACCGCGCCCCTATCCCGACGACGTGCTGTACCTCTACGCCGAGTACCGCCGCTCGGAGCGCGCCACGAGCGACCACCTCGCCGACATCAAGCGCCTCGCGGGCGCGCCGCTGCGGCGCATGTGGGCCGACCCGCGCTCGGTGCAGCTCATCGCCGACTACCGCGCCGCGGGGTTGCCGATCGAGAAGGGCGCGGCCGGACCGGGCGAGGTGAAGGCCGGGATCCAGGAGGTCTACACGCGCCTCGCCGAGAACGCCTCCGACGGCCTCCCGCGCCTGCGCGTCTTCCGCAGTCTCCTCCCGGGCTGGCTCGACGAGGTCGAGCGCTACGAGTGGGCGCGCGACGCCGCGGGCAACGCCACCGACCGTCCGGTCGAGTACGCCGACGACCTCATGGACTGCACGCGCTACCTCTGCATGGGCGTGAAGGCGCACCCCCGCCGCGCGCTACCGCGCGAGAGAGCGGGCGCGCCCGAGCCGATCGCGGCCGGGATCTGGACGAGGCGCTTCTGATGCCAGGCGCCGCTGCGCTCCGCTATGCCCAGCCGCGCGTGCCCGCGGGCGAGCTGGGCTCGCCCGGCACGCGCTTCTTCGCCGGGTACCTCGGGAGCGACGAGTACGTCCCCGAGCTGCGCGGCCGCCGCGCCCTCGACACCTACGACCGCATGCGCCGCTCGGACCCCACGGTGAAGGCGCTGCTCCAGGCGATCAAACTGCCCCTGCTCGGCGCGACCTGGGACGTCGAGCCCGCGAGCGCCGACCCATCGGACGCCGCGGTCGCCGCCTTCGTGCGCTGGAACCTCTTCGCGGGGATGTCCATGACCTGGGAAGAGCACCTGCGGCATCTCCTCACGCACCTCGACTTCGGCTTCTACGTCAGCGAGATCGTCTGGGACGTCCGCGAGGACCTGGCGCAGGCGATCTCGCTCTCGCCTCGCGATGGCAGCTCCGCCCCGACGCCGCTCTTCGAGCGGCCGATGGCCGTGGTGCGCAAGCTCGCGCCGCGCCTGCAGCGGACGATCGAGCGCTGGTGGCTCGCGCGCGACGGCGGGCTCGAGCGCGTCACGCAGCGCGTATACGGCGCCGCTCAGAACACGGCCGTCGACATCCCGGTCGAGCGGCTCCTCGTGTTCAGCAACGAGAAGGAAGGCGCGGACTTCCAAGGGCGCAGCGTGCTGCGCCCGGCATACAAGCCCTGGTTCATCAAGGACCAGCTCGAGCGGATCTTCGCCATCGCCGCCGAGCGCCACGGTGTCGGCATCCCGGTCATGGAGGTCGACGCCCAGAGCTACAACGACGACAACGTCCGCGACGCCGAGGAGATCCTGAGCTCGGTCCGGGCCCACGAGAAGGGCTACATCGTCGAGATCCCCGGCGTGAAGTTCCGCATCGAGGGCATGGGCCAGGGCCGCGCGCTCGACGTCGAGCCGGCCATCGGACGGCTCTCGCGCGAGATCCTCGTCGGCGGGCTCGCGCAGTTCATCGCGCTCGGCGGGGGTCCCGCCGGCAGCTTCGCGCTGTCCGAAGACCAGACCTCGATGTTCATGCGCAACGAGCGCGCGCTCGCCGCGTACATCGCTGGCGTCCACGACCGGTATCTGGTCCCCAAGCTCGTCGACCTCAACTTCGCCGGCGTCCGGCGCTACCCGCGCCTGGTGGTGACGAACATCCAGACCCGCGACGCCGAGAAGTTGCTCAACGCGCTCGCGGTCGCGACGAACGTGGGCCTGGTCTCGCCCGACCGTCCGCTCGAGGACGCGCTGCGCGCGCGGCTCGATCTGCCGCGGCGCGCACCGACGCCCACGACGACCACCATGTCCGTACGCCCGCCCGCGGTCCAGGTGACCCGGCCCGACGGCGCCGTCGAAGACGCTCCGTCGGCGCGCGAGGCCGCGCCGGCGCCGACGATTGGCGATGCAGCGAAGGAGCGCGAGGCCGAGACGGAGGCGGGGCGCGAGGAGCGGCGGCGCGAGGCCCAGGCAGATCGCGCTGCGCTCGCCGAGAGCCTGCGCGAGCTCGCGCGCGCCGGCGAGCGCGCGTCCGAGCGCACCGAGCGGCTGGTGCGGGACCTCGCACTGTCGCTCGCCACTCGCCCGGCGCCCGTGCGCACGGTGACGAAGGACGTGACCGCGCGCGATGCGAACGGCCACATCCAGCAGGTCGTCGAGCGCGAGCTCGTGGAAGAGAGGTGAGGATGTGGCGCTGAATCCCAAGCGCAGCAATGCCGCGGCGAACGCGGCCTGCGATGCGATGGCGGCGCTCGCGAACGGCGGGTACCTCCGCATCTACGACGGCGCGCAGCCGGCAAGCGCCGATACGCCGGTCTCGTCGCAGACGTCGCTCGCCGAGCTGCGCTTCGCCGACCCCGCGTTCGCGGCCGCGGCCGCCGGGGTGGCGGCGGCGAACCCGATCGCGAGCGACCTTTCCGCCGACGCGACCGGCGTCGCCTCGTGGTTCCGCGTCTTCGGGGCCGACGGGACAAGCGCGGTGTGGGACGGCTCGGTCGGGACGGCGGACGCGGACCTCGTCGTCAACTCCGTGAACTTCCAGCAGGGCGCGCGTATCGACGTGACCAGCCTCACGCTCACTGAGCTGAAGGGCTGATGCGGTGACGGCCCTGGTCCGCGCGACCGGCGTTGTCGACCAGCCCGCCGGCGCAGGGATCCAGGAGTTCCTCGGCCTCGCCGACCCGCGGTACGCCTCGAGCGCGATCGTCCAGGCGGTCAGCGACGTCGCGCTCGGCGACGCGGTCACGCTCCACGGCGGCTCGAGCTTGACGCCGCCGGTCGTCGGCGCGACCGCGGCGGGGATGGTCGTGCTCTCCTGGCGCCCGCCGCCGGACAAGCTGCTCATCGTCGACGACGCGCAGTTCCTCTCCCAGGTCGCCGACGAGACCTTCTGCCGCATCGGCAAGCGCCACTTCTTCTACGGGCGCAACAACGTCGTCGCGCCCGCCGCGCCCGCGGCGCCGACGGTCGCCGTCGCGGCATCGAACTTCGGGCTGGACGCAGGCAGCTACACGTACAAGGTCGCGCCGGTGAACGCCATCGGCCAGGAGGGTCCGACGAGCGCCGCGAGCGCCGTCGTGACCACGACCGCGGGCAACCGCCGCGTGAACGTCACGCCGCGGGCGCTGCCCAACGGCGCGGTCGGCTGGGCCATCTACCGCAGCCTCGCGGGCCAGACCGGCGGGCCCTGGTACTGGCTCAGCCATACGCGGTACGGGACCGCGTTCCCCGACGCCAACCCCGACAGCGCGCTCGACACGACGCTCGCACCTTCAAACACCTGGGCGGTCGGCGACGCGCCCGCGGGCGCGATCGACGCCTGCTCGGGAGGTGTGGGCGAACTGCAGCTCGAGACGCTCGTCGCAATGACCGCGGCTCCCGCGAACGTCATCTACAAGGAAGCGCGCGGGCGCTGGCGCAACGCGCCGCTCGCGCCGGGCACCGCCGTCGGCCGCACGCGCTCGCAGCTCTACGGCGCGGGCGACAGCTTCGCGGCCGCGGGAGTGAACACCATGTTCCAGCGCGGGTCGCAGTTCGCGCAGGGCGACCGCACCTACGACTTCAACTGCGCCGCGGTCGCCGGATTCGACGGGAACGGAACGGGCGGCGCCTTCGTGGTGTGGGGCGCGCACCTCTGGGCGACAAGCGAGCTCACTTCCGCGGGCATCGCCTCGGTGTACGGCTTCCCCGGCCTCAAGCGCCCGCTCCTCGTCGGGCCCAACGCCGAGCTCTACGCCGAGGTCGGCAACACCGCGACCGCGGCCGCCGGTCTGCGCCAGGTCACGATCAGCGGCCGCCTCATCCCCATCGCCGCGAGCTGACCCGTGGGCCTGCCGATCCTCTTCCGCGGCGCGCCGACGATCACGGGCTCCGGCGCGTCGACCTTCAGCGCGACGATCACTGCGGCGGCGCGAGAAGTGTTCGCCGCAGCGGGTGCAAGCGGGTTCGGTTTCGCCGGCTCGGGCGCAGGCGCTGAACGCTTCGGGGCTGATGGCGCGAGCACATTCACGTTCGCCGACGCTGCGAGCGCGCGCGAGACGTTCACTGGCGCAGCCGCATCGACGTTCGTATGGACCGTTGGCGCAGCTGCTTACGAGCGGTTCAGCGGCACCGGCGCGGGCGCATTCGGCTTCGCGCACGTCGCGGCTGCGAGCGGGACGTTCGCCGCCGAGGCCACCTCGATCTTGTGGACCGACGTGGTCGCCAGCGATGAGCGTCTCATCGCCGATGGCGCGAGCGCCTTCACTTTCGCTCCCTCCGGGTCCGCGGTGGCGATCGGTCCGCTGCCGTCCGCGCCGCCGCTCGCCGGCCCGCGCCTCGCCCCGCGGCGGCGGCAGCTCGTCCCCGTCACCGCGCGCGGCGCGAGCGCGTTCGCGATGCGCATGCGGGCCCGCGCGCTGCATGCGACCCCGCCCATTGCCCGCGCCCCCTCGCTCGTCTCGCATGGCGCTTCCCACTTCGCCGCGACCGCGAGCGGTCTGGGTGCGCTGGACCTCGGGCCGGTGCGCATCGCGCGCGAGGACGAGGCCGTCCTGCTCGGGATCGATGACGAGGAGCTCGTGGTCGCGCGGTAGCGGCGCATAGAGAAAAGGACTACGCGCGAACGCGCGCGAATGAGGCGCGGTCGTCCTGATGCCGAGACCATCAAGCGCGATGGAGCGCACGCGGAGACGGGTCGCGCTCGACGCCGGCCGGGGCGACGGCAGCGGAGGCGCCGATGCCTGAGGCGACGCGCGTCACGCACATCCTCCGCGGCGTAGAGATCTTCGACGTCGGGACCTGGAACGGCAAGCGCTGGACCGACCAGGACCTCGACCAGATGGTCGCGAACTTCGCCGCGCTCGGCCTGGAGGTGCCGATCAAGATCGGCCACGCGGACGACCAGGAGCTGCTCGAGGCCGAAGGCCTTCCCGCCGCGGGCTGGATCACGCGCCTGTACCGGGTGGGCAGCAAGCTCGCCGCGGACATCGAGGACGTGCCGGACGAGGTCTACCGGCTCCTCCAGACCAGGGCCTACCGCAACGTGAGCGCCGAGGTCTGGGAGAAGGTCCGCTACGGCGAGCGCACCTACGAGAACGTCCTCGCCGCGGTCGCTTTCCTCGGCGCCGAGCTCCCGGCGGTGACGACGCTCGGCGACATCCTCGACCGCTACGGCGTGCGTCCGCACCGGCTGCGTCCGCTCGCACCCGCGGCGACCTTCACGGTGCGCTTCGCGAGCGCCGGGCCGACGGCGATCCCCCCGCACACGACCGCGAAGGCCGACGAGGGTGCGAGCTGGGATGCCAGCGCGGTCCTGCGCGACCTGCCGGAGGGCGATCAGCGGGCCTGGTCGAAGTTCTTCACGTACTACGACGCGGACGCCGCGGACGAGGACGGCGACGGTCTCCCCGACGCGAAGTCCGCCTGGCACCTGCCGCACCACAACTCGGACGGCGCCGTCGTCCTGGCGGGCGTCCAGGCCGCGGGCAACGTCGTGCAGGGCGCGCGCGGCGCCCAGGTCCCCGCGAGCGTCGAAGACGGCGTCAAGGCGCACCTCGCGCGCCACTACGCGCAGTTCGGCCGCACCGCGCCCTGGGAGGCGCAGGAGAGCGCCGCATCCACGCAGCTCCCTACCACGCACGCCGGTGCATCCGGCGAGACCACGAAGGAGGAAGTCATGGCGGATATCACTCGCATCACGAAGGCGCTCGGTCTCGCCGACGGCGCGACCGCGGACCAGGTCCTCGCGTCCATCGAGGCGCTGCGGCGTCCCACCACCGCGCAGGCCACCACGCGCGAAGCGTGCGAGGCCGAGGGCGGGACGTGGGACAGCGAGGCCGGGACGTGCACGATGCCCGACCGCGCCGCGCTCGCCGCGCGCGTGCGAGAGCTCGAGACCAGGCTCGCGCAGCGCGACGCCGCCGAGGCGGTCGACGCCGCGGTGAAGGCGCGCAAGCTCGCGCCGGCGCAGCGCGAGTGGGCCGAAACGTACGCCCTCAAGGACCCCGCGGGGTTCAAGGCGTACGTGAAGGCGGCGCCCGAGGTCTTCGCCGCCGGCGAGCGCGGCAGCGACGGCGACGCGCCCGAGCCTGAGAGCGAGGTCGTGCAGTTCCGAAAGCTCGTCGCCGAGCGCGCCAAGGGCGGCATGTCCATCGACGAGGCCCAGCGGCAGGTCGCAGCCGAGGAGCCCGAGCTCTTCGCCGCGATCCGCTCGCGGCGCTGAAAGGAGCGAAGGGATGCAGAACATCCTCACCATCACGCGCAGCGCGGACGCTGACCTGTCCGCCAAGCAGTTCTTCGCGGTGAAGGCGACCGCCGACGGCGGGTGCGACCTCGCCGGCGCCAACGAGCGCGTGCTGGGCGTGCTCACCAACGACCCCAAGGCCGCGGGCGCGGCCGCGGTCCAGGTCGCGGGCGTCACGCGCGTCGTCGCGGGCGGCGCCTTCGCCGCCGGCGACTACCTCAAGTCCGACGCCGCGGGCAAGGCGGTGAAGCAGACGGGCGAGGCCGCGGGGACGCTCGTCGAGGTCTTCGCCGTCGCGCTCGAGGCCGCCGCGGCGGATGGGGACCAGGTCGAGGTCCTGCTCGCGCGCGCCGTCGTCAACAACGCAGCCACGTGAGCGGGGGGAAAGAGGGACATCGATGAAGCCACAGATGATCAACGGCCGCCGCGTCATCCCGGGCCGCGCCGCGCTGAAGTTCGCGACCCCGGGCTCGGTCCACGTCGATCAGCTCATGACCGACTTCGCGATCAACTACCAAAACCTGCCCTTCGTCGGGCGGCAGCTCTTCCCCTTCGCGCCGGTGGGCAAGGAGACCGGCAAGTACGCGGTGTTCAACGCCGACCGCCGGGCCGAGCGGCCACGCACCGGGCTGCGCGCGCCCAAGTCGCGCGCCGAGGTCGTCGACTGGAGCCACAGCTTCAAGACCTACGGCTGCGAGGAGTACGCCTTCGCCGCCGGCGTCGACGACCGCGAGCGCGACAACGCCGACGCGCCCATCGACCCCGATCAGCGCGCGACGGCCGCGGCGCTCATCGCCGTCGAGCTCGCGGCGGAGGTCCGCATCGCCAAGCTCGTGACGACCGCCGCGACCTACGCGGCCTCGCACAAGGCGACGCTCGCCGGGAGCGACCAGTGGAGCGACCTCGCGGCCTCTGACCCGATCGGGGACAAGCTCACCGCGGACGAGGCGCTCCAGAAGGACGCCGGCGTCATCACCAACACCGCGGTCATCCCCTTCGCGGTTTTCAACAAGCTGCGCCGGCACTCCAAGATCCTCGACGCCTTCAAGTACGTGCGCGGCGGCGTCGTCACCCACGAGATGCTCGCGTCGTATTTCGACATCGATCCCGAGCGGCTGCTCGTCCCGGGCGCGGTGAAGAACACCGCCGCGCTCGGCGCGGCGGCGCAGATCGCGCCGATCTGGAGCGACTCCGTGTGGTTCGGCTTCGTCGACCCCGGGGCGGCCTCGGCGCTCGAGGGCATCACCTTCGGCAAGAGCTTCCGCGTCAGCCAGGAGGGTCAGCCGCGCTTGGTGCGCGAGTTCCGCGACGACCCCGCGCGCACCGACTACAAGGAGGTCAGCGAGATCACCGACGAGCGCATCACCGCCATCGAGTGCGGGTTCCTGTACTCGGACGTGCTCGCGTGAACGCGCCGTGAGCTACGCCGACGAGACCGCCGTCCGCGCGGCGCTCGGCAAGTACGCGCCCGGGTGGACCGCGACGTCGACGCCGAGCGTCGCCGACGGCCTGGCGCGCGCCGAAGAGGCCTCGGGCGAGATCGACGCGATCCTCGCCGCGCGCGGGATCACCACGCCGGTCGCGACGCCCGCGTCCTTCGTCGCGCGGCTACGCGACCTCGCCTCGCTCTACGCGGCGGCGCGCGTCGCGGCGGGGCTCTTCCCGCAGGCCGCGGGCCCCGCCTCGACCACCTACCACGAGTTCCTGATGCGCCAGTACCGCGCGGGCCTCGACGGCCTGCGCGCGGGCGAGATCCCCGCCGACGTCGGCACGACGACGCGCGGCGGACCGCGCAGCTTCTGGACGAGCAACCGCATCGACCCCGAGACCGGCGAAGCGTGGGAGCCGGTCTTCGGCCGGCGCACGCGGTGGTGAGCGTATGGGCTTCCTCGGCCTCGAGCCGATCCTCGACACGCTGCGCGCCGAGCTCGCCGCGCACCTCCCTGCGAAGCTCGCCGCGCTCGAGGCGTCGCTCGTCCCGGCGATGGAGCTGCGCGCGGTGAGCGAGATCGCCATCGGCGAGCGGGCCAACTTCACCGACTACCCGGCGATCGCGCTCGGGCCGATGTGGACCGACGTCCAGGAGGACCTCGGCCAGACGCGCCTGGTGCAGGGCCACCGGGCGATGCTGGTGCTCCACGTCACCGCCGCGCTCGAGGAGGACCTCACCCGCCTGCTCCTGCGCTACGTCCGCGCGACGAGCGAGGTGATCGCGGAGCGGCGCGATGCGGGCGCCTTCGGCCGCTTCCGCCTCACCTTCGACCGCAAGCGCTGGAGCTACGACCCCATCGACCTCGGCGGCCACCAGTTCATCCGCACCGCGCGCCTCGAGCTCGGCGGATGGCGGGCGGAGGACCTTCCGTGAGGCTTCGCTGGTACGGAGCGGAGGTCGCGCGCGACGTGCGCGCGGCCGAGCTCGCCGCGGTCCAGGCCACGCTCGACGCCGCCGCGGAGCGGGCGCGCATGCACCACGCGGGCTGGATGTCGCGGACCGGCGCGGCCGAGCGCTCCATCGCCGCGCAACGTGCCGAGGGCACCGCCGAGGGCGCGCGCGGACGCTTCGGCTTCGGCGTCGGATACGGCGTCTTCCTCGAGCGGCGCGACCGGACCCTGGTGCGCGCCGCCGACGAGGAGTTCCCGCATCTCGGCGAGCGCATCCGCGCGCGGCTGACCACAAGGAGGGAGCGACATGCCGAACTCTGACCCCTTCGAGATCCTCGCCGGCCCCGCCGACATCTACGTCGCACCGATCGGCACGGCCTTCCCCGCGGTCGACGCAAACCCCGCCGTCGACTGGACGCTGCTTGCGCGCGACACGCAGATGACCGAGGAGGGCGTGACCATCTCCGGCGACCAGACCGTCGAGCACGTCTATTCGCTCGGCGGCACCGGGTCGCGCAAGGGCTTTCGCACGCGCCAGGAGCTGCACGTGCGCTTCACCCTCATGGACGCGACGGCGGAGGCTTACGCCAACGCGCTCGCGGGCCAGACCGTGACCACCACGCCGCCCGGAATGGGCACCCCCGGGTACAAGACGATCGCGCTCGCGATGCCGGGCGGCGCGATCGCGACGAAGGCGCTCCTGGTGCGCGTGAAGGAGTCGCCGTACGGCGACGCGATGCAGGCGCAGTGGGAGTTCCCGCGCGCGTACAACTCCGGCAACGTCGAGACCAAGTACCAGAAGGGCGTCCCGGTCGGGCTTGCCTTCGACTTCATGGTCATGGACGACAACGCCGGCGTGAAGGGCAACTACCGGGCGCAGAACGCGCTCGCCTCCTGATGGCGCGGGCACGCCGGGCGCGCCCGAACGGCGGCGCGCCTACTGATCGGCCGGGCCGCGTGCTCGAGCTGACCACGCGCGCCGGCACGACGCCCGGCTACGTGCGCATCGACGGGCGCACCTACGACATGGCCGACCCATCGCACTTCGGCCTGCGCGCGGGCGGCGAGATCTGGAGGTCGGTCGAGCGCATCGCCGCGCTCGAGGCCATCGCCGAACCGAGCGACGCCGACGAGCGCGAGTACCGCGAGCGGCTCGAGCGCATCGCGCGCGTCGCGGTGCCTGACCTCGAGACGCAGGTCGCGGCGAAGCTCGCGACCGGGCAGCTCGCCGACCTCGTCGTCTCTTTTTTCGCGCTGGTCGCGGCGACGAGCCCGCGACTGGGGCTGCTGATGACGGCGGGCGCGAGCGCGCGGACTGGGACGACGTCGTCGCCGAGCTCCTCCGCTTCTACGGCGGCGACGTGATGCGCTGGCTCGACGTGCCGTTGCCGCTGCTGCGCGCGCTCTACGAGCGCATCCCGATGCTCGCCGCGCGTGAGTCCCTGCGGGCCGCGACCGCCGTCGCGCTCGGCAGCGGCACGCTCCGGCGCGGCGCCGCGGCATCCGTCTGGCGCGAGCTCGGGGATCAGGCGGGCCTCGGGCCGCGCCGTCGCGTCCTGCGCCGGCCGACCCGCGCCGAGCTCGCGGCGATCGGGATCACGACGGCGTGAGCCTCCAGCTCGGCTCGGCGGTCATCGAGCTCTCGACCGCCGACGCCAAGCTCGACGCCGGGCTCGCCGCGGCGAAGCAGAAGGTCACCAACGCCGCGAACGAGATCCAGCAGAAGGCCGACCTCGGCCCGGCGTTCGGGCGGTTCCTGAGCGGCGCGGCGGTCGCGAAGTCGATCGCGCTCCTTGGCGATGCGGTGCGCGCGTCGCGCGAGGAGGAGGTCGGGATCACGCGCCTGGCGACCGCGGTCGACAACGCCGGGCTCTCCTGGCGCGAGCACGGCGCGGCGATCGAGCGGATCATCCAGGCGCGCCAGCGCCTCGCGTACTCCGACGGCGCGCTGCGCGACTCGCTCTCGATCCTCGTCGCCCAGACCGGCAGCGTCACCGACGCGCTGCGGCTGCAGCTCCTCGCGGCCGACGTCGCGCGCGGCAAGAACATCGACCTCGCGACCGCGAGCGAGCTCGTCGGCAAGGTCGCGCAGGGCAACACCGCCGTCCTCACCCGCTACGGCATCGTCCTCGACAAGAACGCCACCGCCCAGGAGGCGCTCGCCGCGCTGCAGGCGCGCTTCGGCGGCCAGGCCGAGGCCTACGCCGCGACCGCGCAGGGCTCGGCGGACCGCCTCGCGACCGCCTGGGAGAACGCGGTGGAGTCGGTCGGCGGCGCCGTCGGGGGTGTCCTTCCGATCGTCGCGAACGCCGCGACGGCCTGGTCCGGGTTCGGACGCGAGGGCATCGTCGCCGCGGGAGCGGTCGCCACCTTCGCGAGGGCGGGCAAGGGCACCGTCCCGGTGCTCACCGGCCTGCGCACCGCCGTCACGCTCCTCGGCGGCGCGCTCAAGGCGCTCTTCCTCAACCCGATCGGCATCGCGATCCTCGCGGTCGCCGCGCTCGCTGTCGGCCTCAAGCTCCTGTACGACCGCAGTGAAGGCTTCCGCCGGATCGTGAACGCGGTCGGCGACGCGCTGCGTCGCGTGTTCGGCCCGATCCTCTCGTGGCTGGGCGACCGGCTCGGCGATCTTGGCAAGGCGCTCGGCCTCGTGGGCGACGACGCCGAGCGGAACCTCGGCGAGGACTTCGAGGACTCAGCCGCGAGAGCGAAGAGCGCGATCCGCGGGATCGGCGACGAGCTCAGTGACCTCAATGAGATGTTCAAGCCCGCGGGCGCCGACCAGACCGAGAAGTTCCTCCAGGCCATCGGCGCCGACCCGGCGCTGATCAACTCCGCGCTCGACGCTCTGTACAACACCGTCGGGGCGGACCAGGCGACGCGCTTTCGGAAGGTGACGGACCGCGCGTTCAAGGACCTCTCGGAGCAGTTCGAGCAGTCCGACGCGTACAAGGAAGCGAAAGAGAACCTTCGGAGCGCGCTCGCGATGAGCGAGAGCGACTTCGCCAAGCTCTCGGCGTCGCTCGGCAAGACGCCGGCGCAGTACATGGCCGAGCTCAAGCGCAACTCCGCGGACGCCGACCGGCTTCTCGAGCACTACCAGGCGCAGCTCGAAGCCGCGATCGGCAAGGCCCGCGAGCGCGGCCAGACCGAGCTCGAGGAATCGAAGGCCGCCTCGCAGCGCGTCGCCGACCACATCACCGCGCTCCACGACCTGCGCGCCGCGTGGGCCGATGCCGATGAGGCCGCCATCACCTACTACCGCGACGTGCTGCGCGGCGGCCCGCCGCGCGCGACCCCGATGAGCCCGCTGAACCGCGAGCTGCAGTCCGGCGGCGAGCTGCCGGCGCGCTCGCTCTCGGTCGTCGTGAACCAGAGCCTCGCGTACTCGGGCGACACGCGGGCGATGGCCGCCGGCGCCGCGGGCGAGGTCGTCGACGCGGTGACCGAGGCGATGCGCCAGCAGCTGCGGCGGATCGCGTAATGGCGTACCCGGCGCCGCAGATCGGCGGGATCGCGTACTTCCCGCTCGCCGACAACTTCGTCCCCTACCACTACGAGGACGAGCTGCGCGTCACTCCGCTCCTCGGGCGCGACCCGGCTCAGCCCGACCGCAACGAGGTCCTCCAGTCGAGCGCCCGCGGCGCCGAGGTCTGCACCTTCGCCGCGCTGGCCGAAGGCAACGCCGCGAAGGACGCGCTCGTCGCGCTCTGGGGAACGCAGACGACGCACGACCTCGGCGACGGCGCAGGCGCGCGGAGCGTCGCGGTCGTGAAGGTCGAGACCGCGCTCGCCTCGTGGGCCGATCCCGCGACACCGGTGTACGTCGTGACCGTCACGACGCGGACGCGCTGATGCGCGCGCTCACAGCTGCCGAGACGGCGATCCTCAAGTCGCGTTTCCAGGCCGGGGCCGACGGCCACCGCCAGCAGATGAAGCTCACCGCGCGCGTTCAGGTCGCGATGCCGCCGACGCCGCGCAACCCGGACATGCCGTGGGCGGTGAAGATGCCCAACGGCCAGGCCGGGCTGATCTTCCGCGCGGACAACAACGCTTCGGGCGCAGCGGACCTGCGCGTCTTCTTCATCGCCTACCAGACCGAGCACGCGCTCTCGCGTCCGGTGCAGCTCTTCCCGTACAGCACGCTCGCGTACGGCCTGGTCGTGTGGAACGCGCAGCTCCTCGCGGTCTGCCGCGATCCATCGACCGGCGCGCTCCGCTACCGCACCTCGCCCGACAGCGGCGTCACCTGGACCGCCGAGGCCGCGCTCGGATCGCTCACGTACGCGATCGGCGAGGTCCAGTGGGGCGGCGGCGCCTCGCCCTCCTTCCAGGTCACGACGGACAAGGTCGGCGCCGCGCTCTACCTCTTCTCGAAGAACAGCGCGAACAACCAGCTCATGTACCGCACGACCTCGAGCAGCGACCCGGCACAGGGATGGAGCGCGCTCACGTACAGCGGGCTCACCATCCCGAGTCTCGGGCGCAACTACGGCGGCCCGAGCGCGCGCAATCAGGGCTTCCAGCGCGCGTTCGTCGTCTGCGAGAGCAAGACGCCGGGTACCTGGGGCTGCGCCTGCGAGTCCGACGACGGCGACTGGCACGCCAACCACATGTGCACGGTCGGCACGCTCGGCGGCGCCTGGACGCGGCGGCTCAACGCCGGCTACGGCGGCGGGCTCTCGGGCGGCCAGGGCGCGAACGGGATGCTGTTCCTGGATCGGCTCGGTGACCTGCTCTTCTATGTCATCAGCGACAACGGCGACAGCGCGACGGCGTACCGCTCGACCGACAGCGGCGCGACGTGGACGAGCCTCGGCGAGCAGATGCCCGCGGGCACTGTCGTCGGGATCGGCGGCGGCAGCGGCGCCACGGTCCCGCAGTACGACTTTCAAGAGTACGCCTGGTCGCATCTGGCCGGCGGCGGTGTCTGCCTCCAGGTGAGCGCGCTGAAGGCCACCGGAAGCGCGTCGACCGCGAACCTCCTGCGCATCTTCGGAGTCGGCGCGAGCAGCACCTTCAAGACGTACGACACGACGACCACCGACGTGTCCGACCGCGTCATCGCCATCAGCACGCAGAAGGACGCCGACCTCGACGCCGGCAGCTGCAACGTCGAGCTCGCCAACGTCGACGGCGCGTGCAACCTCCACGACCCGGCCGCGGCGCTGTACTCGTACCTGCGCCCGAACGCGCGCATCGAGATCTGGCAGTGGCACGGCGACGCCGCGAACAAGGTCAAGACCTTCACCGGGATCCTCTCGCAGCCGCAGCAGAGCCACGCCCAGCAGCGCGTGACGCTCGTCGCGCTCGATCGGGGCAAGAAGCTCATCAAGCAGACGGTCGTGCTGAGCGCGCCGCAGGACCTCAGTCAGCCGGGCTACGCGCGCGACATGGGCAACTACGTCTACCTGAACAAGACGGTGAACGAGGTCCTCGACGACCTCCTCAACAAGGCCGGGCTCTCGCCGGCGCTCGACCGCGCGTGGTACCCCTCGACCTACGTCTTCAAGGAGCTGAAGTTCCAGTCAGGCTCGCTCATGGCCGCGGCGAAGGACGCCGCGAAGGCCGCGGGTCTGGTCCTCTGGGCCGACGAGGACGGCATCTTCCGTACCGCGCCCCTGGTCACATCCCCCGGCGCGTCCGTCTGGACCTTCCGCGCGCGCGAGGACGTCACCGACCTCGCGACCGAGGTCGACGACGACGCGACGTACACGCGCGTGCGCGTCATCGGCAAGGCCAACCTCGGCGCGAAGTACCTCAGCGAGCAGTTCGTCTGGCCCGGGCTCGGCGCGCCCGCCGGCATCGAGTACGACAAGACGACCAAGACGGTCTGGTACCTCGACTACGACCGGCACCTCTACCGCCTCGACCCCGCGGCGAACATGGCGGTGCTCGAGGACACCGACCTCTCGGCGTGGCTCGTCTGGCCCGACGGCATGGCGGTCGACCCGCTCGACGACCACCTTTGGATCAGCGACGGCTTCGATGCCTCGCTCGGCAACAACGCAAGCCGCACGTACCGCAAGATCGACCGCACCACCAAGGCGACGCTGCTCGGCCCGTTCACCAACCCCGACGGCGACCACTGCGGCATCCACGCCTACGACGCCGGCGGCGGGACCGTCCGCCTCTACATGACGACATACACGACCGGGAAGCTCGTGCGCATGAACACCGACGGCACCGAGAACTCGCGCGTGAACTCGCCTGTCGCGCTGCCGACGGCGATCACCTCGGACGGCGCCGGCGGCTATTACCTCTCGGCCTGGGACCAGTCCGACCTCTTCCAGGTCGCCTTCGACGGCTCGATCACCAACCGCATAGCGCAGCCGCAGAAGAACGCCAACGAGGTCGGCCTGGTAGGCGACGCGTCCGTCTTCGACTTCGGCGACCTCTACCAGGTCTTCCGCGACCAGAACACGATCGTGAAGTACGCCGTCGCGGGAACGCCTTCGAGCGCGCCGACCGCGACGCTCGCCGAGGCGGTCGATAGCGACCTCGAGGACGAGCTCTCCGGCGAGCGGCGCTACCTCCAGGTCGTCGACCTCGGCATCACCGACCTCGCGATGGCGCAGTACACCGCGAACCGTCTCCTCAGCGCCGCGCGGCAGTACCGCTACCGCGTCACGAAAGGCGCGGTCGGCCATCCCGGGCTGCAGCTGCACGACCGCGTGACGCTCTCCTCGCCCGCCGACGGCATCGCGAGCGACTGGATCGTGCGCGCGATCCGCGCGGACCAGACCGCCGAGGCCGGCACGTACCTCATGGTCTGCGTGCTGGAGCCGGCGTCATGATCAGCCGCCACCCCGCGCATCTGGCCGAGCTCATCCGCCGCAGCGGCGCGACGGTGAAGGTCGACGAGATCCTCGCCGGCGGCGCGCCGCAGATCACACCCGGAGCGGGCACCCAGACCGGCGAGGCCGCGACGCTCGAGGTCGTGCTCGACGGCGGCGGCATGCCGCTGGCCGCGGGGATCAAGTGCGACGTCGTGGTCGACTTCGACTGCACGGTCACCGGCTGGACGCTCCTCGGCGACCAGGCGGGCTCGATCCGCATCGACCTGTGGAAGTCCACGTATGCGACCTTCCCGCCGGTCGTCGCGGGGACCATGCCCGGCGCGAACGCGAACAAGCCGCAGGCCACCGGCGCGGCGAAGGCCCAGGGCGGCGTGAGCGGCTGGAGCGCAAGCGCGATCGCCGCAGGCGAGATCGTGCGCGTGAACGTCGACACCGTCGCGACCTTCACCCGCGTGACGCTGGGCCTGACGTTGAGGCGGACGTAGCGGTGCTGCGCTTCATTGAGTCGATGCAGCAGAACGGCGCGGGCAATCCGACCACGCCGAAGTGGGACAACGCCTTCGGCTACAACGTGAACCCCGGCCGCTACGCCGGCACGTACTGTCTCGGCAGCGACTACGGCGACCGCGGCGGGTACAAGTCGCTCGGCGTCAACCTCGCGACCGCGATCGTCGGCGTCGCCTTCATGGTCACCAGCCGCCCGGGCGATCCGGGCAACCCGCTCCTCGAATGGTTCGACGGAGGCACGCGCCAGCTGTCGCTCTACAACGACGCCAGCGGGCGCTTCCGCGTGTACCGCCAGGACGGCGGCGGGGCGCTCCTCGGCACCGGCACCTTCTCGCTCCCCGTCGGCTCGTGGGTCTACGTCGAATGGAAGGTCGCCTTCGCGACCGGCGCGACCGGCTCGGTCGAGGTTCGGGTAAACGGCGTCACCGACATCGCGGTGAACAACGTCCAGACCACGACGAGCGGGAACGCCTGGGCCAACAAGCTCAACCTTGCGGGCTCGCGCAACTTCGGCGGCGGCAACTCGCAGCGCTACCAGGACCTCTACGTCCTCGACAACACCGGGGCTCAGAACAACGACTTCCTCGGCGACTGCCGGGTCGAGCTGCGCGTGCCGAACGCGGACGGCGCGATGCAGCAGTTCGCGACCGTCGTGCCCGCGACCGCCGGCCACTACGCGAAGGTCGCCGAGATCCCGCACGACGGCGACACCAGCTACGTCGAGGACGCGACGGTGGGCAACGTCGACACGTACCTGCGCGCGGCGCTGGCGGCGACGAGCGGCGTCGTGCGCGGGGTGCAGTTCTCGACCGTCGCCAAGCGCAGCGACGCGGGCCCGAAGACGATCGCCGGAGCCGTGCGCATCGGAGGCGTGAACTACTTCGGAGGCGCCAAGACGCCCTCGACGACGTACACCGTCGAGGACAACCGCGACATCCTCGAGCTCAACCCCGCGACCGGCCTTCCCTTCACCATCGCCGACGTCAACTCCAGCGAGTTCGGCTTCAAGGTGAACTCGTGACCGCCGGCCGGGTGACGCAGGCCGCGGTCGAGATCCTCGAGGGCCCGGACGACGCGAAGGTCCGCGTCACCAGCGCGCCGCTCGAGGTCGCCGAGAACCCGACGGATGCGAAGATCCGCGTCACCCAGGCGCCGGTCGAAGTGCTCGCGAATCCGACCGACGCGCGGATCCGCGTGACCCAGGCGGCGGTCGAGGTCCTCGAGCGGCCGAGCGACGCGCGCATCCGCGTGAGCCAGGCCGCGGTCGAACTGCTCATCGGCCCCGGCGCCGCGGGGCCGAACCCGCGCGCCTGGGCGTTCATCGCGGGATGAGACGGCCATGAGCCTCGAGCAGTTCATCGCCTCGGGCGCGACGGCGCTGACGCTCTCGCTCTTCTTTCTCTGGATGCTCGTGACCGAGCGCATCGTGCCCAAGGGCCGCCTCGAGGACGAGAAGGCACGCACGGCGCAGGCCGAGGAGCGCGAGAGCCGCGCCATCGCCGGCTGGGAGCGCCAGACGCAGGCGACGGACAAGCTCGCGGTCGCGATCGACGCGTACCGCGCCGCGGTGGAGGGCCGACGTGCGCCTTCCGTCTGAGCTGCGCCGACTCCTCCACCTGGACCGTGTCGAGGGCGAGCGTCCCGACGACCGCGCGCGGCGCGAGCGGCTCGAGCGGCAGGAGGTGCGACACCGCCGCGCGCTCGAGCACGCCGAGGAGGTCATCGCCGAGGTGCGACGCGCGCAGCAGCTCATCGAGGGGCACCGCGGATGAGCCTGATCGATCTTGTCGTGCTCGCCTTCGTCCTCGCGCCCGCGGCAGGGATCGCCGCGAGCGCGTACTTGTGGCTCCTGTACCGCTCCGACCCCAGGCGGCCGCGCTCATGGCTCCTCCTCATGCTCGCGCGCGGCGCGACCGCGGTGAACGCCGCCGGCCTGTACTTCGCAGCGCTCGCCGCGGTGCGTCTCGCCGGCGCCGACGTGCCGCGCTGGACGTTCGTCCCCACCGCGCTCGCGCTGCTCCTCCTCGAGGCCGTCCCCGTCTACAGCGCCGCGGTCATGTACGGCCGCGGCCGCGCCGGAAGGACCAAGCGATGAAGGCGCTCGTGCACCGCAGCCACCACTCGAGTTCGCGGCCAGACGGCTGGAGCGGCGCGCCGGATGAGGCCCGCTACATCAGCGAGCTCATCGACCGGCTCATCGCGGTCGCCGCGCCGCTCGGCGTCGCGATCGTCACCGTCGACGGCGACCTCGAGGACCACCCCGAGTTCCACGACCCGAGCTACGAGCTCTTCTGGGCGCCGCACTACGAGAGCGACACCCACGGCCCGCGTGGGTCGGGCTGGTTCTGGGGCCGCGCCGCGCGTTCCCTGACCGGACCCGAGGACGACCGCCTCGGTGCGATCTTCGAGCGCCGCTACCGCGAGCTGACGTCCGCGACCGGCGGGCCGCCGCAGCGGCAGGACTGGATGACCGTGAACGTCACCGACTACTACGGCTTCCGCCTCGACCGCGCGGTGCCCGGGATCCTCACCGAGCTCGGCATCGGCGCACCTGGCGCGCATGACCACGACTGGCTCCGCGCGCGCATCGATGACATCGCGCGCGCCATCGCGCTCTCAATCGCGGAATACGGCGGCATCTGGCCGCGGAGGGAGGTGGATATGGACGCCGAGCAGGAGAAGAAGGTCATCGACGCGATCGTCGAGACCGGCAAGCAGGTCGCGGCCTCGGCCGCCGTCTACGTCGCCCGCGCGCAGCGCGGCCTCGACGTCGAGACGGGCAAGCCGTTCGATCCGAGCCATCCACCCGTCGACCTGCGCGTACGCACATAGAAGGAGGACTCACGTGGAAGCGACACAAGCTCTCGCGCTCACCATCGCCGGCATCGTGCTGCCGGTCGTCCAGGAGAAGCTCGCCGGCGCGAAGATCGAAGGCGCGCCCGCGATCTGGCTGAACTTCGCCGCCGCGGTCGCCATCGCGGTCACCGCGACCGTGCTATCGGGCGGTCTCGGCTCCTACGACCCGAGCGACCCGATGGCCTTCGTCGGGGCGATGCTGGGCAAGGCTGCCGGCATCTTCGCGCTCGCGCAGATCGTCTTCCACTCGGCTCAGCCTGCGGTCGCCAAGATCGGAGGCACATCCTCCGCGCAGTAGAGCCGACCCCGGCGACATCGCGGCTGATGAGGTAGGTCGGTAGCCTATCCCCCGGGAAGGGTGATGCCGTGACGACCATCATGGGCCTGCTCAACCAGATCGGTGAGAAGGAAGTCGTGCTGCCTGCGATTCAGCGCGACTTCGTGTGGAGCGAGCCGCAGACTGCGAAGCTGCTTGATTCGATCATGCGCGGCTACCCAGTCGGGATCGTCTTGCTGTGGGAGACGTACACCGACATCCAGTACCGGCCCTTCGTAGCCGACTTCCGCAGCGGCACCGTTCACTCCTACGACGACAACACGGCAAGACGGCGCATCAGAGTGGTGCTGGATGGCCAACAGCGGCTCCAGTCGCTGTACATCGCCTTGCGAGGGAAGCGTGACGGCCGCGAACTGTACCTCGACGTTCTCAGCGGAGAGGACTCTGACAACGTTGCAGACGATCGCTATCTCTTCGAGTTCATGTCGCATGAGCAGGCGGAGCGCCGGAACGCTGCGACGGTGAAGGAGCGGAAGGCCGCGAACGACGACAACGACACTCCGTACTGGTGGAAGTCGGCGCGCGAACTGTTCGGAATGACGGCGCGCGAGCGTAAGGACTTCGTGAAGGAGACGACGCGGCGCCTGCGACTCACCGACGACCAGGAGCTTCTGCTGGACTCGAATCTTGCGACGTTCGATGAGGTCCTGACCCGCGATGAGAACATCCTCAAGCTGTCCACGATCGACGAGAACCTTCCTGCGGACAGCCCTTACCGGAAGTCCGAGGCCGACGTGCTCGAGATCTTCGTGCGGGTCAACCGCGAGGGCACGCCCCTGAGCCGGTCGGACTTGATCTTCAGCATGCTCAAGTTGAGCTGGAAGGAATCAGCTGAAGGGTTGCCGGAGTTCGTCGACGCCATCAACGAGGGCAATTCGTTCAGCCTCGACACCGACTTCGTGGTGCGCTGCTTGTTCTCCGTCAGCGACCTGGGGAGCCGCCTTGACCTGGATCTCCTGCGGAAGAAGAGCAATGTCGAGGCGCTGAAGGCGAACTTCGGCCGGTGCTGCGACGCGATCCGGTCGGCGGTGGACTTCGTCCGGCGTGAGTGCAAGGTCGAGAGCAGCAGCCTGCTCGGTAGTGCTCACACCCTCATCCCCTTCGTCTACTACTTCTTCCACATTCCCAAGCACGACGTCCCCAACGACCAGGTTGATCGCGTCCGGACGTCCATCTACCTGGTCGCGCTGGCGCGACCGTTCTCCCGCTACTCGGAGAGTCGGCCAGGCAACTTCATTCGCCAGAACCTCCAGCCGCTCGTGAAGAAGCGCGACCGGAACTTCCCACTGGAAGACACGATCGACCGCGTCCGGCGCTGGGAGAAGGTGCAATCAATCGGTGAGCTCGCGCAGGCCAACGTGGCCCTAACGCTCCATCTCATCCAGGGATTGAGCGGAGCGGCTGTTCAGTACAAGGGCAACGCGCCCGAGGTGGACCACATCTTCCCGCGGTCGGAGCTGCGAGCGAGAGAAGTGGATGAGGATCTCATCAACGACCTGGCCAACTTCTGGATCCTCATCCAAGGAAAGAACAGGAACAAGAGCAACCGCAAGCCGAGCGAATACTTCGCGGACGTTAGCAAACGTCAACTCAAGGACGCTCTCATCGATCCGGATTTGCTCGATTACCGGCTGTACAAGCGGTTCATCGCGATGCGGCGTGAGGCAATCGTCGAACGGCTCGGGGAGATGCTTGGCTTAGGGGACGCGGACATCCGCGGGCAAGACTGAGCTAGGTCGCGATTGCCGTTGAGGCGGCTGCCTCCTTCAACACTAGACGCAGTTTCGCGGCGTCGCCGCCTTCTCCGACGATCAACACCTTCTGCCTCCAGCGCTCATCAGCGAGATCGAGGCGCATCACGTCATCGCCGTCGACGACGATGAACTCGATCTTGCCGAAGGCGTCGGCGTGCGCGTCCGCGTACCTGGCGAGGCCAAACGCCTTTGCGGCGGCATCGGCCAAGTCGGTCATATGCGGCTCCAGTAGGTCCACAACGACGTTGCCCTTGCGGTCACGCCGGAGCACGAGGAAGTCCGGATACTGCGGATGCTCCTCGCCTTCGCGCCAGTACGGAATGGTGAGTGACCACGGCTTCCGCGGTGGATTGCGTAGCCAGGCTACCGTCTCCTTCCGAGCGATCTCGTCGCCGATGACTCGTGTCTCCCACTTGTTGAACTTGCTCGGGTACATCCCCGAACGATCGATATACACGTGCGCCTTCCAGCGCTTCTCGGCGCTTGTGACCTGGATGACGTCGGGGTAGGGCTCGCGGTCGACCAGCTCTGACCGTGTTGCCATTCCCCGTATCTCGGCGTAGCCAGCGCGCTCGCCCTCGGGCAACGCGCTGATCTCGGCGCGCCACTTCCGTAGCCACGCCTGGGTCGTTGCCCGCGCGGATTCCTCGAGCGCTACCGGTACCGCGAGATCGCTCGCTAGGGCGATGGCCTCGAGCTTCGCTAGCTCCACGGCCGATGGATCTGCGTCGACGCGCCGACGCCACCAGCGTTTGTGGAGCCCTTCGCCAAAGCGCTTTCCCGCCTCCTCGAACTGTTCATCGATGTCCTCAGCTGCGCGCCTGAGGGTCCGCTCTTCAAGGTCGCCCTCCTCGGCGACGCCGAGCCGAACGCGTCGGCCTCCCGTCTCCACCGATGCTGCCTCCGCGATGAACCTCTGGAAGTCCTGGGCTTCCTCGCGTCTGGAATATTCCGCGTCGAGGACGCGCAGTAGGATCTCCCACGCCTCATCGGTTGCGTCCGCGTCCAGGCCATCATTGGTCAGTAGGAAGGCGAGCTTCACGAGACGCTTCACTTCACTTGTACGGCGGGACTTGGGAACGAAGTACGACGGCAAACCGGAGAGGGCCGCGAACCAGGGGTCGCTCTTCGGTGCTCTGGTCAGGTCGATGACGTCCTCGCCGCGGCGCACCTCGACCGGCAGGCTCGTGTCAGGGTCGCCGCCGGTGAGCTTCGCGACCACCTTGTCGAGGTTCTCGGGATCGTAGTGCGGCAGGAACAGCGACACACTGTTCAGTGCCTCGTCTGCCTCGATTCGCCGCGCTAGCGGCGTGCGGACCATACGGCCAACGAGCTGCGCGATCGATGTGGCGTCGAGCGCGGACCGGAACGACATCATCGTCTCCGCGGCAGGACAGTCCCAACCGGTGTTGAGGCTCGTCTTGAAGAACACGACGCGGACGTCAGGGTCGTCGACAACCTCGGAGGGATTCAAGTGCCGCAGTTCGGCGTCGCCAATCGTGGCGGATCTGCCCTCTTGGAAGGCGTGGGCGAACGCGCGCGGAGGCAAGAGCTTCGATGCATTATTGCCGACCGACCTCCGGATGGTTTCGACGCACTGCTCGAGTTTCGTCTTGGTGAGCTGCTTCGCGGTGCCATCCTCGACCTGCACGACGAAGATTGGTCGCACAACTGGGTCGCCGCTGCGTGCGCAGAACTTCTCCCAACGGTTCCAGCTCGCGTGCCACGCTTCCGCCGCCTGCCCCAGGAGCGTGTAGTCGCTGGTCTGCGCGCGCTTGGGGTGGCGGATGTCGATGAACTCCTTCAGGAGACCCGAGGCGCGCACGTCCTCTGACGGCACCTCGATTGGGCGCTGCACGCGGCCTGTGGTACCGATGACACGCTGGAAGCGCTCAGGCGTCGCCGAGATCCCAGCGATGAGCGGAATCGGTGGCAGCCCGTCTGGGGGGCTTCCCTTGATGAACTTCTGCACGATGGTCGCGGCTTCGTCGCGCGCGGCGGGCCGCTCGACCGTACCCCGGTGCGCCTCGTCAATGAAGAGGAACAGCTCGTGGCCGTGTCGCGCGACGGTGTTGGCGAGTGCCTGCCAGATAGTGAAGTTCCGCTCGTCTCCGGCCTTCACGAGCGTCGCGTCTTTCCCCAGTTTCTGGATGTTCAGGAAGTAAACGCGGCCGGGCGCGAGCGCCTCCTCGTCGAAAGCTGAACCGATAACGACGAGGTCCGCCGGCCCCAGCAGCGAGCTGGAAGCGAGCATCTTCTTCCGCGTTTGCTCGTTGAGCTCCGGCTGATCGCTTAGCCACAGGAAGGTCGCATCGCGCCATGCCGGTTGCGTGTTGTCACCCTCGAGGATTCGCTCGATCACGGCGGTCGCGATGAGCGTCTTCCCGGAGCCGGTCGGCGCGGTGAGCCATGCGGCCTGCGCGCTCCGCGGTGACTCCTTCACCTCCTGCGACGCGCGCCGCAGGGCCGCTGTGAACTGCTCGACCGCGCGCTCCTGGAAGTCCTTAAGGAGAATCTTCATGCGAACTGATCCACGTTCACGCGGAAGCTGCGCAGGTAGTCTCGATAGAGCATCGACGGCTTGATGTGCCGGGGTAGGCGCGCGCTCATCTCTGCATACGTCGCCTCGGAGTCAGTGATGAGCCAGACGCGAGTGACCTCCGGATGCTTCTTGAGCTCCTCGGCGAAGGAGCGGAAGTGCTTCTCGTCGAAGAGGACGCCGTAGCGGGCGCCGTCAGGCAAGCTGAAGGCCAGCTTCCGCTTCTTGTCTCGTGGACCGGTCGCGCCCGCGGCGAGCCACACCAACGGCAGCAGCCCATCGTCACAGCGGCCGAGATCGACATCATCCGGGTCCACGTAGTTCAGATCGAAGAACTCGACGTTCTCTTTGAATCCGGCGATCTCCTTGGGCAGCGTCTTTCCGTCCGCACTCACGCCCTTGATCACAGCCTCACAGCGTGGCCTGGTCACCTGCTCGAAGATGCCCTGCGCCTCGAACTGCGGGTCGCCGCGGTAGTGACCTGCCGCGTACAGCTTCCGCGCGCTCTCTGCGTCGACCTCGTTGTTCGTCACCAGAATGCACTGCCGCGCGCCACCATCCTGGGCATTGAGAAGGGAGACTGAGTGCAGGGTCGTGCCTGAGCCCGCGAAGAAGTCGAGCACGATGGCATTGGGCCGATTGCCCACGATCGCCGCGATGCAGTCCCGCACGGCGTGGACCGACTTCGGGAACGGGAACTTCCTACCTCCGATCAATGTGCGGAGCACATCTGCGCCGTAGGCGCCGGCATCATGCGTGGTGCGGTGCCAGATCGTTTTGATGTGCCTGGACTTCGGTGCGGTGTATCGCACGTCCACGACGTTCCGCGTCTCATCGCGCCCGACGATCTCCAGCACGCCCGAGGCGATTTGCTCTTGCGCGGTGCGCGCGAGGTACGAGATGCCCCAGGTGCGCCGCTTCGCGTCGTACTCGCCGAGCGCCACGTAACCGAGGTCGATGAGCTTCTTCAGCGTGGTTGGTCCCACGCCCCAGTTCCCCAGCGACCCATCTCGGCGCACTGGCCACGCCGGAGCGAGACCACGGTTCTTGCGGTCGAACACCGGCTTCTCCGTAACCGGCAACAGCGGCTCGCCGACATCGACGACCGCGCCGCGTTTCGGGTCGACGAGCACGGGGTAGAACATCTTCTTCCGGTCCTCGCGCCGCGAGTTCGTACCCGACCGCAGCAGACCCTTCCAGCGCGGGCGCCGCCCACCCTCGTCATCGTCCTCCTCGTCGCTGAGCGGCGTCAGGAGGTCGTCGCCGATGCTGCCGACCGCGCCGTCGCCCATGAAGGTGAAGAGCGCGTATTCCTCGACGCGCGAGAACCGCTCCTGAGTCACGCCCTTCGGATTCACGACGATTGAGACCATCTGTCGGTACGCGTCCTTGAACACGTCCTCGAGGAGCATCCCGAGGTGGTGGAGCTCGTGCTCGTCAATCATCACGATGAGAACCCCGTCAGGTCTCAGCAGGCGCTTCGCGAGCTCCAGGCGCTTCTGCATCATGCTCAGCCACTTGCTGTGACGCCAGACGTCGTTCGAGTCGACGTAACTGTTGTTGTATCGCCAGTCGCGCGCGCCGGTGTTGAACGGCGGGTCGATGTAGATGCAGTCGACGCGCCCTTCGAGCAGGTGCACGAGCAGCTGTAGCGCGTGGAAGTTCTCGCCATTGATGACGGTGTGGTACGGCCGGTCAGCACCGCCCTTGGAGACGTGCCCTACGGAACGAAGCATCGGGTAAATCGGTTCGCCGAATCGCTTCACGACAAGGAGCTCGCTCGCCGGCAGACGCTCCCGCTCGCCCGCGCGCGGCTGTTCACGCTCGTCCGTCGGTTCGAGCTCGGCGCCCTGCCCGTTCAGGCTGGCGACGCGAAAGAGCGCGCCGCCCTCGAGGTCTCTGCGGCGCTGAACGAGCGATCCCACGCGCACCGGCACGCCGGCCAACGCCGTGGTCTCGGGAATGTGCTCCTCGAAGACCAGGCCGAACCGCTGCTGGCGCTTCAATTGGAGGACGGCCGCTTGCAGTTCCTTGCGCAGCGCGGCGTCGTCGATGCGCTCAATCAGGTCGTCGAGTCGCGCCAACCGGAGCTATCCCTCCCGAACGGCAGTCCGCGCCCCGCCGCCAAGAGGATATTGGGACGGGCGGGCCGGAGACCACCGCATGTGTTACGAGCGCCCGAGTTCGGGACCCACGGCAGCGATCGCGCACAGGATGACGCCTGCCGTGTGCAGGTCTCTCCAGTTGCGGCTGGTCGCCCCATGTATCGCGACGAGGGCAAGGGCCGTCATGCCGGCGAGCTGCACGTAGCTCCATTCCTTCCTGCCCATCTCACCACCTCCCTCCTCAGCGTCCGCTCTTGGACCCGAGATATGCAGCGCCGAGCACGATGCCGAGAGCGCCAAGCAATAGGAGAAGCTCGGTCTGATCGAGGCCCTTCATCTGTGGGCCGACGAGCACCGATGTGAGGCCGCGCCCACAGCTCGGACAGTGCCCGGTCACCAGAACGTCGACACCGCTCACCGGCTTGCTGCAATGCGGACAGGGACCAAGGATCTGCCCGGCCCGTTGCGCGAGCGTCTGCAGGCTGCGCTCGCGCTCTTGGAGTGACGAGAGCGCTGCGTTCGCCTCGGCGAGTTCAACGCGCGCAGTCGAGAACTCGCGGTCCTGTTCGGCGATCCGCTCGCGCAGCTGGTCCAGCGACGCGGCGTTGGACACGGCTTCCAGGCCGCGCTCGAGGAGGTCGACGACGGCCGCAGTGAGCGTCATGCCGCGCTCACTCGCGTAGGCCTCGACCTGTATCTTCAGGCCGCTGGCGATGCGGGCGTAGACGACGGCCGTCGGGCTGTCAGCAATCACTAGCGATAGCCTAGCATATCGCAAGTCCAGGCTGGGAGAGTTGGTCGGGCAATGGGTCCCGAAGGCGTCGGCTTGTGCCCGACGGCAGAACGTGCTAACAAAGTCGCATGGACAAGCCACCGACCTACAAAGCGGTCTCGGAGGAAATCCGGGCCATCTTCCCGGTCCTCTATCGCGCGTTCGAGGAGGCGACGGCCAAAGCGAAAGACTACTTCGTCAATCAGGGCCGTCCGATCGACTGGCAGCTCTACCCGGATCTCGTTCGGTACGAGGCTAAGGTCCTGCTCGTCCGGGCGGGCCATGACGCCCAATACGAGATGGAGGAGCTCTCGCGGAACGGGCTGATGGCGGTGTTCTTTGGGTACCCGACGCGGATCCGCAAGGCGGACAACGGAACGGTCCCGCTGCCGGGGAATTCCCAGCCGTACATGGGCCATTTGAATCAGCAGGCGTGGCTTTCACTCGATGGCGAGCGCAAGTGGAACCTCATGGCCCTTTGGGACACCACGACCCTCGGCCTCCTCAGCTCCATAAAGCTCGCCCTGACCGCATCGGCGACGAAGACGAGCGTGGAGAACTACTGGATCGAGACAATCCCACATCCAGCCGCTGCTCAGCAGCCTCCGACTCCACCGGCTGAAGGAAAGACCGAGGTCGAACGCGAAGACATCGACATTGGGCCTGCCGCGTCCGAGCGGGACGAGCGGGCGGACGAAGGCAAATGATTTGGGGGGATCGGGTTCGGCTGGTCCGCGAACTTCGCGGACTCACGCAGAGTGACCTAGCCGAGCAGATCGGCATAAGCCGCGTGACCGTCGCACATATCGAGACCGGTCGCGCGCAGCCATCGGACGCGGTCGTTGAGACGTTGGCGCTGCGGACGGGGTTCCCGCCGGCGTTCTTCCGACAGGGACCGGTGCCACAGCTACCGCTGGGGTCGCTGCTCTTCCGAGCGAGACGTGCAACGACCAAGTGGGAATTCGCGCAGGCGCAGCGATACGGCGAGCTCGTGTACGAGTGCGCCGAGACTCTTGCCCGGCGCCTCTCGCACAGTCCCGCAATCCGGCTCCCGCGATTTGCGCATGACCCCACGGGCCGGCTCACCCCTGCGTCATCGGCCCAGGTGACGCGCGGGGCGCTCGGATTCTCGCCGGTCGCCCCGATCGGGAACCTCGTCACTGCCGTGGAGAAGGCGGGCGTGTTCGTTCTGGCGCTTCCGACGAGCCTCGAGAAGCGTGACGCGTTCTCGACCTGGGTCCAGACCACTGAGGGTCTGCTGCGTCCGCTAATCGCGCTCTCGACCCGCGTCCCGGGTGACCGGCTCCGGTTGAGTCTCGCGCACGAGTTGGGGCACCTCGTCCTTCATCAGGAAATGGCCGGCACGCTCGATGAGATCGAAGAGCAGGCGCGACACTTCGCGGTCGAACTCCTGATGCCGCGAGAGGCAATGGTCGTTGAGATTACCCAGCCCGTGACGCTCACCAGCCTCGCCGAACTCAAGCCCAGGTGGGGCGTCTCGATCCAGGCGTTGATCATGGCGGCACGCGACTACGACTTGGTGACCGACCGTCAGAAGCGATATCTCTTCGAGCAGCTCGGGGCGATGGGCTGGCGGACAAGTGAACCGATCGCCATCACTCCGGAGAAGCCGCGGACCCTTCGCAGAATGGCCGAGATCGCGTTCGGTGAGACCGCCACCGCGGAGCGCCTCGCAGAGGCAATGAGCATTCCGGTACCGCTTGCACGGGACATCCTCGATGCCCACGCGGCGAAGTCGGAGATGCCCGCGATTGGCGGCCCCAAGCCGGACACGAGGAAGGTCGTGCACTTCACGCCGCGTCCGCGCGCAGTTCCGTAGCAGTCCCTCATCCGGAGTCCTGCGCGGGTGGTGCCGCCTCAGGACCGGTGAGCAGTCCGACGAAAGGGGTACCACCACCGTGGCGAGGCATCGCACATTCAACGCAGACCGCTTCCTGGACAAATTCGAAGGCAGGGAACCTCTGCTTCGCGGGTACGTGGGAATCTGGGACGGTCACCTGCAGGTGGATGCAACGAAGCTGGACGTTCCCCGGTTCAAGGAGTTTCTCGTCAACGGGGATGGTGACGGCAAGGACGAGCTGCTCGAGGGGCTCTATCGGGCGTACGACCTTTCGACAGAGCGCGGCCATGAGGATCTCGTCGCCGCCTGTCGCGCTTATCCGGACTACGACCCCGACCCCCAGGGAGAGCTTCCCGTCGAGTGCCTCAGCCTGAAGGTGCGCTCTGAGAATGAGGACGCGTTCAACCTCGCCTACGACCGGAACACGCTCTGGATCGCCGAGCGGTTCTCGATCTTCCGAGGGAGCAAGGCGAAGGCTATCGCCGATGTTCCGGCGGCAGCCGACCGGTTCCAGCTTAAGCTCGCAGAGCTGTTCCAGGAGGCCAAGAAAAGCGACCGCGTCCTGGTGCGTCAGTACCAGGAGGGCCCGTACACCAACTTCATCGTCTACCACGAGAAGCGCACCACGGTTGAGCTCATCTTCAAGGGGACGAAGACCCGACCAAAGGTGTCGCCGACGGTGCTGCGGCCCGCCCAGCAGGACTTCATCAGCTACAACCGCGAGACCGGGCAGGTTGAGATCGAAGCGCGGTTCGAAAGTGAACAGGCCGCGCTGCGTAAAAGCTTCGGCGAGTGCTGCCTCGGGGATGGGGACTTCTTCGAAGGAACTGACGCGGCGAACCGGATCGATTTGGCGAAGATTGCTGAGCCTGACTTCAGCATGGATGTGGACGACGAGCACGCAGCCGCGCTTGTCGAACTGCAATTCAACCTCAAGCAGCAGCACGCGCCATCGTTCCTCGTCCGCTCCAAGAACGTCCTGGAGACCTTGGACCGCAACTACCTGCGCAAACGGATCGCGGGGGCGACCATCCGCCGGGCCGTGTTCAAGATCACCTTCCCCGACGACCGCCGCGGCAAGCGCGTTGAGCTGGCGGGGACCAACACGGTGAAGTTCAGGCGAGCCACGCACGCCGACGAGGTCTTCCGCTATCTGACGAACTGGGGCGTCCTCATTGGCTGAGTCGCTCCTCGGCTTCATCCTCGCGCGCCTGGACCAGATCGAGTCGCCCGTGTTCCTCCATCGGGAGCTGGAGCGGTTTCCCGCCCGCGACCTCGCGGCCTTGCTATCTGAAGGTCTTCTCCGGGAAACGTCGAGGGCGACCGAGATCCCCCGTCCCGCGCATCTTCCGGCGGGCGGCGACCTGATCATCCGTCCGACATCCAAGGGCCTCTTCGGCGTCGCGGACGAAGACGACTACTTCATCCCGATCGCGTTGACCGACGACGACGTTCGCCAGTACGAGGTGTCGCTCGCGCAGCTCGTCGCGCGCATCCGCCGCGAGAATTCGATTAGCGGCACCGGCTTCGACCGCCGAGATGGTCTCGTGCCCCTCGGTCAGAAGGCAGTCGAAGGTGTTGGCCAGGTCGAGACCTACCTGGCCTTCCCTAACGAGGATGAGGCCACGCTGCTCTCCCGGTGCCGACGGCTCCAGCGAACGGCAAGCGGGCGACGGACGATCGTTCTCACGCCGCGAGACGTGCCGCTCGCGCCAGAAGGCCGCTCAGAAGTCGATGCCTGCGGTGTGACCGTCATTCCTATGGCCGCGGCTGCCGCCACCGGAAGCTTCGCGATCGACTGGACCGACAAGGACCTCCTGGCTGCGCTCAACTCCCGCAGGTCCGTTCCCGGCACACGGCAGAAGGGCGGCCGACCACGCCTCACGCCGCAGCAGGCGCGTGGGAAGCTGCTTCGCGCGATCGGGCGGTACAAGAAAATCCACAGCGAGGTCGATCTTGTCACCCAGGTCCATGTCGCGAAGGCTGCCAGGGTCAGCCAAGATTCGATCAGCGGCTGGCTCGCCGCCGTCGGTTGGACGATCGAGGACGCCGAGGCCGAGTGGGCTCGACGGAGGCCGAGAAAACCGGAGTAAACCGGAAAAAACCGCCAAAGCGCGACAAGCGGGCGGGGCGAGTGTTCTCCTCGCCTCGCGATGCAAAACGCGACGACGCGCGACGAGGCAACCTCGACCCTCCGCACCGAGGACATCGACGGCGCGGCCTACCTGCTCTCGGAAGGAGCACGGCTCGTCGCGGTCGTGCGCGGTGCGAACGGCTTCAGCGCCTTCGTCATCGAGGGTCATGACGCGCAGGCGCTCGCCGACCGCTACGCCCGCGGCGGCATCCTCGTCGACCTCGATCGCTTCCTCGCCGCGCGCCGCCTGATCCTCGACCGCATCGGACGAGCCCGCAGGCTCGGGCCCACAGCGGGCGATCCAACGCGATGAGCAGCGAGCTTGCGCCGCGTCCGATCGAGGGCGAGTACCGCATCGTCCGCCCGCTGGTCTCGAAGGAGGCCGCGCTCGCGGCCTGGCAGGAGTACCAGGATCTCACGCGCGCCATCCTGCGGGCGAGCGACTTCCAGACCTTCCGCGAGGGTGGCCGCGAGGGGCGCTTCGTCAAGAAGAGCGGCTGGCGCCGGCTCGCGACGCACTACGGCATCTCGATCGAGATGGTCGATGAGCGCCTCGGCCACGAGCACGACGCGAAGGTCTGCGCGCGGATCCGCTTCCCCGAGCAGATGCGCGACGAGCGCGACTGCGGGTGCCCGGTCGTGTTCGCGCGCTACGTCGTCAAGGCCGTCGCGCCGAACGGCCGCGCGGTCACCGCCATCGGCCTGTGCTCGACGGGCGAGAAGAACCGCCGCTTCGTCCGCCAGGACCACGACATCGCGACGACGGCGTACACGCGCGCGGCGAACCGCGCGATCAGCGACATGATCGGCGCCGGCGAGATCTCGGCCGAGGAGGTCCGCGCCACCGGCGAGTTCACGGGCATCTCGCTCGAGGAGCGCGCCGCGGTCAAGGACGCGTGGTCTCGTGCTTCCGAGGATCGCCGGACGGCAACAACGAGCTGGTTGCGCGCGGCGGGCTTCGTCGGCGAGACGGTCGCCGCGCTCTTCAAGGACTTCGCGCTGCGCGCGAGCGACGTCCAGGTCGCGGACCTCATCGGTGAGCTCGCGGACCGCGCAGCCGCCGGTGATCCCGACACGATCCTCGAGGAGGTCGAGGCGCCGTGACGGTCCTCGCCGGCGCTCGGAAGGCGAGTGCCCCGGCTTCGGACGTGGTGCTGGACGCCTGCTTCCGCTGCGGCGAACTGACCGTTCCGACGGTGATTGCGCGCGATCTCGAACGGGACGCGACGGTCGGCGGCTACGTGTGCGCGCGGTGCGGCGCGAGCTGGTTCACCTCGTACCTGCTGAGCGCCGAGGAGCTCGCGCATGTCCTCGCAGCCCGCCGCGCGTCAGGCCGGGCGTGAGCGCTGACCGCTCCGACATCCCCGGCGTCGGCGGCGAAGCATCGCTGTTGAGGTGGTCGCTCGCCGCGAGCATCCGCGCCTCCGGCACGCTGGGGACGCTCGACGTCCTCACCGAGCCCTCCACCGATGACGTCCTGCTGCAGATCCACGAGCGCGACGACGAGGGCGCGCATCTCGTCGAGGCGGCCATCCGGCTGGACGGAAAGGCGGTGCGCGCCCTCTGCCTCCTGCTCGAGCGGGAGGCGGGGCGATAGTCGCTCGGGACATCCTCGCCGCGCTTACGTGCTCGTCGGGCGCGTGCTCGTGCTCCGCGGCCGCGCGGCGCGGCTCGGGGCTCACGCACTGCCCGACCCACGCCGACGACAAGCCGTCCCTGAACGTCAGCGAGAAGGACGGCCGGATCCTCATCCACTGTCACGGGCAGTGCGACCAGGAGACCGTCATCGCCGCCCTGCGCGAGCGCGGCCTATGGCCGAACGGCGACGGCCGCCATGCGTCGGCACCGACGAGGTCGCGCGAGCTGCGGTCGGTCGAGGCGATCTACGTCTACGCCGCGGCCGACGGCGCGCCGCGCTACCGCGTCGTGCGCTACCGCCCGAAGGCGTTCGAGGTCTGGCATCCGAACGGCTCGGGCTGGCTGCGCGGCCTGGGCGGCGCGGAGCTCGTGCCGTACCGGCTGCCGCAGCTCACCGCCGCGGACGCCGGCGCGACCGTCTTCATCGGTGAGGGCGAGAAGGTCGCCGACCGGCTCGCCTCGGCGGGCCTCATCGCGACGACCTCGCCGTTCGGCGCGGGTAAGTGGCCCGCCGCGTGGGGCGAGCGCTATCTGCGTGACCGGCGCGTCGTCGTGCTCCCGGACGCGGACGAGGTCGGCGCGAAGCACGCACGTGCGGTCGCAGACTCCGTCAGCGGCCACGCGGCGAGCGTGCGGATCGTCGAGCTCCCGGAACTGCTCGAGCACGGCGATGTCGTCGACTGGCTCGACGCGGGTCACGCGGTCGCGGAGCTGCTCGCGCTCGCCGCCCAGGCACCCGAGTACCGCCGGCCCGCGGTGACGCGGACCGAGCATGGCTGCACCGATCTTGCGAACAGCGAACGGCTCGTGGAGCGCCACGCCGCCGACCTGCGCTACGTCGACGCGACGCGTCAGTGGCACGTCTGGGACGGGCGCCGCTGGCGGACCGACGACACCGGCGAGATCGAGCGGCGGGCGAAGGACACCGCGCGCGCCATCTACCGCGAGGCCGAGGCCGCGACGAGCGCGGCGCGGCGCAAGGAGCTCGCCTCTCACGCCGTGCGGAGCGAAGCCGCTTCGAAGATCGCGGCGATGATCACGCTCGCGCAGTCCGACGCGCGCGTCGCGCTGCGCGCCGACGATCTCGACGCCGAGCCCTGGCTGCTCAATGTCAGCAATGGGACGATCGATCTCCGCTCCGGCGCGCTGCGGCCGCACCGCCGCGAGGACCTCGTCACCAAGCTCGCGCCGGTCGCGTACGACGCGGAGGCGCGGCTCGAGCTCTTCGACGCCTTCCTCTTCCAAACGTTCGGCGGCGACGCCGAGCTCATCCGCTACGTGCAGAAGGCCGCGGGCTACGGCCTCTGCGGCGACACGCGCGAGGAGGTCATCTTCATCGCGCACGGGCCGACCGGCGGCGGCAAGACGACGCTCGCCGAGGCGCTGCGCGCGGCGCTCGGCGACTACGCGGCGACCGCGGACCCCGAGACGTTCCTGGTCTCGCATCGCGACGGCGGCGCTCCGCGCGCGGACATCGCCCGCCTCCACGGACGGCGTCTCGTCGTCGGGGTCGAGGTCGACCAGGGACGCCACATGGCCGAGGGCCTGGTGAAGCAGCTCACCGGCGGCGACACGGTCGTCGCGCGGCACCTCTACCGCGACCACTTCGAGTTCCGCCCGCAGTTCAAGCTCTGGATCTTCGCCAACGACGCGCCGCGGGTGCGCGACGACGACGACGCGGTGTGGCGAAGGCTGCGGCTCGTGCCGTTCACCCACCCGGTCCCGCGCGAGCAGCGCGACCCGCAGCTCAAGCTCACGCTGCGCGACCCGAAGGTCGGCGGTCCGGCGGTGCTCGCGTGGGCCGTCGCGGGGTGTCTGCTCTGGCAGCGCGAGGGCCTGGGCATGCCGCCGGTGATCGACGTCGCGACGCGCGGCTACCGCGAGGCGCAGGACCCCGTCGCCGACTTCGTCGCCGAGTGCTGCGTCGTCGAGGCAGGCGCGTGGGCGACGGTGGAAGAGCTGTACGCCGCGTACGCGGCGTGGGCGAAAGCCGCGGGCGAGCGGCGCCCGCTCGCGAAGCGCGGCTTCTCGAATCGCCTCGACCGCCACGGCTTCCCCGCGGCGAAGGGCGCGAAGGGTGTCCGGATCCGTCAGGGCATCGGCCTTCGCGAGCAGCAGCGGCTCGTCACTGCCGGCGATCGCCAGGACGACGCGATCCTCGAGGACGAGCCCGACTCGGAGCTGCCGCTGTGACGACCGGGTGGCGCAGCGATCTTCAGGTGGCGCAGCAGACGGTGTTTCCGGAACTTCTCCATAGCAGCGCTATAGAGGGAGTTTCGGAAAGTGCTCCTGCTGCGCCACCCAGGATCCTGCTGCGCCACCCAACGACCTCGCGAGCCCACCCCGGCCTCGAAAGCTGGCGAGCCGGTCCCGGCCCGTCGGAGTCCCTCGCGCCTACATCGCGCCCGGTTTCGCGGGATACCCACCCAGGAACGGCCCGCCGAACGCCCTCTTTGGCCCCGGATACCCACCCGACGCCCGGACGCTCGACTTTCCGTCCCTTCGGGCGAATGTGTTGGCCGGGAGGAAGCGATGAACCGACCTCGCGCCCGAGCGGGCCATGAGCGAGCCGCTGCTGCTCCGCGCCGACGAAGCCGCGAAGCTCCTGCAGATCGGGCGGAACAAGGTCTACGAGCTCGCGGCCGCGGGCGAGATCCCGAGCCTGCACATCGGCCGGCAGCTCCGCATCCCGGCGGAGGGGCTGCGCGAGTGGATCCGCCGACAGGCGGCCGGCGCCGAGCGACGCCGGTGAGGCGCCGACGCGGCGAGGGTTCGATCTACTTCCAGCGCTCGCGCGGTCTCTACGCCGCGGCGGTCGACCAGGGCTACGTGAACGGCAGGCGAAGCCGCAAGATCGTCTTCGGGAAGACGGTCCGTGAGGTCGCTGAGAAGCTTCCCCACCTCCAGGTCGCACGACAGGGCGGGACGCTCCCGAGGGGCAGGAGCCAGAAACTGGGGCCGTACCTCGCGTGGTGGATCGCGCAGCGGCCGCCGAACCGCACCACGCGCGGCTACCGGCAGATTATCGACAACCACATCGCTCCGGCGCTCGGACGCATCCCCCTCGACAAGCTCGCGGCGACGCACATCGACGCGATGCTCAACGTGCTGCGCGGCCGGCTCTCGGACACGACGCGGCACCACATCCGCGCAGTCCTCTCGGTCGCACTCGCGTACGCCGAGCGCAAGGGCCTCGTGGCGCGGAACGTCGCGCGGCTCGCCGAGCCGATCGCGATGCCGAGCTACAAGGGCATGTACCTCGACGTCGCGCAGGCGAATGCGTTCCTCGACGCAGCGAAGGGCCACCGCCTCGAGGCGCTCTTCACGCTCGCCGTGTACCTCGGGATGCGCCAAGGCGAGCTACTCGGACTGCGGTGGAAGGACGTCGACTTCGAGCGCGGGACGATCCGCGTCTTCGGCCAGCTCCAGGCCGAGCCCGGGCGGCCGCGCGGCGAAGGCCTCGTGGTGAACGACCGGCCCAAGTGGGGCTCCGACCGGACCATCGGCCTGCCGCGCGAGACGAGCTTCGTCCTCGAGGTACTCCGCGCGCACCGCCAGCGTCAGCGCCTCGAGCGCGTCGCCGCCGGCGCGGGCTGGTCAGCGACGGTGCCGCTCAAGACCGAGCGAGGCATCCAGCTCGTCGACAACGACCTCGTCTTCACCACGACGACCGGCCGGCCGCTCTCCGGCAGCTACATCGACGAGGGCCCCTTCCGCGAGGTCTGCCGCAAGGCGGGGATCGCGTACAGCACGCGAGAGCACAGGGGCCTGCGGTTCCACGACCTGCGCCACTCCGCGGCGACGATCCTCCTCGCCGCCGGCGTGCCCGAGCGCGTGGTCATGGAGATCCTCGGCCACTCGACGCTCGCGATGGTGAAGCGCTACCAGCATGTCCTGCCCGGCCTCACGGTCGCCGCGGCCGAGCGCATGGACCGCGTGATGGGCCGCTGACCCGGACCTGCCTCGATTCGTAGATGACTCGAAGAATCCCTCAGTGCGTTTCGAAGAGGTTGTAGTCGCCCTCCGTCCCTAGCGCGATAGATGCATAAACCTCGAAGATCGTTGAGAGCGCGGCATCGCTGATCGCGACGAACCGGAACTCCATTCGTCGCACGCGCTGCTTCGCAATCGCGAACTTCTCGCTGAACGCGGGTTGCGCCGCGACCTCCGCCCGCGTGCCCATCGCTCGCTGACCTCCTTCGCCCAGGTCGCGCCGCGTGAGGTTGAATGCGAAGGGTGCCGAGTTCTCGCGCGAGCTCGGACGCGTGTGGTCGGCGAGCCTTCGACGGCAGTCGCGTGTGCGGCCGACGTACACAGGACGGCCGCCCTCGGAGAACAGGTAGACGCCGCTGACGCGAGGCACAGTCGGGCGCTCGCCAGCGATGTAGGGCTGACACGCGAGCAGCTCATCGAGAAGATGGGGCAGTCGGGTGACCAGCTCCTCGAAGCGAGGCGGCCCGTGCCCACTCATGAAGGCGAGTAGCGGTGCAGTAAATCCTTGAGCTCTCGCAAACGAGCCGACAAGAGACCGACCTGCATCCGATGCTCCGCACTCACGGCACGGTCGATCATCTGCCCCGAGGCCTCGTCGCGCACCGGCCGGAGGAGATCGTCCACTCCCTCAAACGCCCAGCGGTCGACGGTCCGGAAGACTTCTCCCTCGTGGCGCTCGAACTCAGACACGCCAGCGATCGCGCGCGTCTCCCAGTGCTCGACCTCATGGATCCACACCTGCAGCCGCGCGTCAGTTGTGATGGCCATGCCCTCGTTTCGCAGCCTTACACCTTCGGTCCGTATCGTGGCGACTTTCAACAAAGCAAATCGTCTCCGGCGCAGGAAGAGCTGACGCGCGATGAACCGCGCGAGTGCCGAGAACACGCTGAGCGCGAAGGCACCGAAGGCGATGAGAACGCCCACCACGGCCACGGTCTGCGGGTTCGAGAGGTCCACGTGTTGCGACAGATTCTCAGATCGACCAGCCTTCTCGTCCCGGTTCGTCTCGCCTTGTCCCGACCCGTTGGCTGTACGTTGGCTGTACGAGCGCAGCTCTCGTCAGCTCACGCGAGAGTGAAACGCGCGAATTCCCGAACAAAAATGCGGAGGGGGTGGGATTCGAACCCACGGACGGCTTGCGCCGTCAGCGGTTTTCAAGACCGCCGCATTCGACCGCTCTGCCACCCCTCCGGAGGTGTGAATAGGTAGGGCGCGTTTCGAGCCTGGAAGGAATCGCCTGCATACCTATTGTGATGCGGGCGCCGCGCGTGGCGTACCCGACGTCAGGGCTCCCGAGCTGGCAGCGGTCCGGCGTGTGCTCAAAGGCGAGCCCGCCGTGGCGATGGCGAAGGACCTGAGGGGGAAGGCCTAACGGGTGGAAGCGATCGTGTAGACGAGCTCGACGTCCGCGGCGGCGGCGCCGTCGCTCCGCAGCTCGAGCGAGCTGCACCCCAGCGACGCGCTTCCCCAGCGACCCCGGCCGATCTCCGTCCGCGTCCCCTGCTGGACGAACGCGGAGGTGAGCGGCTCGGTCGCGCGCCACGTGGCGACCCACGCGAGCGAGCCGCACGGCCCCGTGCCCTGCACGAGCGCGACGGGGTCGAAGAGGCGTGAGTCGCCGGGACCGACGCCGAACGCCACGCTTCCCGTCCGGACCACCGTGGCGCCCGAGGGCAAGGGCGCGGCCGACGGCAGCGGCGGGAGCGAGGCCGACGAGGGTGGCCTCGTCGCGACCGTCGGCGTCGGCGCCGCGGTACGCGCCGCCGGGCCTGTCGTCGGAGGGACCGACGGCCGCGCTGTCGCGGGCGCCGTGGTCGCCGCGGGAGCCGTGGCCGGTGCCGTCGACCGCGCCGACGAGGACGCCGGCAGATCGCGGACCGTCTCGGAGCATGACGCGGCCACGAGGACGACGGCCAGGACGACGGTGCGGCCGGCGGGCGGTCTCAGAGCGAGAACTCGCCCGGTTCGATCCGTTCGCGGCCGCGCAGGTAGTGCCGCAGCGGCTTCGGGATGACGAGGGATCCATCCTGCTGCTGGTAGTTCTCGAGGATCGAGATCATGAGCCGCGGGAGCGCGAGACCCGAGGCGTTGAGGATGTGCGGGTGCTCGGTCCTGCCGCCGGGCTCGCGCTTGAAGCGGATCGCGGCGCGCTCGGCCTGCAGGGAGCCGCCGTCGCTCGTGGACGAGACCTCGAGCCACTCCTGCACGCCCGGCGCCCAGGTCTCGATGTCGAAACCCTTCATCGCGACGAAGCCGAGGTCGCCGGCGCACCGCTCCACCACCCGCGCCGGCAGCTCCAGCTTCTCGAGCACCTGCACCGCGAGCCCGGTGAGCAGGTCGAGCTCCGCCCGTGAATCCTCGGGCTTGGCGAGCACGACCATCTCGACCTTGTCGAACTGGTGCCCGCGCTTGATCCCGCGGACGTCGCGACCCGCGCTCATCTTCTCGCGCCGGAAGCACGCCGTGTACGCGACGTAGCGGATGGGTAGGCGCTCGAACGGGATGGTCTCGTCGCGATGGAGCGAGACGAGCTGCGTCTCCGCCGTCGGGATGAGCCAGACGTCGTCGTCGTCGTCGCGGTAGAGGTTCTCGTCGAAGTGCGGCAGATGCGCCGACGCGACGAGCGTCTCCCTGCGTGCGACGAAGGGCGGATAGATCTCCGTGAAGCCGAGGCCCGCGTCGAGCTTCAGGTCGATCATCCAGGCGATGAGCGCGCGCTGGAGCGCCGCGCCCGCCCCGCGCAGGACGTAGAAGCGCGATCCGGAGAGCTTGGTCCCGCGCGGGATGTCGAGGATGCCCAGCGCCTCGCCGACCTCCCAGTGCGGCTTCGCCGGGAATCCGAGTTCGCGCTTCGCGTCCTCGCGCAGGACCGGGTTGTCGTGCTCGTCCTTTCCCGGCGGGACATCGGGCGCGAGATCGCTCGGGATCCAGAGCGCGAGGTCGTCCCGCTCGGCCGTGAGCGGCCCGAGCTCGGCGTCGATCTGCTTGATGCGCTCGCCAACCTCGCGCATGCGCAGCTTGACCGCGTCGCTGGGCGGACCGCCCCTGCTGGCCTTGTTCCGCTCCGCCTGAAGCTGCTCCTTCTCGCTCTGCAGCCTGCGCACCTTCGCATCCAGCTCGAGCAGCCGGTCGAGCGGCGCGTCGAGGTGGCGCGCCGCGAGCATGGCGCGGACGCGCGCGGGGTCCTCGCGGACGCGCTGGAGCACGGACACGGTCGTGCCATTATCGGCACTCGTGTGGAACGTCGTCCTCGTCGCGTTCGAGGGACCCGACCGGTACTCGTTCGTCGGCGGTCTCGCGACGCGCATGAACGACCTCGCCGCGGCGCTCGTCGCGCGCGGCCATCGCGTCCGCCACCTCTTCGTCGGCGACCCGGCGCTCCCCCACCTCGAGCCGCGCGAGGACGGCGCGCTCGTGCTCGAGCGCTGGTCGCAGTGGATCAGCTCGTACCACCCGAGGGACGTCTACGACGGCGAAGAGGGCAAGTACCTCGACTTCTCGCGAACGGTCCCGCCGCGCCTGGCGGACCTCGTGGAGGCCAACGCCGGCCGCCGCGAGCGGACCGTGCTCCTGTTCGAGGACTGGCAGACCGCCGCGGCGGCGATCGGCACCGGCACGCTCCTCGCCTCTCGCGGCATCCGCGCCCCGCTGTTCTGGAACGCCAACAACACCTACGGCTTCGGCAGGGTCGACTTTCCGCTGCTCCGGCGCGTCGCGTCGATCACGACGATCTCGCGCTACATGCGGATGGAGCTCTTGAAGGTCGACGTCGAGGCGGCCATCCTGCCGAACGGCATCGCCGACCGCTGGCTCGAGCCGGTGCCGCCCGGCGACGTCAGCACGCTGCGCCGCTCCTTCGGCGATCGGCCCACCTTCGCGAAGGTGGCGCGCTTCGATCGCGACAAGCGCTGGCTCTGGGCCGTCGACGCGATCGCCGCGATGCGGGACGCGGGCGCGGAGCCGCGCTTCATCATGCGCGGGAGCCGCAGCGACTACGCCGACGTGGTGCGGGCTCGCCTCCGCGACCAGGGCCTCGACATCGATCGCGTCGTGCTCCCGCCGACGGCGACGCCGGAGGACCTCGCGGGCGCGATCGCGGCCACGACCGGCAACGTGATCTTCCTCGACTTCTTCATCGCCGAGCGGACGCTGCGCGCGCTCTACGGCGCGGCCGACGGCGTCCTCGCGAATTCGGAGAAGGAGCCGTTCGGACTGGTCGGCCTCGAGGTGATGTCGTGCGGCGGCATCGCCTACCTCGGACGCACCGGCGAGGATTACGCGATCCCGTTCGGCAACGCGGTCGTCGTGCAGAGCGACGATCCGCGCGAGCTGCTCATGACGCACGAAACGCTGCGCGCGCGTCCGGATCTCGCCGCGGCGATGCGCGCCGACGGGCGCGCCACCGCGAAGCGCTTCGCCTGGCCGCGCGTGCTCGACGGCTACGAGGTCCTCTGGGACACGGTGCTCGCGCTCACACCATGAGCGCCGGGCGCTGCCTCTTCGCGGGGACGCTCTCGAGCAGCTCGTAGCGGACCGGCCGCTCGATGCGGAAGCGATCGCGCCGCCAGCGCCGGCGCGTGCCCGCGGGCACGGACCAGCGGGCGCGCTTGACGAGACGGCGATGGTCGCCGAGGTACGCGAGCAGCTCCGGCAGACCGGCGAAGGCGACGTGATGCGTGAAGCCGCCGCGACGCAGCGAGCGGAAGAGCCCCTCGCGCTTCACCCGGGCGATCGCGCGGTCGGAGGTGTGGTCGTCCACCAGCGTCTCGCGCGAGGTGTTGACCGTGCCGACGGTGCGCGGCCGCGCTCCGCCGAGATGATCGACGGCCGCGAGGCGGCGGGAGTCCGGGCGCGCGTCGATGAGCAGGCCGCCCGGACGGAGCACCCGGTGGATCTCGTGGAGGGCATCGACCATGCCCGTACGCACGATGCATCAGAGCACCCACGAGAGGATCACGACGTCGAAGGAGGCGTCGCGGAACGGGAGCTTCTGCGCCGGGCCGACGACGAAGCGCGCGTTGCGGATGCCCATGCGGCGCGCGTTGGCCCTCGCGTCGCGGATCGCGACGGGATCGGGGTCGAGCCCCGTCACCCCGCGCGCCCAGCGCGCCGCGCCGAGCGCGAGGCGTCCATCGCCCGTCCCCACGTCGAGGACCCGCTTGCCGCGGAAAAGACGCCGGCCGCCGTACGCGGCGAGCTCGCGCTCGGGACGCGGACGCGTCCCGGCCGACCCGGCCGGGAAATAGCGGCCGACGCGGCTAGCCGTACCGCTCACGCGCGCCCGGCAGCATCGCCCCGCCGCGCGCGGCGCCCCCGATGCGCTGCGGATCCATGAGCGGCTGGCGGATGTCCTCGGGAGGCTCCGCGCCGGCGTACCACCAGACGACCTCGAGATTCGCGCGGAAGAGCGCGTCGAAGACGGCGTCCTCGGGGCTCGAGTTGCGCGACGAGTACCACCAGAACCAGTCGCTCCCCTCCGCCACCATGAGCGGCCGCCGCACGCTCTTCGGCATGTAGCGGAGCGCGCCCCATTGCTCCTGCGCGAACCGCCGCGTCCGCTCGAGCGCGCTCCACGCGCGCGCGTGCGCGGGCTCGCCCATCCAGACGCGCAGATTCGCGTCGATCCACGAGCCGGTGTGCAGCCTCGGCAGCTCGATCTTCGCCGGGTTCTTGTCGAGGTACTCGCTGATGCGCACCGTCTCGAAGCGCTCGTCCGCCCGCAGCGTGCCGTACAGGCAGCGCAGGAAGTCGTTCCCGTTGTTCGGGTACCGCTCCCACGCGTTCTCGCCGTCGAGGATGATGGCCGCGAGGTACGGCCCGCCGTCGTCGGGGAGCCGGTCGCGCGCGCGCTCGAGCTTCCAGATCATGTCGCCGACGGCGTCCGTCGGGCTCATGTCGCCGTAGAGGAAGCCGATCCGGTCGGACATCTCGCGATCGCGGAAGATGGCCGTGCCCGCCCCGACGCGGTACGGCCGGTACAGGAGCGCCGGCTCGACGAGCGCGCCGATGTCGTCGCGCTGGAAGTGCGTGCCGATGGACGCCGCGAGCACGCCCTCGTCGGACGCGAACCACTCGAGGCCGCTTGTGAAGATCGCCTCCGCGGCCTCCGGCGAGACCGCGCCCTCGGACGGCCAAGTGCCGCGCGGCCTCTTGCCGAAGGCGCGCTCGTGCGACGCGATCGCCTCCTCGAGGTGGAGCGCGGCGTCGTCCGGATAGGTGAAGGGCGGTTCGGGCATGACCGCGCTCGGGTCCGCGCGCAGCGCGCTGCGGCAGTCGATGAGCAGCGGCAGGATCGGGTGGTAGTAGGGCACCGTGAGGAGCTCGAGCTGCCCGTCGTGCTCGAGGCGGTGATAGAGGTGCGGCACTCCCGACGCCATGAGCCGCTGCCGGCCGATGACGTAGCGCACGTCCTCGCGCGTGTAGCGACGGCCGGACTCGCGGAGCGCCTTCATGCGACCGTCGCTCGCGACGTCGTCCGGATCGATCCACGCGAGGTTGAACCAGAGCGCGAGGTCGACGAAGTAGTCGTCCGACAGGAGCTCCGCGCGATCTCCGGCCGCCAGCGCGATCTGCAGCAGGCGCCGGTACTCCTCGTGGCGGTGGATGACGTTCCCGTGATGGATCGAGAAGAAGCGCCGCAGCATGTGCTGCTTCTCCTCGTCGGTGAGAGCGCCATCGACGGTGCGCATCGTGACGCGCGTGTCCTCGTCGTCGGCGCCGCGCGCGTAGTCCTCGAGCTGGTCCCGCAGGCTCGGCACCATCGTGAAGTTCGCCTTCACGCCGGGGAACTCCTGGAGCAGCCGCGCCATGTGGAGGTAGTCCTTGGACGCGTGCAGGCGGACCCACGGCAGGACGAACTCGCTGGTCTGCGGGTGCCGGTAGTACGGCTGATGCATGTGCCACATGATCGCCACGGGCAGCTTGCCGTTCATGTTCTTCGCGCTCGCTTCGGCCCGCTTGCGGCGGCCCGCGGCTCGCCGCGTCGCTCCGCTCTTGCGGACTCGCTCCTCGCGGGGGACCCGCTCGTCGCTCGACTCACTGTCGCGACGCCTCGTCGAGACGGCGGCGGACGAGCTCGGGATCGAGCGTCGCGAGGAGCCAACCCGCCTTCGGACCGTTGGGCTTTCCGAGGAACGCGAGGTAGATCGACGCGAACGCGTCGCGCGAGACCTTGCGGTCCTGCGTCAGCCCGACGCGCTTGGCGGTCTCGTACAGCTCGTTCTGCATCGCCTCGGGATCGGTGATCTTCCCGATGAGCGATCGCGTCTCCGCGAGGAAACGACGCTGCGTTTCGGAGAGCGCGAGATCGCCGGGCAGCTCGGGCAGCACGGCGAACCTGGACTCCGCCGGGGCCCAGCGCGCGAGCCACTCGCGCGCGAGCGCCACGCGGCGCTCGAGATCGGCGCGCTCGGCCGGCGTCAGCGGAGCGCCCTTCCGCTCCTCGGCGTGCCCGAACGGCTCGACGCTCGGGATCTGCAGCCAGTCGGCGACGATCGAGAAGCGCACGCGGAAGGCCGGCGCCTCCGGGTCCTCGCTGGTCTGCGAGAGCACCCACGTCTTGGCGAGATCGCTGTCGGGCGCGGTGAGGTGCGCGTCCGCGCAGCGGTCGTACTCGTCGTAGAGCTTGGGGATGTTGCCGCCCGTCGGGTCGAAGTCGATGTGCCGCTTCGGATTCGTGCGCAGCATGAGGAAGCGCACCAGCTCGGGCGGGAAGATGATCGCGAGCTCGTGCGCGGCCGCGCCGAGCGCCTTCCAGTCCTCGGGCCGTGAGGTCGACATCTTCCTGCCGCCGACGTTGACGAACTCGTGCGCGAGCCCGAGCGGCGGCTCCTTCCCCCACACCTCGCGGTAGACCTCGTTCGCGCGGTCGCGCGAGCCACCGGCGGTGAGCAGGTCCTTGCCGCCCTCCTCGTACGTCACGCCGAAGTGATCCCACATCGCGCACCACTGGAGGTTCCAGTAGAGCTTGGCGCCGCCCTTGAACGGAGAGCGCCGGCCGCGGTGGCCGCAGCCCTGCGCCCAGTCGACGAGATCGGCGCGGCATTCGTACGCGACCGTCTTGCCGTCGTAGTCGGAGGCGAAGGTCGTGCCGAGGCGGCCGCAGCTCTCGCAGATCACGCCGATGGGAAGCCAGCTCTCGTCCTTGATGACGTTCGACACCTTCGCGTAGATCTCGCGGATCTTCGACGCGCTGCGCAGCACCAGGTCGATCTGCGCGTCGAGCGCGCCCGAGCGATAGAGGTCGCGGACCCAGACGATCTCCTCTGGATGGATGCCGAGCTGCTCGAACGTCGCGAGGAAGCGCGACGCGTGGTAGCGCGCGAAGTCGGGCGCGACCGATGGATCCGGCGAGGGGATGCCGCAGAACGGCTTGCCCATGTGCTCGGCCATGCCCGCCTGCTGCCGCATCGACTGCGAATCCATCGGGTCGTAGTCGTCGATGGTGAAGACGTAGCGGACCGTGAGTCCGCGCTGCTTGAACGTCCGGTACAGCGCGTCGGTGATGATCGGGCCGCGCAGCGACGAGATCGGGATCTCGCCGGACGGGGTCTTCGAGTCGCGGATCACGTGCGGACGGTCGACGGGGAGGAGGTCCGCCTCCGCATCCGCCCAGAACCGGGCTTCGTGGGCCTGGCTCAACTGATCGCGACGATCTTCATCTCGATCGTGCCCGCCGGCACCGCCATCTTCACGGTCTCACCGGTGCGGTGGCCCATGAGCGCGCGCCCGACCGGCGACTCGTTGCTGATCTTGCCCTCGGCGGGCGCGGCCTCCGCGGAGCCGACGATCACGTACTTCTCGCGTCGCCCGTCGGCCTCCACGGTGACGTGGCTGCCGATCTCCACCTGATCGTGCGTGGACTTCTCGTCGATGAGGACCGCGTTCTTGATCGTCTGCTCGAGCGTCATGATCCGGCCTTCGAGGAAGGCCTGATCGTTCTTCGCCTGCTCGAGCTCCGAGTTCTCGCTGTAGTCGCCGAACTCCATCGCGGCGTGGATGCGGTCGGCGACCTCCTGCCGCTTGGTCGTGCGCAGCTCCTCGAGCTCGGCCTGAAGCTTCTTCAAGCCCTCCGCGGACACGTACTGAGGCTTCTCGAGACTGTTCATATGGCCTCCGTCATGGACCGTCGCGCGTCAGCGCGCCGTGTCCTCCAAAAGAAAAGCACTGAAGGCCTGACGGCCCTCAGCACTTCGGGCTTCCTATAGCGTTGAGGGCGATTGTACACGGAGCAGCGGTCCGCCCGCACCCTTCGGCGCAGCCTCTCCGCGTGGTACGCGCGCTCGGGCAGGGACCTGCCGTGGCGCCGGACGAGGGACCCCTACGCCATCCTCGTCGCGGAGGTCATGCTCCAGCAGACCCCGGTCGCGCGGGTGCTCCCGGCGTACGAGGCGTTCCTCCGGCGGTTCCCGACGCTGCGTTCGCTCGCGCGCGCACCGCTCGCCGACGTGCTGCGGCTCTGGAGCGGCCTCGGCTACAACCGCCGCGCTCGCGATCTCCAGCGGGTCGCCCGGGCCTGTGGGGACGGGCTGCCCGTCGACAGCGCCGCGCTCGTCGCGCTCCCCGGTATCGGCGCGTACACCGCCGGCGCGGTCGCGTGCTTCGCCGCCGGCGAGCGCACGCCCTTCGCCGACACGAACATCCGGCGCGTACTCGGCCGCATCGTCCTCGGACGGACCGCGACCGAGCGCGAGGCCGTGGCCATCGACCGCGAGCTCCTTCCCCGCGATCCGCGGTCGTGGCATCACGCGCTGATGGATCTCGGCGCGACGGTCTGCGTCGCGAGAGCCCCGCGCTGCGATGCCTGTCCGGTCGCGGCGCTGTGCCGTTCCCGGGGACGCGCCGGCGCTCCGGAGCCGCGCCGCCAGGCGGCATTCGCCACGAGCACGCGACGGCTGCGCGGCCTCGCGATGCGGCGGCTCGTCGCCGCGCCGGGCGGCCTTTCCCGAGCGCGTCTCGAGCGCGCGCTCGCCGACGCGCGTGCCGCGAGCGTGATCGACGCGCTCGCCCGCGACGGCCTCATCCAGATCGCCTCCGGAAGGGTGCGCCTCCCGGCGTAGTCAGCGGCGCGTCGCCTCGCGGAGCGCGCGGAAGAGCCGCACCAGATCCGGCAGCTGATAGCTCGCCTGGAGCCCGCTCGGGTTCGGCAGCGCCCACACCATCGCGTCGCCGATGCGCTCGTCCTGCGGCCCGACCGCGACGCGCCGCTTCGCGAACGCCGTACGGTACGCGTCCATGCCGAGCACCGCGACGGCCCGCGGCCGCCAGCGCCGCACGGTGCGCACGAGGCGGCGCGCGCCACGCGCGAGATCGTCGTCGTCCAGCTCGTCGGCGCGGGCGGTCGCGAAGTTCACCAGGTTCGTGATGCCGCAGCCGTAGCGGAGGAGCTCGCGCTCCTCGAAGGGCGAGAGCTCGCGCGGCGTGAATCCCGAAAGGTGGAGGACCTTCCAGAAGCGATTCCCCGGCCGGCCGAAGTGATGCCCGATGGCCGCGGTGTACAGGCCGGGATTGATGCCGCAGAACAGCACGTCCAGATCCGGCGCGATGACGTCGCGCACGCCCTTGCCGTGCGCGGCCGCAAGGCGCTCGCGCGTCGGCCGCCAGGGCGCTTCCGGGCTCAGGCGGGATCCAGCCGCGGCGTCGTGTCGAGCGTCGCGAGCCGCGGCATCGAGAAGAGCGAGGAATTCTTCGCGTACGTGCGCCACAGCGCCGCGCTGACCTCGTCGACGAGCGCGGTCTCAGGCGCGGCGACCGGACGCACGCCGCTCACGCGAGCGGCTCCGGCAGCGGCGGGCCGGCGACGACCAGCGCGTAGCGGTCGGGCGGTATGCACGAGCGCGCGATCGCGACGACCTCGTCCTTCGTGACGGAACGGAGCGCCTTCGGGTAGCGCTCGAAATGATCGTCGCCGAGGCCGAAGAGCTCGGCCTCGAGGACCATCGATGCGACGCCTCCGGGGCTCTCGAGCGCGACGTCGAGCTCGCCGACGAGCTTGTCCTTCGCGAGCGCGAGATCGTCGTCGGCGACCTCGCCCACGGTGATCTTCCGCAGCTCGTCGAGGGCGACGTCGATGGCGCGCCGCACGTTCTCCGGGTTCACGCCCATGCGGACGATCCAGGGCGACTGGCCACGGCTCGAGCCGATGCCGCTGAAGACGTAATACGCGAGCCCGAGCTGATCGCGGATGACGTTGCCCGCGCGGCTCGCGAACGTGTCGGCCGCGTACACCATGTTCGTCACGCGCGCCGCGACGAAGCGCGGGTCGTCGCGCGGGATGCCCGGCCAGCCGATGAGGACGTCGCACTGCGTCTTGTCCGGAACGATCTCCGCACGCCGCACCGCCCGCGGGAGGGAGACCGCGCTTGTCGCGCGATCCGTGCGCGGCGCGCTCACGCGCCAGTCGCGCAGCGTCCGCGACGCCGCCTCGGCGACCGCGTCGGCGGTGGTCCCGCCCGCCACGACGAGCAGGGCTCCGTCCGGGCGGATGGCGGTCGCGTGGTAGTCGCGGATCTCGTCGACGGTGGCCTCGCGCACCACGGCGGCGTCGCCGATGCCCGGCGAGTGGAACGGGTGGTCCCGCGGGTACACGAGCTCCCGCCAGACCCGGTCGACCACGGCGCGGGTGTCCCGCTCGTCGCGCTCGAGCTGCGCCAGGGTCTGGCCGCGGACGAACTCGAGGTCGGCGGCCTCGAGCGCGGGGGTGCGCAGCGTCTCGGCCATGAGCTCGAGGAGCGCGGCGAGGTCGGTGCCGAGGCACTGCGCGCTGAACACCGCGGCGTGCGCCCCGATGTCGAGACGCGCGACCGCGCCGAGGGCGTCGATCGCGTCCGCCCAGGCCGCGGCGTCCCGTGTGGCGGTGCCGCGAAGCATCGTCTGCGCCGTGAGCCGCGCGACACCGGCATGGCCCGCGGGCTCGAACCACTGTCCCGCCTCGACGGCCAGGAGCACCGACGTCGATCGCAGCTCCGGGATCGCCGCGACGGCGATGCGCAGTCCGTTGTCGAGCCGACGGCGCTCGACGCGGATCAATCGGCGGCCTCCGGCACGAACCAGCCGACGTTGCGGAAGCGCTCCACGAACACGGCCGCGGCCGCGTCGCGCACCTGCTCGCGCGTGACCGCGGCGAGCTTCTCGTACCACTCCGCGATCGACGACGCGGCGCCGGTCGAGAGCAGCCGGCCGCAGTGGAACGCGCGCCAGGTCACCGTGTCCGTCGCGAAGGCGTGCGACGCGAGGAGCTGACGGCTCACGCGCGCGAACTCCTCCTCGCTCAGGAGATCGCGCGAGATGCGGTCGAGCTCCTCGAGGAGCACCCGCTCGACCTCGGCGTGCGCGACCTCGGGGCGCAGCGTCGCGTCGAGCCAGAAGAGGAACGGATCCTTCATGAGCTGGAAGGTCGCGTCGACGTCGGCGGCGAGGCCCTTCTCGACGAGCGCGCGATGCAGCCGCGACGACCGGCCGGACGCGCCGTCGCCGCCACCGGTGGTGCCGGCGAGCGCCACCGACAGCGCGGCGAGGGCCGGAGCGCGCGGGTCGCTCGCGCGCGGCGCCCGGAACGCGAGCATCACGATCGGGAGCGATCCGCCCGCGCGACGCACGACGATGCGCCGCTCCCCGTGCTGCGACGGCTCGGGCGCCTTCGGGGGCTCGCCGATGTCCTTCGAGGGCTCGACCTCCGCGAACGCACGCGCGGCCATGTCCGCGAGGCGGCCGGCATCGTCGTCGCCCGCCACAACGACGTACGCGTTGTTCGGCGCGTAGAAGCGGCGGTAGTGCCCGTACAGGCCGTCGCGCGGCATGAGCTTGATCTCGTCCTTGCTGCCGATGACGCCCTGCCCGTAGGGATGGCGGCTGAAGGCGACCGCCTGCAGCTCCTCACCCAGAAGGAAGGACGGGTCGTTCTCGAGGCCCTCACGCTCGCTCACGATCACGCTGCGCTCGGCCTCCGTCTCCTCGACCGAGATGAGCGCGTTCCGCATGCGATCGGCCTCGAGCTCGAGCGCGGCCTCGTATCGCGCGCGCGGCAGCGTCTCGAAGTAGCAGGTGACGTCCTCGCTGGTGAAGGCGTTCCACTGGGCGCCGTATCGCGCGAGCAGCCGGTCGAGGTCCCCCTTGGGATGCGACGTCGTCCCCTTGAAGAGCATGTGCTCGAGGAAGTGGCTCATGCCCGTCGTGCCCGGCACCTCGTTGCGCCCGCCCACGTGGTACCAGACCCAGAGCGATACGACGGGCGCGTGACGCGCTTCGAGCGCGTGGATCACGAGCCCGTTCTCGAGGCGACGGGTGAGAGGGACGTCTACGTAGGGGATGTGAAAAGTCTAGCCGTCAAGGGCTCGCCAGCCGGGTCGCCGCCCGCATGACCGGCGCCGGCCAACGACGGGGCCCGCCGGCCTCCCGCTCCCCTACTTCACCCCGAACTTCGCCGCGAGGGTCGAGCGGATCGCCACGCCCGCGACCTGCGACGCGTAGCTCCCGGGCGTCTCGTGGAACTGCTCGAACACCGCGGCGAACGCGACCGAGGGCGCGTCGAACGACGCGAATCCGATGAACCAGCCGTTCGGATCGCCCGACGGCGTCTCCGCCGTGCCCGACTTCCCGGCCACCGGAACGCCGAAGCCGAGGAACGGGAAGTACACGGTGCCGTCGCGGTCCGCTACGACGGCGCGCATGCAGTCGCGGATCAGCGAGAGCTCGGTGTTCGTCGCGTTCGCGTGCCCGGCCTGCGTCTTCTCGAGCTTCTTGACGGTCGTGCCGTTGCGGTCGCGGATCTCGGTCACGAGGCGCGGCTTCCACACGATGCCGTCGTTCGCGAGCGCGGCCGCGTAGTTCGCGACCTGCAGCGGCGTCGCGAGCAGGAAGCCCTGGCCGATGGCGAGGTTGGTGGCGTCGCCCGGATTCCACGACTGGTCGGCGGGGTTCTTGAAGTACTGCTTCTTCCAGTCGGGGCTCGGCACGATGCCCGCCGCCTCGAGGACGTAGTCGATGTCGGTGGCCTTGCCCAGACCGAAGCTCTTGGCCTCGTTCGGGAGGATGTTCGGATCCTTGTCGTTGAGGCGCTTCCCGAGCTCGTAGAAGAACGAGTTGCACGAGCGCGCGATCGCGGTGCGCATGTCGATGAGGCCGAGGTCGCTCGTCTCGTGGTTCAGCTGGACCCAGCTCGGGCCGTATCCCGTCCAACGCGCCGGGCAATCGATCTTGTCGCCGAACTTGTACAGGCCCTCGCGAAGCGCGGCCGCCGCGGTGATCGGCTTGAAGGCCGAGCCGGTCGCGTACTGGCCGAACGTGGCGCGATTGAAGAGCGGCTTGTTCGCGTCGGCCGTGTACTTCGCGATCGCGGTCGTGTCGCCGCTGACGAACGCGTTCAGATCGAACGTCGGCCGGCTCGCGATCGCGAGGATCTCGCCGCTCCACGGATCCTCCGCCACGATCGCGCCCTTCCGGTCACCGAGCGCGGCCTCCGCGGCACGCTGCATCGCGACGTCGAGCGACAGGACCACGTCCTGCCCCGGCACCGCCGCCGTCTCCCCGAGCGTCTCGACCACGCTGCCGTTCGGCTCGACGATCGTGAGCCGCCAGCCGTAGCTGCCGCCGAGGATGTCGTCGAGGGTCGCCTCGAGGCCGCTGTCCGTCTTCCCGATGAGGTCGCCGGCCCGCACGCCGCGCGCGGTCCGCTTTTGCGCGTCGGCCTCGCTCGCCTCGGTGAGATAACCGAGCGTCTGCGACGCGAGCCCCGTCGGGTAGCTGCGCACGCGCGTCGCCTGCACCTGCACGCCTTCGATGACCGCAAGCTTCGCCCGCGCGCGGTCGAGGGCGCCGCCGGACAGCGTGCGGATCGGAACGAAGGTGTCGTTCGTGACCCACGGCTGCGCGAGCTTCGCCTTGATCGCGTCCTCGGTCATCCCGAGCGCCGGAGCCAGGCTCGAGACCAGACCGGCCTGCGAGCGGACCTGTCCCGGCACGACGCCGACGACGCCGGCATCGGCGAACGTCGCGAGCTCGGTCCCGTCGCGCGCGAGGATCCGCCCGCGCGTCGTGTTGAGCCGCGTCATGCGCACCAGCCGGCCCGGCGTGAGGCTTGGGAGTATCGCCTCGGGCGACCAGTCGATCTTCCAGACGCCCTTGTCCTTGGCGCCGGCGTACACGAGCGACAGGGTCGTGGTGCGGCGGATGTCCCCCACCCGCGTCGTGTGGAAGGTGATGTCGAGCGGGACCGTCGCACGGGCCGGATCGGGCGAGCCGCTCCGGAGCGGCCGCGACGAGGGACCCACCTTCACGTCGAGGGAGCGCAGGGTCATCTCCTCGGCGATGCGCGGGAGCCGATCGACGAATCCCTCCGTGCCGACGCGCGCCTTCGCGTCGTCGGTCAGCAGATCCCACATGTTCTGGTAGTCGGCCTTCTGCCAGGACTCGGCGTACGTCTTCGCGACGGCATCCGGCCGCGGCTGCGCGGGCTCGCAGGCGGCGAGGATCGAGGTGACGGCGAAGAGCAGCGCGGGACAGGCCTTCAGCACAAGGTGTGAACGTCCCACGCAGAGCGGCGTTCCGCTAGTACCCCGCCGCGTGGCCCTCGCGGCGCGGGTCCGCGCCACCGGAGAACACCCCGTTCTCGTCGATCGCGATCGCCTGGGCCCCGCCGGTGACCTCGGCCCAGTCGCCGAGCAGCACGATGTCGTGGCCCTTCGACTGAAGGCCCTTGCGGGTGGCCTCGGGAAAGCGCGCTTCGATCTTCAGGGCGCGGCCGGACTCGTGATACCAGCGCGGTTCCTCGATCGCGCGCTGCACGTCGAAGCCGTGGTCGATGAGGCCGACCGCGAGCTGGAAGTTCGTCTGGACCTGCGCGTGGCGGCCGGGCGTGCCGAACACGAACCGCGGCGTCGTGCCGTCGAGCGCGATCACGGTGTTCAGGGTGTGGATCGGACGCTTGCGGGGCGCGAGCGCGTTGGGCGACGCCGCATCGAGCGAGAACCCCACGAGCCGGTTGTTCAGCAGCACCCCCGTCCCCGGGACGACGCACGCGGATCCGAATTCGCTGAACACGCTCTCGATGAGCGATACGGCGTTCCCGTCGCGATCCACGACCGCGAGATAGGTGGTGTCGGCCGCCATGACGCCCGGGTCGGTGCGGTCGCTCGCGCGGCCCGGGATCGCGCGGCGACGCGCGGCCGCGAACGACGGTGCGAGCAGGCGGTCGACCGCGAACGGGACGACGCGCGGATCGCCGCTGAACGCGTCGCGGTCGGCGAACGCCATCTTCTTGATCTCGACCATCTGGTGCACGCACTCGGCGCTCCCCCACGGGAGCTGCGTCATGTCGAGGCCGTCCGCGATCGCGAGCTCCTCGAGGAGGATGTGGCCCTGCGACACCGGCGGCTGGCCGTACACCGTGAGGCCGCGATACGACACGCGGGCCGCCGGCGGCCGGTCCGTCGCGTGCTCGGCGAGGTCGTCCGGCGTGAGCACGCCACCGGCGCGCGCGATCCCCTCCGCGAGGCGCTGGGCGACCGTGCCGGTATAGAAGGTGGACGCTCCATCACGGGCGATCTCGCGCAGCGTCGCGGCGAGGTCGGGCTGCTGCAGGATCTCCCCCGCGCGCGGGAACCGCCCGCGCGGGCCGAAGACGCGCGCGGCCTCGGCGTCGAGCCGCGCACCGCTGTCGACGAACGCCTCCGCCAGGCCGTCGCTGACCGGGAACCCCTCGTCGGCATACTGGATCGCCGCCGAGAGCACGCGGTCGAGACCGAGACGACCCTGATCGCGCAGGAGATCGCCCCACGCGGCGACGACGCCGGGGACGGTCGCGATGAGGGCGCCCTCGCTCGGAAAACCGCCGGCGAATCGGTCCGGCACGATCGCGGCCGGCGCCGCGCCCGATCCGTTGTACGCGGTGACCTCGCGCGACGAGGCGTCGTAGACGAGCGCGAAGAGGTCGCCGCCGATCGCGGTGCGGTGCGGCTGGGTCACGGTGCAGACGGCCGCCGCGGCGACGGCCGCGTCGACGGCACTGCCTCCGTCGCGCAGGACGGCGAGACCCGCCTCGGTCGCGAGGTGGTGATCGGTCGCGACGAGCCCGTTGACCGAGCGCACCGTGGGTCGCGTGGTCATCGGAGCCTGATGCTAGTCCGCCTTCTCGTCGGACCGGCGCCGCGTGGTGCTTCGTGTCGTGCCGATGTCGTAGAAGCCGAGGTATTCGCGGAGGCTCGGTCGCAGGTAGCGCAGATCGCCGCGCTCGTCCGCGCGCCGGAGCGCCGCCCCGATCTCCGCGACCGACGTGCGGAACGTCGCACGGCCGCCCGGCGTGAGCGTCACACGGATCGCGCGCCGGTCCTCGCCCGGGGCCGTGCGCACGAGCCCTCGGTGCGCCAGCTTCCGCAACAGCTCGCTCGCGGTGGCCTGATCCATGAGCAGCTCGGCGCGCACGTCGGAGAGCGGAACCTCGCGACCCCCACGCGCCGCGACCGCGAGCAGGAAGCCCTGCTGCTGGGCGGTGAGACCGGCGCGCCGGGAGCCCTCGGCGATGGCGCGGTTCAGCAGCCGGAACGAGTGGCGGACACGTGCCAGCAGAGGGGTCGGGCTTCGCATGAGGGCACTACGCTACGACAGCGCGCCGGACCTTGACTTCAGTTCGTGTTACGAAGTATTTTCGCGTCGCGCGTCCGGGTACTCCTCCCAGCGCCGCGGGCCCAGGTGGCGCGGGCCCGCGGCGCACCCCTTACACGACGAGAGCGATGAGCAGGCGCGCGACGAGCGCGGCGACGGACGCGACGCCGATCCCAAGCCACACCGACCCGCGCGGCTTCGGCACGAGCGGCGTGAGCGCGACCGCGAGCGCGAGCAGCGGCCAGTGCGGACCGCCGTTCGTCAGCAGCCCGCCGAAGAGCACGTAGCCGATCGCCGCCCAGGCCAGGAACGATGAGCCCTGGGCGAACACCACGATCGCGCACACGACGGCGGCGAGCGCCGATCCCCAGAGGATGAGATCGGCGGGCGTGAGCTCGAAGCGACCCGCGGTCTCCGCGTACGCCGCGACCCCCATCACGACGGCGTCGAATCCCGCGACAAGCGTGCGTCCCGTCCGTCCCATCGCGTAAGGGTAGGGTGCGCGCTACGTCCGCGGTTCGTGCCCGAGGAAGATGCGCGTGTACCCCCAGGGCTCACCCGCGGCGAGCGGCGTCGGCGCGGTCCCGTCGAGGTGCAGCAGCATGGCGTGCTCGTCACAGGCGAAGCGCTTCGGGCAGATCGGGCACTCGGCGGCGCTCTTTTCGGGGAGCCGGCCGAGGCTCGTCAGCGTGAAGCCACAGCGCTCGAAGAACGCGGGCACGAGCGTGAGCGCGAAGACGCGCCGCAGGCCGAGCCGCCTCGCCTCCTCCACGCAGGCCTCCACGAGGGCCTTCCCCACGCCCCGGCCGCCGGCCTCGGGCCGGACCGCGAGCGAGCGGATCTCCGCGAGCTCCGGCGTGAGCACGGCGATCGCGCAGCAGCCGAGGAAGATGCCGTCGTCCTCCGCCACGTAGTAGTCGCGCAGATGCTCGAGGAGGAAGTCGCGCGAGCGCGACAGCATGCGGTCCTCGGTCGCGTAGCGATCGATCAGCTCGCGCATGGCCTCGACGTCCTGCGCGCGCGCCTCCCGGATGCCGACGGTCATCCCCGAAGCGTCTTGCGCGCGTCGTCGAGAGCGGCCCGCACCCGCTCGGGCGCGGTCCCGCCGGGAGAGGATCGGGACGCGAGCGATCGCTCCATGCGGATCTCGTCGAGCGCCGCTTCGTCGAACCGCGGGTCGGCGGCGCGCAGCTCGTCCAGCCTGAGGCCCGCCAGATCGGCGCCCTTCGCCAGACGGTCGCGCACGATGCGGCCCACGATCTCGTGCGCCTCGCGGAACGGAACGCCCTTGCGCGCGAGATGGTCGGCGAGGTCGGTCGCCGCGAGCATGCCGCGCTCCGTCGCGCGGCGCATCGCGTCCCGATCGAAGCGGAGCGATCCGACGACCAGCGCGAGCGCCTCGAGCGCCGGCGCGGTGGCGGCGGCGTCGTAGAGCGGCACGCGCTGCTCCTGCAGATCGCCGCCGTAGGCGAGCGGCAGCCCCTTGAGGGACGCGAGCACGGCGACGAGGTCGCCGATGATGCGCGAGGCGCGACCGCGCACGAGCTCGGCGACGTCGGGATTCTTCTTCTGCGGCATGATGCTCGACCCCGTGGCGTGCTCGTCGGACATCTCGGCGTAGCCGAACTCCGCCGACGTCCACAGCACGAGCTCCTCCGCGAGACGGGACGCGTGCACCGCGGCGAGCGCCGACGCGTAGACGAAGTCCGCGACGAAGTCGCGATCGGACACGGCGTCGATGCTGTTGCGGAACGTCCGCTCGAGCCCGAGGTCCTTCGCGACGCTCGCGGGGTCGATGGGATACGGCACGCCCGCAAGCGCGCCGGCCCCGAGCGGCGACACCGCCGCGCGCGCGCGCGCTTCCTCGATGCGCGCGCGGTCGCGCCGGAGCGCCTCGACGTGCGCGAGCAGGTGGTGCGCGAGCGACACCGGCTGCGCGCGCTGCAGGTGCGTGTAGCCCGGGAGGATCGTGTCGATCTCCCGCTCCGCGCGCGTCACCAGCGCGAGCGCCAGCGTCTTCACCGCGCGGTCGAGCTCGTCCAGCAGCTCCACGACGAGCAGGCGAAGGTCGAGCGCGACCTGGTCGTTGCGGCTTCGCGCGGTGTGGAGCTTGCCGCCGACCGCGCCCGCGCGCTCGGTGAGCACGCGCTCGACCGCCGAGTGCACGTCCTCCGCGTCGGCGGGCCACGGGAACGTCCCGTCGTGGATCTCCGACGCGATCCGCTCGAGCTCGCGCACCAGCGTCGCGGATTCGTCGGCGGTCACGATCCCCTGCCGCCCGAGCATGCGCGCGTGCGCGATGCTGCCGCGCACGTCGTGCGACGCGATGCGCCGGTCGAGGTCGAGGGAGGCCGTGAACGACCGGATGCGCGGATCGAGCGATCCCGCGAAGCGGCCGGACCAGAGCGGCTTGGACGCGGTCACTTCGCCTTCTTCGAGCGCGCCGCGCTCCCGGCGGTGAGCTCCTTCTTCGGCACGTCGAGCATGGCCGCGGTGCCCTCGCCCCAGAGCGCCTGCGTGCGGGCCTGCGTCCGCAGCGACATCCCGAACACGGTGATGAAGCCCTCCGACGCGCGGTGATCGAAGAGATCGCCCTTCCCGTACGTCGCGAGCGCGGTGGAGTACAGCGAGTGCGGCGAGCGGCGGCCGACGACGGTGAGGACGCCGTGGTCGAGCCGGACTCGGATCTCGCCGCTCACGAAGCGCTGCGTGCTGCGCACGTAGGCCGCGAGATCCTGGTGGTGCGCGGTGAACCAAAGACCGTTGTAGATGAGCTCCGCGTACTCGCGCGCGACCGCGGACTTGAAGCGGAGCGCCTCCTTCGTGAGGACCATCTCCTCGAGAGCCTTGTGCGCGGCGTGAAGGATGACCGCGGCGGGCGCCTCGTAGATCTCGCGCGATTTGATGCCCACCAGGCGGTCCTCGATCTGGTCGATCCGACCGACGCCGTACCTTCCGCCGAGCTTGTTGAGCCGCTCGATGAGCGCGACCCCGCCGCGCGCCTCGCCGTCGAGCGCCACCGGGACGCCCTCGCGGAACGCGATGACGATCTCGCGGACCTTCGCCGGGGCCTCGTCCGGATCGACGGTCCACTGGAAGATGTCCCGCGGCGGCGCGCCCCAGGGGTCCTCGAGGACGCCGGCCTCGATCGACCGGCCCCACAGGTTCTCGTCGACGCTGTAGGGGCTCTTCTTCGTCGCGTCGACGGGGATGCCGCGCTTGCGCGCGTAATCGATCTCCTCCTCGCGCGTCATGTTCATGCCGCCGCGCATGGGCGCGATGACCTTGAGGTCGGGCGCCAGCGCGCCGACGGCGAGGTCGAAGCGCACCTGATCGTTGCCCTTGCCGGTGCAGCCGTGCGCGACGTAGCGCGCGCCCTCCGCCCGCGCGGCGTCCACGAGCAGCTTCGCGAGGAGCGGCCGTCCGAGGGCGGTCGCCAGCGGATAGCGGTCCTGATAGAGCGCGTCCGCCTGCAGGCCCGGCCAGACGAAGTAGTCGACGAAGATGTCGCGCGCGTCCTGCACGATGGCCTTGCGCGCGCCGCTCGCGATCGCCTTCTCCTGGACGGCATCGAGATCGCGCACCGAGCCGAGGTCGCCGGTGCACGTGACGACCTCGAGACCGTACGTCTCGCGCAGCCACGCCACGGCGACCGACGTGTCGAGCCCGCCGCTGTACGCGAGCACGCAGGTCTCCCCCTTCGCGGGACCGGTGCCCGGTGCGCTATCCCTCTTCGTCATCCCCGTTCCTTCCTGGCGATCCCGTACGCGGTGAGCCGCGTGAGCAGGGATCGCGCGTGGCGATCGGTCGACGTCGCGACGAAGACCGTGTCGTCGCCCGCGACCGTACCGATGATCTCGCCGAGCTCCGAGGTGTCGAGCGCGATCGCCATCGCGTTCGCGGTCCCCGGCGGCGATCGCAGCACCACGAGGTTGCCCGCGAGCCGCCCCTCCACCGGATAGTCCTCGCAGAAGCGGCGCAGCCGGTCGGTGCCGCCGCCGCTCCCGACCGCGGCGGGCGCGGCGTAGACATGACGGCCATCGCGCGCGACCTTCACCAGGCCGAGCTCGACGATGTCCCGCGATACGGTGGCCTGCGTCGCCGCGAAGCCCGCCGCCTGGAGCGCGCTCACGAGGTCCTGCTGCGTCGAGAGCTTCTGCTGCTGGACGAGCCGGAGGAGCGCCTGCTGCCGCTTGTGCTTGCGCGCGATCTCCTTCATGCGGCCTCGAACACCGTCCCCGCGCTGTCGCCCGCGAGGAGCCGCTCGACCGCGTCGCCCGAACGCGCCGCGACGATCGCGGCGCGGCATCCGGCGTTCGACGCGACGAGGCACGCCTCGACCTTGGGCAGCATCCCGCCCTCGATCGTGCCGTCGTCCACGAGCGCCTTCGCCTTCTCGCGATCGAGCTTCGGAAGCACCGTGCCGTCCTTCGCGCGCACGCCGGGCACGTCGGTGACGAAGACGAGCAGGCGCGCCCCGAGGCTCGCGGCGATGGCGCCGGCCGCGCTGTCGCCGTTCACGTTGAGGATCTCCGACGCGCCGTCCGCGCCCGCGGGCTCCTCGAACGCGGCGGGGGCGACCACGGGCACGCGTCCGGCCTCGATGAGCTCCTCGAGGAGCGCGCTGTCCACGCGGCGGATGTTCCCGACGAGCCCGAGGGACGAGTCCTCGCGCTGCGCGCGCAGCATCCCGCCATCGATGCCGGTGAGGCCGACCGCCGGGACGCCGCGCGCGATGAGCGCGCTCACGATGCGCGCGTTCGCGAGTCCGCCCAGCACCGCGAGCGCGACGTCACGCGTCGCCTCGTCCGTCACCCGGAGGCCGCGAACGAAGCGGGTCTCGAGACCGAGCCGCGTCGCCCATTCGCCCACGAGCGGTCCGCCGCCGTGAACGACCGCGAGGCTGTGTCCGGCGTCGTGGAGCGCGGCGACGGCGTCGAGCGCGGCCGCATCCTCGCCCGCGACGGACCCGCCGACCTTCAGCACGACCACGTCGCTCACGTCGTGTAGTCCGCGTTGATGCGCACGTACTCCGCGGAAAGGTCGGTGCCCCACGCGAGCGCGGCGCCGGATCCAAGACCGAGACGCAGCTCGATGTCGATGTCCTTCTGCTCGAACGCGCGACGGAGATCGGCGGGCTCGAACCGCACCGGCGCGCCGTCGCGGAAGACATCGATGCCGCCGATCCGGATGCTCGCGCGACGGTCGTCGACCCTCGCGCCGGATCGACCGGCGGCCGCGATGATGCGTCCCCAGTTCGGGTCGGCGCCGTGGATCGCGGTCTTCACGAGATTCGAGGTCGTGATGGTGCGGGCGGCGCGCTTCGCGTCCTCGTCGGTCGCGGCGCCGCTCACGTGCACGGCGAACACCTTCGTGACGCCCTCGCCGTCGGCCACGATCTCGTGCGCGAGCCGCTCGCACACCGTCGTGATCAGCCGCGCGACCTGGACGACGGCGTTCCCGGACGGCGGGACTCCCGACGCGCCGTTCGCGAGCACGAGCAGCGTGTCGTTGGTGCTCGTGTCGCCATCCACGCTGATCGCGTTGAACGACCGGTCGGCCGCGGCGCGCACGATCGCCTGGAGGTCCGAGCGCGGAAGGGCCGCGTCCGTGACCACGAACGAGAGCAGCGTCGCCATGTTCGGGTGGATCATTCCCGCGCCCTTCGCGACGCCGAGCGCCCTGACGGTCTTCCCGTCGATCGTCACGCTGTCCGTCACGAGCTTGGGCTTCGTGTCGGTCGTCATGATGGCGCGCGCGAAGTCGCCGAAGCCGGCCTCGCTCGCGCGGATCTCGTCGATCGCCTTCGCGATGCGATCGACCGGAAGCTGCCAGCCGATGACGCCCGTGCTCGCGACGCCGATCTCGTACGGCTCGCACCCGACGGCGCCGGCGGCGGCGCCGGCCATGGCGAGCGCCGCGCGATCGCCCTCCTCGCCCGTGCAGGCGTTCGCGATACCGGAGTTCGCGACGATCGCCCGCAGGCTCCCCCGCTCGAGGTGCTTCCGAGTGATGACGCACGGCGCCGCGATCACCTGGTTCGTCGTGAACACGCCGGCCGCCGCGCACGGCCGATCGGACACGATCAGGCCGACGTCCAGCCGATCGGCGACGCCGGTCTTCACACCGGCCTTCGCGGCGCCCGCGCTGAAGCCGATCGGCACCGTGCGCGTCACGGCCACAGCGGCAGCGACTCGAGGCCGCAGGCCTCGGGGAGCCCGAGCATCGCGTTCAGGTTCTGCACCGCGGATCCGGCCGCGCCCTTCACGAGGTTGTCGATCGCGCCGAACGCCACGAGCCGCCGGCTCGGCTCGTCGACGACGGGATGCACGAGGCACCAGTTGCTTCCGAGCGTCGCCTTCGTCGAGGGGAAGGATGCCGTGACGCGGACGAACGGCTCGTCGGCGTACGCGGACGCATACGCGTCCGCGACCTCCGCGGCCGTGACGCCGGCGCGAAGGGTCACGTAGCAGCTCGCGAGGAGGCCGCGGGTCATCGGGACGAGATGGGGCGTGAAGGTGAGCCGCGGCGGGCGGCCGCCCAGCGCGGCCGCCTCCTGCGCGATCTCCGGGGCGTGCCGGTGCTTCGGCAGGCCGTACGGCCGCACGCTCTCGTCGATCGTGCCGAAGAGGTAGGCCTCGTCCACGGTGTGCCCGGCGCCGGAGACGCCGGACTTCGCGTCCACGATCACGTCGTCCTCGACGAGCCTCGCGCGCAGCGCCGGCGCGAGCGCGAGCAGCGTCGCCGTCGGGTAGCACCCCGGGTTCGCGACGACGCGCGCGCCGCGCAGGCGCGGACGCGCGAGCTCGGTGAGCCCGTAGACCGCTTCGCCGAGCAGCTCCGGCGCGGGATGCGTGTAGCGGTACCACCGCTCGTACGCCTTCGGGTCGCGGAGGCGGAAGTCGGAGCCCAGGTCGATGAGCCTCCGCCCTTCCGCGAGCCAGGCGCCGGCCTGCTTCGCGGCCTCGCCCGCGGGAAGGGCCGTGAACACGACCTCGGCGTCCCCGACGTCGCCCCCGATCAGGAGCGAGGCGGGCGCGCCGTGGAGGTGCTGCTGGACGTCGCGGAGCGGCTCGCCGTGGTGCGAGCGCGCCACCGCCGCGACGAGGCGGACCTCCGGATGGCGCAGGAGGATGCGCGCGAGCTCGCCGCCCGCGTAGCCCGTGACGCCGACGATCGCCGCCTTGACCGGCATAGGCGACCGATTATGCGGCGGAACGCATATTTATGCAAGCGCCTGCTACGGGAATATCCCCCGCTTGTCGATGGCGCGGGCGACGCGCTCCACGGCGACGATGAACGCGGCCTCGCGCAGCGAGCAGTCGTACGTCTTCGCGGTCGAGAGCACGAGCTCCATCGCGCGCCGCATGTAGATCTCGAGACGCCGCTCCACCTCGTCGAGCTCCCAGTAGAACTGCGCGCGGCTCTGGACCCACTCGAAGTACGAGACGACCACGCCGCCCGCGTTCGCGAGGATGTCCGGGACGATGGTGACGCCGCGCTGGGCGAGCATGCGATCGGCGTCCGCCGTGACCGGGCCGTTCGCGCCCTCGACGATGATCGGCGCGCGCACCTCGTGCGCGTTCGCTGGCGTGATCTGCCCCTCGAGCGCGGCGGGCACGAGCACGTCGACGTCCATCGCGAGGAGCTCCGCGTTCGAGACCTTGGACAATCCGGGAAAGCCCTCGAGCGTGCGCTGCGGGCTCTTGCGAACGTGCTCGATCGCCTTGGGAACGTCGATGCTCTTCGTCGAGGCGTAGCCGCCGCTGATATCGGAGATCCCGACGATCCTGCAGCCGGCCTCGGCGAGCGACTTCGCGGTCACGCTGCCGACGTTCCCGAAGCCCTGGACCGCGACGCGCGCGTCCTCGGGACGCCTCCCGTTCCGCTTCAGCAGCTCGAGCGTGACGAACGCGACGCCCCGGCCGGTCGCCTCGGTGCGACCGCGCGACCCACCGAGGTCGATGGGCTTCCCGGTGACCACCTCGGGCGAGTGCTGTCCGGTCATCATCGTCACCGTGTCGACGATCCATGCCATCGTCGACTCGTCGGTGTTCACATCGGGTGCGGGGATGTCGCGCTCCGGACCGATGATCGGGAGGATCGCGGCGGTATAGCGCTTCGCGAGGCGCTCCACCTGGCGGCGCGTGAGCTTGCGCGGATCGACGGCGACGCCGCCCTTCGCGCCGCCCAGCGGGAGATCGGTGACCGCGCACTTCCAGGTCATGAGCATCGCGAGGCCCTCGACCTCCGGCAGCGTCACCGCCGGATGGAAGCGGATGCCGCCCTTGCCCGGGCCGCGAGCGGTGGAATGCTGCACGCGGTAGCCGGTGAAGATCTCGAGCTGGCCCTCGTCGAGCATGACCGGGACGGAGACGATGAGCGTGCGCTCCGGCGTGCGCAGGAACTTGTGCATCCCCGGATCGAGGTTGAGCGCCTTGGCCGCGCTGTCGAGCTGCCGCAGCGCCGACTCGCGGAGCTCCTCGCCGGGGTGGGTGGCCGCTGGCATTCCGAGCGTCATGTGAACCTCTTCTCGTACATCGTCGTCGGCGGATCGGGCCGGTATCCCAGCTTGCGGTTGATGCCGCGCATCGCCGCGTTCTGTTCGTCGTTCGTCGTCCCGAAGAGCTTCACGCCGCGCCGCGCGAGCGCGCCGAGCGCGCGCAGCTTCAGCGCCAGGGCGATCCCCTTCCCTCGCTCGGAGCGCGCGACGCCCGTGAAGTTCGTGTACGCGGCGCCGTTCTCCTTCACCATCGTCACGGTCATGCCGACCGGCGTACCGTCGCGGAGCGCGACGATCGTCGTCGGCGGATCGATGCCGGGGCCTTCGAAGAACATCCGCCTCGCCTGCTAGAAGGGCGGCGGCTCCTCCGGCATCGGCGTCGGCGACGGCACGTCTCGCGCGAGCTGCCACAGGATCGGGAGCAGTGCGCGCTGGAAGCCCTCGCTATCGCTCGCGTGCTCGGCGAGCAGCTCCTCCCACGTCGCGAGACGGATGCCGACCCGACGCGCGCTCTCGTCGGGATCGTCGAACGCGGATCTGTCAAACGCGGGCACGTCGATGTACGCGTCGATGCGCTCGTGGAACGCACGGTAGCCATGCCGCTCGGCGAAGCGCGCTCCCTCGGGATCGGTCCCGCGGACCGCGGCGACGGCGCGCGGCGCCGCATGCGCGCGCGCGTGCGCTTCCACCTGCTCGAGCAAGGCGCCCCCGACGCCGCGCCGCCGGTGTTCGGGCGACACGAGCAGCTGCACACGCCAGGTCCCATCGCCCGCCCGCCACAGCCCGCCGTCGGTGGTGACGGCGAGGGCGGCCATGGAGCGCGCGGCATCCTCCACGATGAGCGCGAGACGAAGCGGCTCCGGCGCGGCCTGCTGCATCGCGCGCACCGCGGCGGGAGCCTGCCACTGCGCGGGTGTGGCCCCGCGGTTGACGAATTCGACGATGCGCTCGAGGTCCGCGTCCTCCGCGACGCGCACGGTCAGGCCCGAGGGGAGGCGCCGCGCGATGCCGGAAAGATCGGTGGCCACCGGGCGTGAGACTACCCGAGCGAGAAGCGGTCCAGGGAGGAGACCCGCGCGTGTCTCGCGGCAAAGCGCGGAGATTGGGCCAGACTAGCGACTGTGAGCGGCGAGGAAGACGCCCGGTTCATGCGGCGCGCGCTGCGGCTCGCGGCGAAAGCCGCGGGTCGGACGAGCCCGAATCCGCTGGTCGGCGCCGTCGTCGTGCGCGACGGCGCGATCGTCGGCGAGGGCTACCACAAGGCGGCGGGCGAGGCACACGCGGAGGTGGTCGCCCTGCGCGCGGCGCGCGATCGCGCCCGCGGCGCGACGCTGTACTCGACGCTCGAGCCGTGCGCGCATCAGGGCCGGACACCTCCCTGCGTCGAGGCCGTGCGCGACGCGGGCATCACCCGAGTCGTCGCCGCGATGCGCGATCCCGATCCGCGGACCGACGGCAAGGGCTTCCGTTTGCTGCGCGCGGCGAACATCGAGGTGACGCACGGCGTCCTCGAGACGGAGGCGCGCCGTCTCAACGAAGGCTTCGTGAGCCGGCTCACGCGCGGCCGGCCGTTCGTGCTCGTGAAGCTCGCGACGACGGTCGACGGCCGCGTGACGGTGAAGGGACGGCGCTATCTCCTCGGGAAGCCGGCCCTCAAGGAGGTGCATCGCCTGCGCGATCGCTACGACGCGGTGCTCGTGGGCATCGGCACCGTGCTCGCCGACGATCCCGCGCTCACGGTCCGCGAGGTGCGCGGACGCGATCCGCTCCGCGTGATCGTCGACACCGAGGCGCGCACGCCGCCGCAGGCCAAGGTCGTACGGGCGAAGGATCCGCGGCGCACCGTCATCTGCGTGGCCCGCGACGCCGACGGCCGGCGGCTCAACCGGTTGCGGGATACCGGCGCGCTCGTGACGACGCTCCCGCGCGCGGAGGGCGGCCTCGATCTCCGCGCGGTCCTGCGATGGCTCGCCGACCAGGGCGTGAACACCGTGCTCTCCGAGGCGGGACCGCGGATCGCCGGCGCGCTCGTCGCCGCCGGCCTCGCCGACCGGCTGATGCTCATCGCCGCGTCGATCGCGGGCGGCGACGGGCCGAGCGCGCTCGACGGCATCGGCACGCCGGTCGAGCTCCGCGGTCTGCGCGTGCGCCGTCTCGGCGAGGACGTCGCGCTCGAAGGCGAGGTGGGCTGATGTTCACCGGCATCGTCGAGGAGATCGGGACCGTGAAGCACCTCGCGCCGACGGCGTCGGGCACGCGGCTCGAGATCGCGTGCGCGCGCGTCATGGAGCGACTCGAGGTCGACGACAGCATCTCGGTCGCCGGGACCTGTCTCACGGTCGTCGACCGGGACGATCGTTCGTTCGCCGCCGATGTCGTGCCCGAGACGCTCGCGCGGACGAACCTCGGGGCGCTCGCGCGCGGTTCGCGGGTCAACCTCGAGCGCGCGGCGACGCCCACGACCGCGCTCGGCGGGCACTTCGTGCAGGGCCACGTCGACGCGACGACGCGCCTCCAGAGGCGGACGCCGGAGGGCGAGGGGGCCCGCCTCCGCTTCGCTCTGCCGAAGGAGCTCGCGCGGTACGTCGTGATGAAGGGGTTCATCACGCTGGATGGGGTCAGCCTGACCGTGGCGAGGCTCGGCAAGACGTTCTTCGAGATCGCCCTCATCCCCCATACCGCCCAGCAGACCACGCTGGGAACGCTGCGGGACGGCGAACGCGTGAACGTCGAGGTCGATGTCCTCGCGAAATACGTCGAACGGATCGTTCGAGCGCGGTAACGCGAGACCTAGAATGAGGTCGTGAGGACGCCGCCGGCGAAGACGCGGCGCAAGGTCACGCCGCACCCGCGCATCGTGTCGCCCGAGCCACCGTTCGCGACGGTGGACGAGGCGATCGCCGAGATCGCCAAGGGTCGCATGGTCATCGTCGTCGACGACGAGGACCGCGAGAACGAGGGCGACCTCACGATGGCGGCGGAGCTCTGCACGCCCCAGGATGTCGCGTTCATCCGCAAATACGCGAGCGGTGTCGTGTGCGTGCCCATGACGGTCGAACGTCTCGCGCAGCTCGACCTTCCCCAGATGGTCGCTCGGAACGAGGCGCGCCTCGGCACGGCCTTCACCGTCTCGGTCGACGCGCGCGAGGGCATCACCACGGGCATCAGCGCGGCGGACCGCGCACGCACCATCCGGATCCTCGCCGATCCGAAGAGCGCGCCCGCCGACCTCGTGAAGCCCGGCCATGTCTTCCCCTTGCAGGCACGCGAGGGCGGCGTCCTCGTGCGCGCGGGGCAGACCGAGGCGGGCGTCGACCTGTGCCGGCTCGCGGCGCTACAGCCGGTCGCCGTCATCTGCGAGATCACCAATCCCGACGGATCGATGGCCAGGGTCCCGGAGCTCAAGCGATTCGCCAAGCGTCACGGGTTGCGGATGATCACCGTGAAGGACCTCATCGCGTACCGCATGGCGCGCGAGAGGCTCGTCGAGCGCGTCGCGGCGGCGAAGCTGCCCACCCGCCACGGCGAGTTCGAGGTCTACGGATATCGCGCGCGCTTCGGGAACACCGAGGCCGAGCACGTCGCGCTCGTCATGGGCGACGTGCGCGGCGGCGATCCCGTCCTGGTGCGCGTCCACTCGGAATGCCTCACCGGCGACGTGTTCGGCTCGTACCGCTGCGACTGCGGGGAGCAGATGGACGCCGCGCTCGAGCGGATCGCGAAGGAGGGCCGGGGCGTGTTCCTCTATCTGCGCCAGGAGGGGCGCGGCATCGGGCTCATGAACAAGCTGCGCGCGTACGCGCTGCAGGACCAGGGCCTCGACACCGTCGAGGCGAACGAGAAGCTCGGCTTCAAGGCGGACCATCGCGAGTACGGGATCGGCGTCCAGATCCTCACCGATCTCGGCGTCCGGCGAGCGCGCATCCTCACCAACAACCCGCAGAAGGCCGCGGTCTCGCTCTACGGCCTCGAGGTCGTCGAGCGCGTTCCCATCGAGGTGCCGGCGCGCGACACGAACCGCGACTACCTGCGCACGAAGGCCGCGAAGATGGGACACCTGCTCAGCTTCCCGAAGGACTGAGCCTCTCGTCTGAACGCCGGACGGGCGAGGGTGTGACGCCGCGGCTATCGTGCGTGGTCATGAAGCGACTCAAGACACGTGCCGCATCCACGAACGTGGGCCGCGGGGCGCGCGTCGCGATCGTTCGCGCGCGTTGGAACGAAGATGTGACCCTCGCGCTCGAGCGCGCCGCCATCGAACGCGCGACGGAGGCCGACGCGCGTCTGGATCTCTTCGAGGTGGCCGGGTCGTTCGAGCTCCCGGCGGCGGTCGCGCTCCTCGCCGACACCGGCCGCTACGACGCGATCGTCCCGATCGGCTGCCTCGTGCGCGGCGACACGCCGCACTTCGACGTGCTCGCGCACGCCGTCGCGAGGCGACTGGTGGATCTGAGCACCACGTACCGCGTCGCGATCCCGTTCGGCGTGCTCACGTGCGACACGATGGAGCAGGCGCTCGCGCGCGCCGGCGGGTCCGAGGGCAACAAGGGCGCTCAGTTCATGGACGCCGCGCTCGAGATGGTCGCGCTGCGTCAGGCGCTCGAGAGCGAGCGCGCGAGCGCGCGGCCGCGCTCCAAGGCCTCGTCCCGCTCGACGCGATAGAAGCGGAGCGTCTCGCCCGGGGCGCGCTGCGCGACCCGACCGAGATCGGCTGCGATCACCGTCGCGACGATCGGATAGCCCCCGGTGGTCTGGTGATCCGCGAGCAGCACGATCGGCTGACCTCCACGCGGGACCTGCACCGCGCCGGAGACCACGCCGCAGGTGAGGATCTCGCCCGGCCGGGGCGCGATCGCGGGTCCCTCGAGGCGTACGCCCTGGCGATCGCTCTCCGGCGCCACGGTGAACGGGCTCGCGAAGAACGCGTCCTGCGCCGCGGCATCGAAGCGATCGTGATGCGGGCCCGCGACCGCGGCGATGTCGCCGCCGTACTCGAACGGGACGTGTCCTCCGGCATCCTCGGCGCCGCGGCGCGCGGTCCCGAGCGCGATGGCGTCGCCCGCGCGGAGCGTCCGGCCGAGACCGGCCCGCGGATACGCCGACCGCGAGCCGAGGATCTCCTCGCTCGCGATGCCCCCGCTCACCGCGACGTACGCGTAGCGGGTGCGCGGCGTGCCGCCCACGCGGACGACGTCGCCGGCGCGGACGAACACGGCGGTCCATGCGGGCAAGCGGTCGCGCGCGACGACGCTGACCTCGCGGCCGGTCACGGCCACGATCCGCGCGTCGTCGCACCGGAACGCGAACGGCAGGCCGGCGATCTCGATCGCCGCGTCGCGATCGGTGTTCCCCACCAGCGAGCACGCGGCGCGGAACGCGACCGGATCCGCCGGTCCCGATCGCGGCACGCCTTCGCGCAGGTGCCCTTCACGGCCGACGTCCTGAACGGTCGCGCTGAATCCAGCGACGACGATATGGATCATGCCGGCACGAACCGCACGTGGTCGCCGGCGCGGATGCGCGTGGGACGCGCGGCGCTCGGATCGAACATCGCGACATCGGTCGACCCGACGAGCCGCCAGCCGCCCGGCGACGGCGAGGGGTACACCGCGGTCTGGCCGTCGGCCACCGCGACGGCTCCGGCCGGGACGCGCTCGCGCGGGCGGTCGAGACGCGGGGCGACGATGCGCGGGTCGAGGCGTCCGCAGTACGCGAATCCGGGAAGGAAGCCGACGAAGTACGCGGTGTAGGTGCGACCGCTGTGCAGCGCGATGAGCTCGTCGATAGAGAGCCGCGAGCGCTCGGCCACCTCCGCGAGATCGGGACCGTCGTATCGCGTCGGGATCTCGACGATGTCCGGGGACCGCGCGCGGCCCGGGATCGCCCACGCGATGTCCGGACCGGCCGCCAGCAGCTTCGCCGCATCGCGCTCGGCCTGCTCGGGCGCGACCGTCTCGGCGTCGAACGTCAGCACGACCGAGGCGTAGGCCGGGATCGCGCGACCCAGGTGCGCGGCCTCCCACGCGTCGGCGATCGCGCGCGCCCATCCGATGGCCGTCTCGTCGAACACGTCCGTGAGCTCCACGAGCAGCGCGCGCTCGCCGAAAGGGAGGACGCGCGGCGCGAACGTCACGAGGGCGCGCGCACCTCGATGCCTTCACGCGCGAGCGCCTCGCGTACCTCGGCCGCGATCGCGGGCGCGCCGGGCGTATCGCCGTGCAGGCACAGGGTGTCCACCTCGAGACGCAGGAAGCTGCCGTCGAACGCGCGGACGCCGCCGTCCCGCGCGAGCGACACCGCCTGCGCCGCGGCCACGCGCGGATCGGTATGCAGCGCGCCGGGAAGACGGCGCGACCGCAGCGTACCGTCCGCCTCGTACGCGCGGTCCACGAAGCCCTCGCGCGCCACGCGCAGATCCATCGCGAGCGCGCGCTCGAGCATGGCGGAGCCGGGCGGCGCGAACACGATCAGCGACGCGCCGCGTCCGTCGTCGTAGATGCCGCGCGCGATCGTCGCGGCGATCGCGGGATCGCGCTCGGCCTGGTTGTACATCGCACCGTGCGCCTTGACGTGCGCGATCCTGGCGTGCGCCTGCGCGGCGACGTCCGCGAGCGCGCGGACCTGTTCGGACACGGACTCGATGAGCGCGAGCGCGTCCATTTCCAACGCGAGCCGGCCGAAGTTCGCGCGGTCCGGGTAGCCCGGATGCGCGCCGATGGCGACACCGTGCCGGAGCGCGAGCTCCACCGTCTCGCGCATGGAGCGCTCGTCACCCGCGTGTCCGCCGCAGGCGATGTTCGCCGACGTGACGAGCGGCATGATCTCCGCGTCATGACCCGCGCCCTCGCCGAGATCCGAGTTGAGGTCGATCGACCGTGTCACGGGCGCACTCTATCCGGACAGAGGGACGAGTAGCGCGCGGTGAGCGACGGTGAGCGACGGGCTCGCCTCGAGCGAGCATCTGCGCCCAGCCGGCCCGTGCGCGTCGCGCGTCGTGATCGGCGGGCCGGCGTGCGGCTCGGCTGCGCCTTCGCCGGCTGCTGGCGTGTGGCCTTCGGCCACGCCGCAGTTAGCCAGCCGCGAGCGAGAGGCGAGCCCGGCGCTCCCGGGCGCCCACCGCGCGCGCACGGCGCGAGCCGGAATCGGCAAGCGCGCAGAAGGGGCCCGCGAGATCGACTCCCGGGCCCCTTCGACTCTCGTGGGAATCCGCGATCAGACGAACAGCGGCGCGAGCACCAGCGTGATCGTCGCGAGCAGCTTGATGAGGACGTGCAGGCTCGGGCCGGCCGTGTCCTTGAAGGGATCGCCGACGGTGTCGCCGACCACCGCCGCGGCGTGCGCCGGGGTTCCCTTGCCGATGACCTTGCCGTTCTCGTCCTTGAGCTCGCCCGATTCGATGTACTTCTTGGCGTTGTCCCACGCGCCGCCGCCGTTGTTGAGGACGGTCGCCAGGATCACGCCGGCCATGGTGCCGACCATGAGCAGCGCGGCCTCCGCTTCCGCCTTCAGCAGGATGCCGACGACGATCGGAGCGCCGACGGCGAGCAGACCGGGCGCGATCATGTTCCGTAGGGCGGACGCCGTCGTGATGTCGACGACGCGGCCGTAATCGGGATCTTCGGTGCCGGCCATGATGCCGGGGTGCTCGCGGAACTGCGTGCGGACCTCTTCGATGATCGCCGCGCCGGCACGCCCCACCGCGCGGATCGCGAGCGACGAGAAGAGGTACACGAGCATGGCGCCGAGGAAGCCGCCGAGGAACACGTTGACCTTCGCCAGGTCGACCGTGTCGAAGGGCTTACCGGTCAGCTGTGCGACCTTGTCGAGGTACGCGGAGAAGAGCAGGAACGCGGCGAGCGCCGCCGATCCGACGGCGTAGCCCTTGGTGAGCGCCTTCGTCGTGTTGCCGACGGCGTCGAGGCGGTCGGTGCGCTCGCGGGTCTCCGCCGACGCGCGCGCCATCGAGGCGACGCCGCCCGCGTTGTCCGTGATCGGCCCGAAGGTGTCCTCCGCGAGGATGAAGGCCGCGCTCATGAGCATGCCCATCGTCGCGACGGCGGTGCCGTAGATGCCGCCGTGCGGCAGGCCGGTCGCCTCACCCCACCGCTCGCCGAAGAAGTGCGAGAGGAAGAGAGCGATCGCGATGGTGATCGCGGACGCGGCGGTGGTCTCGAAGCCGACCGCGATGCCCGAGATGATCGTCGTCGCGGGGCCGGTCTTGGCGGCCTCAGCGATCTCCTTCACCGGGCGCCAGTTGCCGGCCGTGTAGTACTGCGTGATGTACACGAACGCGAGGCTCGTGAGGATGCCGACGACGCCGGCGTAGAAGAACCAGATGCCGGCGCCCTTCTCGTTGAGCATCTGGTTGGTGACGAGGAACATGCCGGCGATCGAGAGGGCGACGGTGATGTAGTAGCCCAGGTTCAGCGAGGACATCGGGCTCTTCGTGTCGCTTCCGCGGACGGTGAAGATGCCGATGACGCTCGCGATGAGTCCGAAGCCGCGGACGACGAGCGGGAAGAGGATCCACGCGACGTTCTGCGTGACCGCGTAGATCGCGACGCCGAGGATCATCGCGCCGATGTTCTCGGCCGCGGTGGACTCGAACAGGTCCGCGCCACGACCGGCGCAGTCACCGACGTTGTCACCGACCAGGTCGGCGATGACCGCCGCGTTGCGCGGGTCATCCTCGGGGATGCCGGCCTCGACCTTGCCGACGAGGTCGGCGCCGAGGTCGGCGGCCTTGGTGTAGATACCGCCGCCGAGCTGCGCGAAGAGGGCGACGAACGACGCGCCGAAGCCGAAGCCGACGATGGTGAACGGCGCCTGCTCGGGATGCGCGAAGCCCCCGTACGCGATGAACATCCCGAAGACCCCGATGAGCGACAGGCCGACGACGAGGATGCCGGAGACCGCGCCACCGCGGAGCGAGATCCGGAGGGCGTCCGCGACGCTGTGCTGCGCCGCGGCCGCGGTCCGCAGGTTGGACTTCACCGCGACGAACATGCCCACGATGCCCGACGCCATCGAGCACGCGGCGCCGACGATGAACGCGATCGACGTCTTCACGGCGAGCTCCGACGCCGAGACGCCGGGGGCGGACTCGAAGAAGTAGATGACGAGGCCGATGACGACCATGCCGCCGAGCGCCAGGAGCGCGATCGTGCGGTACTGCCGCTTGATGAACGCGACGGCAGCCGTGTAGATCGCCCCGGCGACCTTCTGCATCTCGGGCGTGCCCGTGTCGGAGCGGAGCACGTCCCAGGCGAAGTAGGCGGCGACGAGGACAGCGATGAGGCCGGAGATGGGTACGACCCAAAGCAGGGGTGACGCGTCCAAGGGGCCCTCCACCACGATCGGATGACGAAATGGACAAGAAGCAAGCGCCCGCCCCGACGGAGGGGGCCGCAGCGCTCTCGTGCGAGTCTAGGCGACCGTCCGCGATGCGGCAAACCGGGTATCGTTCGATACGTGCCGCCACAGAAGGCATCGAAGAGCCAGCCGAAGGCCGACGCGTCCGAGAAGGCCAAGAGCAAGGACCGCGATTGGCTGACGACCGCGGAGCTCGCCGCGCGCATCGGATGGCGCGAGCACGCGCTGCGCGACGCGCTGCGCGGCAAGGAGCTTCCGGGCGTCCGCCGCACCGCGTTCGGCTACCACATCGAATCGAGCGCGGTCGACGAGATCACGTCGACCCTCGGCGCGCCGCCGGCCAAGCCCAACGCATCGCGTCGCTAAGACGAGGCGAGTCCGCCCGTAGGGCGGGCCGAAGCGAACGCGAAGAGTCAGGGGTGCTTGCGCAGCCGCGCGGGCAGGATCTGTAGCTCCTCGCGATACTTCGCGACCGTACGCCGCGCGAGGATGATGCCGTTGTCGGACCGCAGCTTCTCGGCGATCTCCTGATCGGAGTAGGGCCGCGACCGGTCCTCGTTCTCGATGATCCGCTTGATCACGTCCTTCACCCCGAGCGACGCGGTGAAGAAGACCGCGAACGGGACGACCTGGCCGCTCGGGATGAGCACGAACTTTCCGGCGGTCGCGCGGCTCACCGTCGACTCATGCATCCCGATGCGCTCACCCACCTCCGCGCGCGTGAGCGGGCGCAGCGACTGGATGCCGTTCTCGAGGAACTCGCGCTGACACTCGACGATCACCTCGGTGATCCGCGCGATGGTCTGGCGGCGCTGATTGATGTTGTCGATGAAGAACTTCGCGCGGGTCACGTAGTCGCGGATGTGCCGGCGGTCGTGGTCGCTCATCGGCACGGACTCGCCGCCATCCCGACGAGCCGCCTGCGCCTGCGCGACGAGCTGCCGGTAGACGGGGTTCACTCGCAGCGAGAAGCGGCGTGACTCGATCACCTCGACGTGGAACTCGCCGTTCTCGTCCTTCAGGATCATCACGTCCGGGCGAAGCCCGACCTCACGACCACCGACCGACGTGCCGCCGGGTCCGGCGGTGAAGGCGTGCGCCGGGAACGGATTGAGCACCTCCTTGATGTAGTCCGACGCCGTCTGGACCTCTTCGCGCGTGATGCGCAGGGCCTGCGCGATGTCGCCGTACTTGTGTTCGCCGAGCGCGCGCAGCTGCTGGGCGACGAGCTGTTTCGTGTGCGGGGGGACCCTCTCGCCGATCTCTTCGAGGTGCTCGATCTGCGCGAGCAGGCATTCACGTGTGTCGCGCGCGCCGATGCCCCAGGGCTCGATCGAAAGGATGGCGCGATGGACGCGCTCGACGTCCTCCAGCGAGGACTTCGTCGACTTCGCCGCGTCTTCGAGCGTGATGCCGTCGAGCCGGCCGTTATCGTCGATGTTGCCGATCAGGTATTCGGCGACATGGTGCAGGCGGGCGGGCAGCATGACCCGCACGTTCCACGAGAGGTATTCGGCGAGCGTCTGCTCGGCCTCGGCGCGGACGATCGGATCGAGCTCCTCGTCGTCGTCGCGCCGCATCAGGCTCGTGCCTTCGAGCGGCTCGGCCTCCACGTCCTCGTCGCGCGGCGCCTTGCTCGCGAGACCGAAGCAGTTGAGGCAGATGCGACCCTGGAGCGGCTCGCCGCAGAGCGGGCAGACCGTCGTCTCTTCGAGGTCGAGCGCCGGATTCTCTGAGAGCTCCTGGCTGATGACGTCCTGCAGCTCCATCGAAGAGAGCTGGAGGATGTAGTTCGCGGCGATCTGCTTCGGCGTGACCTTTAACTGCTGCTGGGGAAGAAGTCGCAGGTCCACGATCGGCTACCTTACCCCAATGCGCATACGCGGCGAGCTGATCTTCGTGCTCGTCGGCATCGTGCTCGCGCTCATCGCCATCGCATCGGTCCTCTCGGGTCGTCTCGCGCGATGGCGTACGCCACTCGCGGCGGCGGGATGCCTCATGGCAGGAGTCACACCACTCCTCTTGTATCCGTTCGTCGACTCCGCGCGAGCGCGCGGAGTGGCCCTCTGGGAGTGGTCGGCGGTCGGCGGACCGACCATCCAAGCTTCGTATCGCTTGGATGGACTTGCGGCGATCGGCCTCGCCATCGGTGTCCTGTACGGTGGCGCGGCACTCGTCGCCACGACGCGCGTGCCCTCGCGCTCCGCGTTGTTGCGCCCCGCGCTCCTCTTCAACGCCTTCATCCTGGTGACGCTCGTCGTCACGGACGACCTGATCGCCGGCGTCGTCGTCCTCGGCGCTCTCGCGGCGGCCACGACGTTCATCGCGCTGCTGGTCTCACCGCCGTCGGCCGTGGCGCGCATCACCGCCTACCTCGCCGCGGGCGTCCAAGCGTTCATCGTCTCCGGGCTGCTCGTGACACGCTTCGGCGCGGCGTCCTTCCGCTTCGACGCGATCGGGCCCACGTCCATCAGCCCAGGCGTCCTGTTGGCCGCCGCCGTCGGCGGCGCGCTCTTCGCCGGCCTCTATCCCTTCGTCCCGTGGGGCTATCGGCAGGACGAGAGCGGCGAGCGCGAGAGCCTGCGCGGACTGCTGACCATGCCGGCGGGCGTCGGCGCGACGATCGTGCTCATGCGCCTCGCCGGGGTCACGCGCATCGACCTCTCCGAGCTCACCCTGCCCGGCTCGGTCCCCGGCTGGGCGATCGCGCTCGTCGCGATCGCGACGCTCGTCGCCCTGCGGCGCGCGCGCCGCGACGCGCGCGGGCGCCGCGGCGCCGGGGTCGCCGTGCTCACGCTCGCCGTGCTCCTTCTCTATCCGCTCCTCCATTGGAGCCACGTCGTGCTGCTGGCGTGCCTCCTCACCGTCGCGTACGCCGCCGCGGTGTCGCTCGCGCTGCCGGAGCAGTGGCTCGTCACGCGGTACGACGTGACGCTCGCCGCCGCGTGGATCGGCATCGCGGGCGGCACGCCGGTCGCGGCCGCGGGAGCGCTCGTCGTGCTGATGGGGGGCGCGCTCGCCGCGCTCGCCGAGGCCTTCTGGATGCCGCCGCATCGCGCGTACATCGCGATGCTCGCGAGCACGACGACGATCGTGTCGGGCGCGCTCGCCGTGTTCCTGGGCACGCTCGGCACGCCCGATCCCGTCGCGCTCGCGCTGGGCGCGGTCGCGATCCTCGCCGTGATCGCGCTGGAGCTCGTGCACGTGGGTCGGCGCCTGGACGTCGCCGCGGCGCCGAGGGACCTCGAGATCACCGCGACCGTCTTCGCGTTCCTCGCCACCGTGCTCGTCACGAGCCTCGCCGCGAGCCCGATGCTCGACGCGCTCGCGCGGGCGTTCGGACGTCCGCTCGAGAGCGATCTCGCCACGACGGCGTTCGCCACCGCGGTGCTCGCCGCGACGTCGGCCCTCCTCGCGATCATCGCGGGCGCGATGCGCCCGCTGCTGCCGGACCTCGCGCCGGTGGGGACGCGGCTCGGCCGCGTCGTTTCGTTCGCCGATCCGGTGCCCATCGCCGCCGGGGGCTTCCGCGCGCTGGAGCGCTCCGCGACCTTCGTGTCCACCGCGTTCTCGCTGTTCGAGCAGCGCGCCGGCGTGTGGCTCGCGATCGTGCTCATCGGCGGCGTGCTCGTGTGGGCGGTGCGCTAGTGCTGATGCTGCTGCTCGTCGCGGTCGCCACGCTCGCCGCGAACGGCGCGCGGCAGCTCCGCTACATGGCGCTCGCGTTCCTCGGCGTCGCGCTCGCCGCGCACCTCCTCACGGGCCCGTCGGTGTCGCTCTCGCAGATCTCCGTGAGCGCCGCGGCCGCCCTCGTGTCGGCCGCCGTCCTCTATGTCGCCGCGCGCGACCGCCGCTACGGCGAAGATCCCGGCTGGCGGCTCTGGCTCGCAACCGTCGTCGCCGCGTCCGTCGCCGCGGCGGCGTTCGCGTTCCTGCGCACGACCGCGAACGAAGAGGTGCGCATCACGATCATCGGAGAGGATCCGAGCGGCGTGACGCAGGAGGCCGGGGCATTCTGGCTGCTGGCGTCGGGCGTGGCGATCCTGCTGACCGCGCGCGGTGCCGTCCGCGGATCGCTCGGCGCGCTCCTCATGCTCACCGGGACGCAGCTGCTCGTGCAGCTCGTGCCCGGGCCACAGCTCGCCTTCACGCTGCTGCTGTCGTGGCTCCAGGTCGTCGTGGCGCTCTGCGGGGCCTTCCTCATCCTGAACGAGCGCGCGGTGCGCGAGGCGTGATCGTCCCCATCGCGCTCCTCGGTGGCGGCGCCCTCGTCGCGTTCGCGGTCCGCAAGCAGGTCCACCTCGCCGGCCCGCTCAGCGCAGCGGCGCTCGCCGCGGCGATCTGGTGGACGATCTCGTCACCGCAGGAGAAGAGCGAGGTCCTCGGTCTGCAGCTCCGCCTCTCGCCGCTCGCGCAGCTCGGCGGGGCGATGCTGCTCTCCTCGCTCTTCATCCTGGTGCTCGCGGTCTGGCTCGACGAACCGGCGTACAACTTCTTTCCCACCGCTCTCGCCGCGGGCGCGGCGGTCACCGCCGTCCTGACGCTGACATCACCGATCGCGATCTACGCGGTCCTGCTGCTCGCGCTCCTCGTGCCGGTCGGCTCCTTCACCTTCCAGGTCACGCGCAACCGCAGCGTCGAGGCGGCGTACCGGCACTTCTCCTTCGTCGCACTGGGTGGATCGCTGGGCATCGCCGCGCTCGCGCTCGCGGGCAGCCTTCCGCGCGACCAACCCGCCGGGACGTTCGTCGTGCTCATCGTCATCGTCGTCGTGGCCTTCGCACTGAAGCTCGCGGCGATCCCGTTCCACACGCACGCCGCGCTGCTCGCGACGGAAGTGCCCGCGCCGGCGCTCGCGCTCTACTTCGGCGTCCTCGTGCCGACGACCTTCATCGCGTTCGCCGAGATCCTCACGCTCTCGGGCCTGCTACCGGCGATCGTGCAGATCTCGAAGGTGCAGGACCTCCTTCTCGGCCTGGGGACCGTGTCCGCGCTGGGCGGCGCGTTCCTCGCGACGGGATCGACCGAGCTCCGGCGCGTGGCCGCCTATTCCGTGATCGCGAACCTCGGTCAGGCGCTCGTGGGCATCGCGACGCTCTCCGGCCCGGGGATCGTCGGCGCCGTCGCGATCGCGCTCGTCACCGGCGCGGGCGCCACGCAGCAGCTCCTCGCGGCCGGCGCGATCGAGCGCCGCGCGGGCGCGGACCGTCCGAGCGCCGCGGTCGCGCCGCTCGCCTCGCTCGCGTTCGTCATCGGCGGATTGGCGATGATCGGCGCGCCGCCCCTCGTGGCGTTCCCAGGACACTTCTTCGTCGAGCTGATCGCGTTCTCGTATTCGGGATCGCTCGGCACGGCCCTCGTCGCGTCGACGCTCTTCGTGCTCATCGCCCAGCTCCGCGCCGCGATCTCGATCTTCCGCGTCGCGCCCGAGCGCTGGCGCGTCGAGCGGCGCCCGATCGCGGGTATCTCCGGAGTGCTCGTGTTCCTCGCCCTTCTCATCGGCGGGGTGCAGCCCGATGGGTTCCTTCGCCCGATCGCGGCCTTCGCCGACGAGTTCATCCGCGCGCTGCGACCGTTCTAGCCGTCGATCTCCCAGCCCTGCTCGGCGAGCGCGGTGCGCTCTCTTTCGAGATCGCGCCAGCGGCAGATCAGCTTCCACTCGCTCGACGGCTCCGGCGTTCCTTCGTTGACGCGCTGCACCACGCGGCCGTCGGGCAGCCACTCGCGCTCCATGAGGTAGCGCTGGCCGGGACCGACGCCCCGCAGCTGATGCGCGCGGAGCACGGCGCGCGAGATCACGACGGGGCCTTGTCCTCGGTCATCCACTTCTCGACATCGCGCGTGTAGCCGACGACGCCGTCGGGGAACCACAGCTTGATCTCGCCCTCGGCGGTCTCCGGCGCGTCGCTCGCGTGGACGAGGTTCCGCAGTCCGACGAGCGCGTAATCGCCGCGGATCGTGCCCGGCGCCGCCTCGTGCGGACGGGTGGCGCCGACCATCGCGCGGACGACCGCGATCGCGTTCGGCCCCTCGAGCACGAACGCGATGACCGGCGACGCGCTGATCATCTTCACGAGGTCCTCGTAGAAGAACTTGCCCTTGTGGATCTCGTAGTGCTTCTCGGCGAGCGCTCGCTCCACCGTCACGAGGCGCAGCGCCGCGATGCGCAGGCCACGCCGCTCGAAGCGCGCGAGGATCTCTCCGGCGATGCCACGCTGCACCGCGTCGGGCTTGAGGATGACGAGCGTGCGCTGGACGTTCGACTCTGGACTCACGATGCGATCTCCATATCCACCACCTCCGCGCCGGGGACGTTCACCTTGGCGATCGAGGCGCGGGGCCCGACCGCCGCGATATACGCGAGCTCCGGTCGCAGGTACGTCCTCGCGGCGCGCTGGACGTCCTGCGTGCTGATCGAGTCGATGATGGCGCAGACCTCGTCGACACCGCGGACGCGGTCGAGGAACAGCTCCTGGCCGGCCAGCCAGTTCGACACGCCGCGGCTGTCCTCGAGCCGCAGCTCGAGCCGTCCCTTGTTGAAGTCGCGCACGCGCTCGATCTCGGCCTCGGGGACGACCTCCTCGCGAAGGCGCGCGACCTCGGCGAGGGCCGCGTCGATGACCTCGCCGATGCGGTCCGGCGTCACGCCGGCGTACACGACGAGCTGCCCGGCATCGACGAAGTTCGCGCTGTACGAATGGACGTCGTACGCCAGTGCACGCTTCTCGCGCAGCTCGAGGAAGAGCCGGCTCGACATCCCCTCTCCGAGGATCGCGTTCAGCATGTCGAGGGAGTATTTGTCGGGATGCTCCTGCGGGACGCCGCGCCAGCCGATGCACACGTGGGCCTGCTCCGTCCGCCGGCCGAGCAGCTTCACGCGCACCTGTCCCGGCTTCGGCGCGGGGCTCAGCGTTGGGGGCGTGCGGGGCGCGATGTCGGCGAAGAGGCCCGCCACCGCGTCGAAGACCTCGTTCGCGTCCACGTTCCCGGCGACCGCGACCACGATGCGCGACGGGACGTAGCCGCGGGCCATGAAGTCGCGGAGGCGGTCGGCGTCGAGAGCGTTGATCACGGGTTCGCGGCCGGCGATCTCCCATCCGAGGGGATGCCGCGGGTACAGCAGCTCGTCGATGAGCGTGTGCACGCGGTCCTGCGGCTGGTCGCGATACATCCGCAGCTCCTCGATCACCACGCGCTTCTCGCTGTCGATGTCGGCCGGGCGCAGCATCGGCGCGCGGATGAGGTCCGCGATGACGTCGAGCGCGACGCGCCAGTGCCGCGCGGGGAGCCGCGACCAGAAGACCGTGACCTCCTTGTCGGTGGCCGCGTTCACCGCGCCGCCGCGGCTCTCGATGTCCTGGCTGATCTCGGCGGCGGTCGGGCGCTTGGCCGTTCCTTTGAACACGATGTGCTCGAGGAAATGACCGGTCCCCGCGTTCGTCCGGTCCTCCATGCGCGAGCCCGCGCCGACGAAGACCGAGATCGACGCCGATCGGGCCTCGGGCATCTCGGCGACGAGCACGCGCACGCCGTTCGCAAGAAGGCGCTTCGTATGATCCAAGGCGACGGAGGCTAGCAGAGGCGGCGCCGGACGCGCCGCGCGGACCGCGGTCAGCGGCAGAACACCATCGTCATGTAGAGCGCATCCGGTCCTTCGACCGCGCCGATCCCGACACGCCGGAACGCGGGATCCATGATGTTCGTGCGGTGATTGATCGGGGCCCACGGCTCCGACATGAACTCGCCGTGCAGGCGATCGACGTTGCCCTCCCACACCTTGCCGGTGTTCTCGCCGTACCACCCCGAACCGCACGCGGCCCCATCGCGCGACGCCGCCGTGCCATCGGGGCCGTCGTGATACACATACCCGACCCGCGATTCGACCCGGCTGTGCGCGCGCGCGGCCGTGGACACGCCGGCGTCCAGCGTGAGCGCGACGAGTCCGCCCTGGGCGCGCGACGCGTTCATCAGCGCGAGCATGCGCAGCTCCGCGTCGCGCACGGACGTCGTGACGGGAGGCGCGGCGCTCGCCGGCGGCGCGGTCGGTCGCGCCGTGGGACGCGGCGCCGGCGCGGGCGTGGGCGCGGGTGTCGGGTCGGGCGCCACCTCGGCGACGTCCGCCGCCGGCATGTCCGCGACGTCCGCGACGGCGGGCGACGCCGTCACGACCGGTGCCGCGGCGAGCTCGGGCGGCGCGCCGTCGCGCACACGTGCGCCGCCGCGCGCGGCGGGCGACACGCGCTCGGACGCGACCGCGGTCTCGGCCCCGTCTCGCACGACCGGGCGCGGCGTCACCACGATGGAGGCGCCGACGAGGGACGCGAGCATCGCGACGAGCGCCGGCCCCGCGAGCGCCGACGCGAGGCGCTCCGCGATCTTCCGCGCGACCGTCACGCCTCCGCCGCGGCAAGTGCGGCGTACGTGATGAGAAGGGCGGCGCCGGCACGGCGCGCCGCGACGAGGCCCTCCCGCTCCATCGCCGCGCCGTCGGGCGTCGCGTCGAGATCGAAGAAGAGCGCGTGCTCGTCCGCCGTGAAGAACGAGAGCGCGGGGCGGTCCGCGCTCGCGGCGACGAGCGAGACGAGGTCGAGCGTGGCGAGACCGGGCTTCACGATGACCGCGTCCGCGCCGGCCGCGACGTCACGCGTGGCCCGCGCGCGCGCGCCATCGGCGTCGTCCGGAGCGATGAGCGGGACGGCGCGCTCGGACACGGGCATCGCCTCGACCGCGCGCCGCTGCGAGCCGTACATGCGGCTCTCGAGCTTGAGCATCGCGCCGATCGGGACGTCGACGTGGCGCGTGCCGTCGAGCGCCGACCGTATCGCGCGGATGCTTCCCTCGAGCATCCCCGACGGGATCAAGAGGTCCGCGCCCGCGTCGGCGTGGACGAGAGCGATCTCCGCGAGGCGCGCGAGCGTACCGTCGACATCGGCGGCTCCCTCGTCGAACAGCACGCATTGACCGTGCGGCGTGTACGCGCAGACGCAGACGTCGGTCGCGACGGCGAGATCGGGCGCGGCGTCCTTCACGGCGTGGATCGCCCGCGTCACGACGTGATCGCGCTCGCTCGCGATCATCGCGTGCTCGTCCTTGCGGTCCGATGCGCCGAAGATCAGCAGCCCCGCGATTCCGGCCGACGACGCGCGCCGGGCGTCGCGCACGAGCTCGGTGATGGAGAGCCGCTCCAGCCACGGCGCATCCGGCACTCGCTCCCGGTCCTCGACCCTGGCGGACACGATCACCGGCTGGACCATCCGGCCGGCCGGGCCGGGCGCGTCCAGGGCGCGCGACCACAGGGGATGGTCGGTGAGTCGACCGCGGACCAGCGTGGCCTGGCGCATGGCTACGGCGATGGTACGCATCGGGGCTCCCAACGGGTGCCGGGGGTCGGTACTCTCTTGGGTGGATGGGGGTCCGGGCGCCACTTCTGACCTTCAGCCTGGCCGCGGGCATCCTGCTCGCGGGGACCGGCTTCGGCCTGCGCGCGCGGTCCCCCGCGGCGATCGGCCCGGTCGCACACCAGGCCGCCCTGGTGGACGCCCACGCGGCCGCGGTCCCCGCATCCGCCGTCGAGGTCGCGGTCGCGGCGCCCGCGCCCGCGCTGCCCGCGCCCAAGGAAGCGCCCGCGAGCGCGGTGCTCCCGGAGATGAAGCACGTCTGGCAGTCGTTGAACAATTGCGGTCCGGCCGCGGTGGTCATGGCGCTCTCGACCTTCGGCGTGGACACGGATCAGGAGGTCGCGCGCCTCGCGCTGCGCGGTCCCGATGTCCGTCGCGGGATGGGACCGCAGGGCGTCGATCCGTGGGTCAAGGACAATTTCGGCCTGCGCTCGATGTGGCGCAACGACGGCACCAACGACCTCATGCGGCGCCTCGTCGCGAACGGCTTCGCGCCGATGGTCACGCAGTGGATGCAGGACCCGACCGTCTCGCGCATCGCGCACTGGCGCACCGTCCGCGGCTACGACGACGCGCGGGGCGTCTTCTACGTGAACGACTCGATGCTCGGGAACATGGTCCCGCTGACGTACGACTGGTTCGCTCGTAACTGGCAGTCGTTCCAGTACCGCTACATGGTCATCTACCGCGCCGAGGACGAGCCGCTCCTGCGGGCCATCGTCGGCAAGGAGTGGTCCGAGATGGTCGTCCGCCAGTCGCTCTACGAGCGCGCGCGCGCCGAGGCGATCGCGCAGGGCACCACCTTCGCCTGGCTGGCGTACGGCGAGGCCGCCTACGCGAACGGCGTGTTCGACGAGGCCGTGGCCGCGTTCGAGAAGGGCTTCTCCTCCGGATCGGCCGCGGGCGTGTTCGGCGTGCGCAGCTCGTACCCGCAGGCGCTGCGCGCGCTCGGGCGGAAGGCCGAGGCGGACAAGATCGCGCAGACGATCAACGGGATCACGCCGGTGCCGTCGACCGTCGCGCCCGCTCCCGACTCGTACGCGCTCTTCCTCGCGCTGCGGCGCGCGACGCCGTTCGAGAAGCTCCCGACCGACTAGCGCGGGCGCCTTCCCGCACGCGGCGGGCTAGCGGCGGTCCGCGAGCTCCTTCGCCCGGGCGAGCCGCTCGGCGGCGGCCGCGAGCACGTCGTGGGTCTTGCAGAAGGTGAAGCGGATGAGGTGCCGGCCGAGCTCCGGGCGCGAATAGAAGGACGAGCCCGGGACCCCGGCGACGCCGACGGTCGCGGCGAGCCAGCGCGCGAACGCGGTGTCGTCCTCGAACCCGAACGGCGTGATGTCGCAGAGCACGTAGTACGCGCCCTCGGGCGGACGCGGCGAGAAGCCCGCCGTCTCGAGCGAGGCGACCAGCAGATCGCGGCGCGCGCGGTACTCCTCTCCCAGCGAAGCGAAGTAGGGACGGCCGAGCGCGAGGCCCGCGGCGACGGCCTCCTGCAGCGGCGCCGGCGCGCCGACGGTCACGAAGTCGTGCACCTTGCGGATGCCCGCCGTGAGCGCGGGCGCGGCGACGATCCAGCCCACGCGCCATCCGGTGACCGAGAAGGTCTTGCTCGCACCAGAGATGGTCACGGTCCGCTCGGCCATACCGGGCAGCGTCGCGATCGGGATGTGCTCGCCCGCGTACCGGATGTGCTCGTAGATCTCGTCGGTGACCGCGATCGCGTCGTGCTCGATGCAGAGCGATGCGACTAGCTCGAGCTCGGCGCGCGTGAACACGCGGCCGGTGGGGTTGTTCGGCGTGTTGACGATGACCGCCTTCGTGCGCGGCCCGAACGCGGCGCGCAGCTCATCGGGATCGAACACGTTCCGCGGCGGACGCAGCGGCACGTACACCGGCTTCGCGCCACAGATGTCCGCGTCCGGTCCGTAGTTCTCGTAGAAGGGCTCGAGCACGACGACCTCGTCGCCGGGGTCCACGATCGCGAGGAGCGTGCTGATCATCGCCTCCGTCGCGCCGCAGGTGACCGTGAGCATCGACTCCGGATCGACCCGCATCCCGTAGAGATCGAGGTACGTGCGGGCGAGGGCGTCGCGCAGCGACTTCGCCCCCCAGGTGATCGCGTACTGATTGACGTCGGCGTCGATCGCGCGCTTGGCCGCCTCCTTGAGCGCCGCGGGCGCCGGGAAGTTCGGGAAGCCCTGCGCGAGGTTGATCGCGCCATGCACCGAGGCGAGGCGCGTCATCTCGCGGATGACGGACTCGGTGAAGCCCTCGGTGCGCGCGGCGAGCGCGCGCTTCGTCGCCTTCATCGCCGAGCCGTACGCCGCGCCGTCGCGTCGCGCGTCATCGCCCTGTCCGCGCCATCAGTAGCCGGCGTCCAGGTCGACGACGTTGAGGAGGGGTTCCCTCGCCTTGTACCTCCGCAGGTTCTCGCGGAAGAGCGCGAGGCTCCGCTCGCGGATGCGCGGCGACGAGTTCGACGAGTGCGGCGTGATGATCACGTTCGGCAGCGACCAGAGCGCATGTTCCTTCGGCAGCGGCTCGACCGTGAGCGCGTCGAGCGCCGCGCCGCCGAGACGCCCTCCGCGGAGCGCGTCCACCAGCGCGGCCTCGTCCACCAGCGCGCCGCGCGCGATATTCACGATCCAGGCCGTCGGCTTCATGCGGGCGATGACCTCGCGCGAGATCGCGCCGCGCGTGCGCGCGGTGAGCGGCGCGGCGAGCACCAGGTAGTCGGCCTCGGTGACGGCCTCGGCGAGGCGATCCGGCGACACCATGCGCGAGACGCCCGGCACGGCGCCCTCGCGGCGGCGGACGCCGACCACGCGCATCCCGACGCCGGCGGCGAGCCGTGCGACCTCTGCGCCGATGCTGCCGATGCCGAATACGACGACCGTCTGGTCGCGGACCTCCTCCTGCGGATGCGGTCGCCATTCGGCACGTCCCTGCTGGTCTCGGTACACGTGCAGCCGCTTCGCCGCCGCGAGGATCATCGCGATCACGTGCTCGGCGATGGGGATGTCGTACGGGCCGCTGTTGTTCGTGAGCACGATCTCCCGCCCGCGCAGCTCGGGCGCGCCCACGAGATCCTCGACGCCCGCGCCGAGCGAGTGGTACCAGCGGAGCTCCGGCGCGGCGCGCAGCAGTGTGCGGACGCGGGAACCCAGGTTCGTCCCCACGCCGACCTCCGCGCCCGTGGCGCGCGCGATGTCGGCATCGTCCTTCAGCACGATGACCTCATCGTCGGTCAGCAGCCGCGGCAACTCGTCCGCGATACCCTGGAAGCGGCCGATCACCGCGATCTTCGTCACTGGTACACCGCGGGCGCGCCGGCCCGGCACGAATCGGCGACCATCGTCCGCTGCAGCAGCGACATGTCCTCGGGCAGATCTTCGGGATCGACGAGCGCGACCTCGGAGGTCTCGTTCGAGATCGTCGCCTCACCCCCGGTGATCAGCGCGCGAAAGCAGCAGATGTAGAACTGGTACGACGCCGTGCTCCCGAAACGCTTGTTGTCGTACACGCCGACGAGCGAGTCGAGGGCGGCATGGAACCCGGTCTCCTCGCGCAGCTCGCGCAGCGCGTTCTCCGAGGGCGACGATCCCACCTCGGCGTAGCCGCCGGGAAGCGCCCAGCGTCCGTTGTCGGCGCGCTTGATCAGCGCGACGCGTCCGTCGCGGTCGAACGCCGCGACGCTGCATCCGACCTTCGGACTCGCGATGCCGAGGTCGGGGAGGTACGGACGCTCCGGCGTGAAGTCGGCGTCGATGGTGACGGCGGCGATGCCCTCGGCGATGGACATCGAGCGCGCGTAGCGGTCGCGGTCGTAGTCGTTCTCGGCGAACTCCAGACCGGTGCGCGCCATGGCCGCGAGCTCGTGGGCCCAGAAACGCAGCTGCTCCGAGGGACGCATGGGCCTCGCATACTACGGACCGCTCGTGTTCGCGCTCTCCGGGACCCTCTTGAACGCCGCGACCGTCCTCGCCGGCGGCATCCTCGGGACCTTCCTCGGAGACCGGCTGCCCGAGCGCATCCGCGAGAACGTCGTGCGCGGCGTGGGCCTGTTCACCCTGGCCATGGGCACGAAGTTCGCGCTCGAGACCGGCAATCTGCTCTACCTGCTCGGCAGCATCCTGGCGGGCGGGATCCTCGGGTCGCTCTGGAACATCGACGGACGCCTCGCCGCGCTCGGCGACGCGCTGCAGCGGCGCTTCCACCGGGATGGCCGCGAGGGCACCGTGAGCGAAGCGTTCGTGACCGCATCGATCGTCTTCTGCGTGGGGCCGCTCACGTTCCTCGGATCGATCCGGAACGGGCTCACCGGCGACGCCGGCCTGCTGACCATCAAGAGCGTGCTCGACGGCTTCACCGCGATCGCCCTCGCGGCGACGCTGGGCTGGGGCGTGCTGCTGACCATCGCCGTGATCCTCCTGTATCAGGGCGGCCTCGCGCTGGGCGCCGCGACGCTCGCCGGAGCGCTCTCCGAGGCGCAGCTCCTCGAGATGAACGCCGTCGGCGGCTTGCTCATCCTCGGCGTGGGCCTGAAACTTCTCGCGATACGCGACGTGAAGGTCGCGGACTTCCTTCCGGCCATCCTCGTCGCGCCGCTCCTCGTCGCCGCCGTCATGCGCATCAGGGAGGCATTCGGACTATGAGCCGCGTCATCGAGCTCCGGAGCGACACGTTCACCAAGCCGACACCCGCGATGCGGCGCGCCATGGCCGGCGCCGAGGTGGGCGACGACCAGTACGGCGAGGACCCCACGGTGAACCGGCTCGAGCGGCGCGCCGCGGAGGTCGTCGGCAAAGAGGCCGGCGTGTACGTGCCGAGCGGGATGATGGGCAACCTCTGCGGCGTGCTGTCGCAGACGCGGCGCGGCGACGAGGTGATCCTCGGCGACCTCGCGCACATCGCGCAGAACGAGATGGGCGCCTCGTTCGTGCTCGGGGGCATCGTGCCGCGACTCGTGCCGAACCGCGACGGCCTCCCCTCCCTCGACGACCTCGCTGCCGCGGTCCGCCCGCCGGGCATGTTCCCGCGCACCTCGCTCGTCTGCCTGGAGAACTCGCACAACAACTGCGGCGGCACGGTGATCACGCCGGAGCAGACGAAGGCCGTGGCCGACTTCGCCCACGCGCGCGGCATGCGCGTCCACCTCGACGGCGCGCGCATCTTCAACGCGGCCGCCGCGCTCGGCGTCGACGCGAAGGAGCTCGTGCGGGACGTGGACACCGTCCAGTTCTGCTTCTCGAAGGGCCTCGCGGCGCCGGTCGGCTCGATCCTCTGCGGCGACGCGGAGACCGTCGCGAAGGCGCGGCGGGTGCGCAAGCTGCTCGGCGGCGCGATGCGCCAGGCCGGCGTCATCGCGGCGGCCGCCCTCGTGGGGCTCGAGGAGATGCGGGCGCGCCTCGTCGACGATCACCGCAACGCGAAGCGCCTGGCCGAGGGCCTCGCGAAGATCCCCGGCCTGCGTCTCGACCCCCGCAAGGTCGTCACGAACATCGTGTCCTTCGAGGTGGACCCCGCCGCGATGGACGCCGGGGCGTTCCAGAAGACCTGCGCTGAACGCGGGCTGAGGATCTCACGCTATCTCGGCAACTCGCCGCGGCTGCGTGCCGTCACCCACGTGGACGTGAGCGCCGACGACGTCGACGCCGCGATCGAGATCGCGCGGACGGTGCTCGCGGGAGCGGCGGCGCCGGTCGCGGCCGCGCCCTGAGGGGTCCTCCCCCGAACGGGGTAGGACGACCTCGCTAGTCCTGTTGCGGCTGGCCGCGCGAGCGGCGACCAGTCATCCTTCCGGGTCAAGGGATGAGGAAGCTGTTCACCTCCGCTCGACTCGCGCGGGACGCGCATGGCCAGTCCATGGTCGAGACCGCGCTCATGCTGCCCATCCTCATCTTCCTGGTCCTCGCCGGCGGCGACATGGCGCGCGGCTACGCGATCCAGATCGCGATCCAGAACGGCGCGCGCGCCGGAGCCGAAGCGGCGGCGATCGACTACACGCCGACCGCGGCGGCGGCCGAGGCGCGCGCTCGCGACGAGATGAGCCGCACGCCGGGCATGGACAGCACCGCGCCGACCGTGACCGTCCTCTTCAAGCAGGCGGACGGCTCGACGGCGTGCGTGAGCCCGCCCACGCTCGCGAACCCGTGCTTCGCGACGGTCACGGTCTCGATGGTCTGGCACACGATCACCGCGTGGCCGCTGATCCCGAACACGTTCACGTTCAACCGGTCGACGACCGTCCGGATGATGAGCTACTGATGGGGACGCCGCGGCGTCTTCTTCGCTCCGACGAGTCGGGGCAGTCGCTGATCGAGTTCGCGCTGGTGCTGCCGCTGCTGCTGCTGATCATCACCGGCCTGTTCGACGTCGCGCGAGCGACCTGGCAGGAGAACACGCTCGCGTACGCCGCGCGCGAAGGCACCCGCTACGCGATCGTGCACGGCTCCGCGTCCCTCGACGGCACCATCGTCCATCCCGGCTACGATCAGCCGGTCGTCGACGCCGTGCGCAACGCCGCGGTCGGCGTCCCGAACGTGAGCGTGGTCGTCCAGTGGATCGACAGCGGGTGCTACGACCGCAACTGCCGCGTCCAGGTCGACTCGACCGCGCCGTTCGTGCCCATCCCGTCCCAATACCTCTTGGGCGGCGTCTTCCAGATCACCCTGCGCGGCGGCTCGCTGCTGGTGATCCAGCGGTGACGCGCGGACTTCGCCGGTTCTTCTTCGGACCCCGCAGCGAGGGGGGTCAAGCCATCGTCCTCATCGCGATCACCATGCTCGGCATGCTGATGATCGTCGGCGTCGCGATCGACGCGGGACAGCTGTATTCGGCGCGACGCGCCATGCAGGAGGCCGCCGATGCCGCCGCGTACGCCGGCAGCGTCACGCTCTACCTCGGCGGCACGCAGGCACAGGCGTTCAGCGCGGCGACCACGGACGCCACCACGAACGGGTTCAGCAACGGCGTGAACGGCACGACGGTCACCGTCCAGCAGCCGACCGCGTCGCCGTACAACACCCCGTCGTTCGTCGAGGTCATCATCAGCCAGAGCGTCCGCACCTCGCTCGTCCCGGCGGAGGCGGGGATCACGCAGGTCACCGTCCACGCGATCTCGGGCGCGGAGTCCCTGAACAACGCGTACGCCATCATGGCCCTCGACCGCAACGCGACGGCGGACGCATTCGAGGCCATGGGTGCGACGCTGAACATCACCGGCGGCGGCATCCTCGTGAACTCGACGGCCACGTCCGCCGCCGACAGCACGGGCAGCACCTGGAACATGAGTTGCCCATCGACCAATCCCTGCTACATCGACGTCGCCGGCACGACCAGCGGTACGTTTCCGCCCGCCGCACCGGGACCGCCTCGCTACTTCAACGGGGTGCGCATCGGTCAGCCCCAGGTGGCCGACCCCTTCGCGGGATACCCGAAGCCATCGACCCTAGGCCTCTCGACGAACCCGGCGGGATTCGGGCCCGGAAACAACACGCTCGGCCAGGGGATCTACACCAGCATCATCTCGGGCAAGAAGCTGTGCCACGGAACGTACATCCTCAAGGGCGGCGGGCTCGGTGGCGACATCGGCACGGACACGACCAGCACCGACCCGGCGACCGGACAGGTCTGCGATGGACGCGTCCTGATCTTCAACACCAACAGCACCTATCCTTCCGCGGGCGGGACCTGCACCGGTATGGACGTGACCGGCAACCACGACGTCACCGGATTGCTCCCACCCAGCTCCGGCACGTACCGGGGCCTGCTCTTCTACCAGGACCCCGCCTGCGCCGCGCAGATGCAGCTTGGCAGCAGCGCTTTCGACTTCACGGTCTCCGGGACCATCTACTTGCCCAACGCGGCGTTCAACATCAGCAGCGGCCACCCCAACATCAGCGGCGGCCAGATCGTCGCGAAGACGGTGAACCTGGGCGCGGCCACGGTGACCATCAACTTCACCGCGTCGAACAGCGCCCAGCCGGTCCTTCCACGCCTCGCGAAGTAAGCCCCCGCGCCGCGGCCAGGTACCTTCGTCCTAGGACCGCGAATGGGTCCTCCCGAGCTCCGTATCAGGGAGGTCGCTAAGGCCGTCGCGGCCGTGGTCCACGCGCGCGGTCCCCCTACACTCGCGACGCGGTGGGTCACCTTCCATTCAGGTCCCCTCAGCCTGCATTCATGACACGTGACGGCGGACAGTCGGTCGTGCTCGTCGCCCTCATGTTCACCATCCTCTTGGCCGGCGGCGCGATGGGGATCGACGTCGGTCGCTTCTACGCGGAGCGCCGCTTCGCGCAGAGCGCCGTGGACGCGGCCGCGCTGGCGTGCGCGCTGGCCTACACGCGCGGCGGCGACGCCGCGGCCGCGTGGAGCGCCGGCGACGACGTGCTCCAGCAGCGGAACCTGCAGCACAACCCCCTCGGGCTCACGATCACCTACGCCTCGCGCGGCGCCGAGACCTACGACAACAACATCGCGTCGCCGGTCAATCTCAACAGCGGCATCCTGCCGGTCACCGAGGGATGCCGCGTCGCCGTCACCACCGCCGTGCCGACCTACCTCATCAAGATCGTCAGCCCCGCACTGAACACGATCGCGATGACGACGCGGGCCTACGCGAAGGCGAAGGGCGGTCTCCTGCCCAGCGTGGTGAAGCGGTACCTCAACCCGGGAGACAGCGACGACAACCCGACCGACGACGGCGCGAACGAGTTCGTCGATACGACCGCTCAGGAGGGTCACGACTCCGCGTGCCACGCCGGCAGCGGCTACGCGCCCGCGTGCATCGCGGCGACGGCGGCGAACCCCGGCCGCGAGATCGTACTGTTCGGCGCGAGCCAGAAGGCCGACAACGACTCGTCCTTCCGTGGATATATCGCGCTCGACGTCCGCAACTTCGAGGACGCCAGCCCGCCGAACTCGTCGAACCTGCTGCACGACTCCTACAACGGCGTGGCTCCGAACGCCTCGGTGAACACGCTGAAGGACTACGAGGCGACGTGGATCGGCGAGGGTTACCCCGGCCCCGACATCTGCGTCGTGAGCAGCACGAACTTCGACAAGTGCGCGCAGATCGCCGTGATCAACGGGTCGTCCTCCGGCATCTTCGTCGACCGGTACAGCCAGTACTTCCGGGTCGGCGACATCGGACTCTTCCAGCTCTACGACGGCACCGTGAAGTCCGTTCCGGACTTCACGTTCGCGCCGCCGGCGCTCACCGTGCCGTCGGGCGGCGCGATCGCCGCGAAGACCGTCCCCTTCTCGATGTCGAGCCAGTTCGCGTCGACCGGGTCGCAGATCTGCACGGACGTCGTCGTCGATGACGGCACGCTGACGTACGGGCCCGGCGACACCACCGGCAAGAACCCGTTCACCGACGGCGCGATCTCGATGAACAACAGCAACGCGACCTGCGGCGGCACCGGCGTGGGGAACTTCAGCTCGAACCCGACGCCGGTGAACGTCACCAGCTACAACCAGACGTGGAGCGGCATGACGGCGACCGGCGCCCAGCAGGGCATCTACCAGGTGTTCCTCCGCGGCCGGGCGAGTGCGCCGTACGCCTCGCGCATCCACTCACTGCCGGTGAAGGTCGTGGTCGGTGGCCAATCGACCGAGTACGACATCAGCTCGTCGCAGTCCCAGCAGACGACCAGCCTGGTCGGGCTGCCGGCCACGATGAGCTGGAACATCGTGGTCGGGACCGGCAGCGGCAGCACGAAATGGCAGACCACCGGTGGCAGCGCCGACGGTCCCATCACCGTCAGTTGGGAGGGTTGCCCGCGCAGCGACGACCCGACGCCGACGGTCCTCGCCTGCTACATCGACACGGTCGGCAATACGTCGAAGACCGTCACCGCGGGCACGACCGTTGCGGTGACCGTGCAGACCGGCGGCGTCTCGGCACAGAAGAGCTACTACGGCTGGGTGCGCACGGTCGGGACCGATCACAGCGGCCACCCGGTGGTGAAGCTCTGGCAGGTCCGGCTCGACGTAGACCAGCAGGCGGGCGGCACGACCCAGTACGTGGACGTCATCGGCTACGCGGCCTACAAGATCACGAAGATGGACAGCAACGACGTGTACGGACGGGCGGTCACCGGCGCATACCTCGACCCGAACGACCCGGCGCTCGCGATCGCCAAGAAGATCGTCCTCGTCCCGTGGGAGACGCCGTAAGCCTTGGTCCGCAGGACGCTTTCCGATCGTCGCATCGCGTGGGTGAGGAACGATCGGTCGCGCCGGGTGAGGATTCGCGATGCCGCGGGCGGAGGCGCGACCGTGAAGCTCACCGGTCAGGCCTCCCGGATCCACCCGGCGCGGGCGCCCCGCGCCCGCGCCGGTGCGGTCGGGTCCATCCGCTCCGCGATCCTTATTTCACCTCGAAGACGAACCGCTGGCCGCGGTCGCGGTGGAGGAAGGACGTTCCGTCGGCGGCCTTGCCCACCATGTAGCAGGCCGCCACGTAGAGGCCGGGAGCGAGCTTCAGCGTCTTCGTGTCGCTCTTGCCCGGCGCGAGGTCCGCGAGGAGCTCGGTCCCCTTGATCTTCCCGTAGTCGAAGCCGTGGGCCATCCCCATGTCGATCTTCGTGGTCACGAGCACGGTCGTGTCGATCACCGGGCTGACGACGAAGTCGTGCTCGACCTTCATGTTGTTCGTGACCTTGAAGGCCACCTCGCCGGCGGTCACGACGAGCCGGTCCGGCACGAACAGCCAGGACGCCGCCTCGTCGCCCTTCATCTCCACGCTGAGCGTGGAGGCGGGGGTCGTGACGCTGGCCGCGGGGCCGCCCGGGCCGATGACCGCGAGCGTGAGGAACTGCCCCTTGTCGAAGTGCGTGAAGGTCTTCCCGGCTGGATCTTTGCTCCGGGCGTGGCAGGCGAGCTCGTAGAAGCCGGGCGCGAGGGTGCCGCTGAACGTGGCGCTCTTGCCGGCGTCGATGTCCTCCGCCATCCCCGCCATGCCCTTGAGGAGTGCCGCCTCGTCGGCTTTGCTGTCCTGGCGGTGGAGCGCGAGGAGCGTCGTGATGTCCTGGACGGGGTAGACCATGACCTCGTGCGTGAGCTTGCCCTTGTTCACGAAGTTGAAGGTCACCTTGCCGGCGGGCACCGCGAGCCGGTCGGCGGTCATGTAGAAGTGGCCGTCCGGCGCTTCGCCGGCCTCGATGTTCACGACGGCCGCGGCCGTCGTCGCGGTGGGCGCCGGCGTGGCCGGCGCGAGCGTGGCCTGCGCCACGGTGGGTGCGGCGGTCGCGGTGGGAGCGGGGGCGGCGGCCCCGCCGCACGCCGTGAGCAGCAGGCTCACGGCGGCGACGACGCCGAGGTAGCGCAGCCGCCCTCGCAGGGGTGCTGCTCGCTGGTCGATCGCGTGCATGTTCGTCCTCCCAGCCTTTTCTCTCGTTGCTACTTGCTTCCGGGCGCCGCGAGCGACCGCAGGTACGCCGCGATCGCGGCGACCTCGTCATCCGTGAGCGTCTCGGGTGAGTACTGCGGCATGCCGCTCGGTCCCTTGCGGACCTTCTTGAGCACCGTGTCGGCGTCGCTGCCGGCGATCGCGGGCCCGACGACGCCGCCGCGCGCCTCGAGCGCGTGGCAGGTGACGCAGCCCTTCGTCACGAAGAGCCGCGCCCCGTCCGACACCGCGTCGCCGGTGAGGCGGCCCGCCGGCGACACGCCCTCGTACGGCTCGCCCGGCCCGACCGTGATCTGCTGCGTGCGGTCGTAGCGTGCGTCGTAGCCGGCACTGAGGTTCGCGTGCGTGTACGGGCTGCGCGCGCCGATCATGAGGATGACGAGGGCGGCGAAGGTGACCAGGCCGAGTACGAGGAAGCTCACCGGGAGATAGAACGGGATCGGCGCGGTGACAGCGTCGAACGACGGACGGCGGACGCCGCTCCGCGTGCTCATCGGCGCACCCTCCGCCGGCCTCTCATGCCGGCTCGTCCTCGGAGCGCGCGATGCGCGTCACGAGGTACGCGACGAAGACGTAGAGCGACCAGATGGTCCCGAGCACGACCGCGATCGGCCAGCCGGAGAGCGACGGCCAGAGACCGCTGACGAAGCCGAGGATCCCGCCGGGGGCGACCAGCGCGATCGTCGCGGTCTGCGGCGGCTCGTTCAGGCCCGGGATGCGGACGCCGGCGTCCTGGACGTACAGCTGCGAGTCGCCGTCGACGGCGACATTCGCGGTCGCCTCGCTGGGCGCGTAGCGCTGGTCGCCCGCGAACCAGGCGCGCACCGTGAGCCCGCCCGCGGTCCGCAGGTCGAAGGTCACGTCGGCGATGCCGTTCGCGTCGGTGACGCCCTGCCCGAGGACGGCCTCGCCGGTCGACTGCAGGAACGCGAGCTGCGCGCCGAACGACACGACGGCCTTCGGGACCGGCCCGCCCGTCGCGTCCACGAGCCTCGCCTGCGCCCGGATCGGCTGCCCGAGCGCGACCCGCGCCGGCACGGCGGCGGTGAGCGACGTCGCCGCGCGGTCGTCCGCGCCCGCCTGCCCGCCGAGCACGAGGCCGCTGACGCTGCCGGCGAGCACGAGGAGCGACAGCACGCGCGCGACGCGGGGCGCGCGCAGCGGCGGCGCGAGCGGGGCGGGCGCCGGGGCGCCCGGCTCCGGCCCGCGGTGCTCGACGACCTCCCACACGGAGATCACCGGGAAGAGCTTCGCGAAGAGCGAGACGATGAGCGCGAAGAGCGCGAAGGCGGCACCGAGGATCGACCACTCGACCCAGGTCGGCGCGTAGCTCGCCGCGTCGTAGGGCATGAGCGGGACGCGCAGGCCCGCGACGACGATGAGGTAGCGCTCGACGTACATGCCGATGAGCGCGAGCACCGCGGCGGCGACGATCCCGCGGATCGTGCGCGTGCGCGGGTTCAGGATGAGCAGGCCCGGCAGCGCGATGCTGCCGAGCAGGTAGAACCAGAAGAGCGCGGCGAACGGCCCGGTCATGAGCTGCTCGAAGTGGAAGGCCATGCCCGCCTCGAGCTTGTAGCCGTGGACCGCGTACTCCTGCAGGTTGAAGTACGTCATGATCAGCGTGAAGGCTCCCAGGAGATACCCGAGCGCCTTGAACTGCGTGATGGTGATGAACTCCTCGAGGTGGAGCAGGCGGCGCAGCACCGCCATGAGCAGGATGATCGCGGCGATGCCCGAGTAGATCGCTCCCGCGACGAAGAACGGCCCGAAGACCGTGGTGTTGAAGGGGACGCGCAGCGTCATCGCGAAGATCCACGAGACGACGGTGTGCACGGAGACCGCGACCGGGATGATCACGATCATCATCACCGTCATCGCCCGCTCGAGCGCGCGCCGCTGCGCCGGAGTGCCGCGGTACCCGACGGCGCCGAGCGTGAAGAGCGTCCGGCGGAAGCGCGAGGCGGTCGGGCCGAGACGATCGCGCGCGAGCGCGAAGTCCGGGATGAGCGGCAGCAGCAGGTAGAGCGTCGATCCGGTGAGGTAGGTGCTGATCGCGAGGATGTCCCACATCAGCGGCGACTGCCAGCGCCCGTAGAAGACGAGGTTGAGGATGCGGTCCGGGCGGCCCATGTCGATGAACGGGAAGAGCGCTCCGACCATGAGCGCGACGACGGTGATGAGCTCGGCCATGCGCGTGATCGAGAGCTGCCAGCGCGCCTTCGTGGCACGGAGGATCGCCGAGAGCAGCGTGCCGGCGTGGCTGATGCCGATGAAGAAGACGAAGCTCGCGATGTAGACGCCCCACGAGATGCGGTCGCGCATCCCCGTGACGAGGAGACCGTTGGCGATCTGGGTCGAGTACGCGTAGAGCCCCCACGCGATGATCGCCAGGAGCGCGACGATCCAGAGCCGGTAGCGCCGGCCGGTCCCGGCCAGGGGCGCGAGGGCCAGTCGCTCGAGGCGCGCGCGCCACTCCGGCGGGACAGCGCGCTCGCCGGTCATCGCTTCCATGACGTCGCTCCGGCGAGGACCTTCTGCCACGGCCATTCGGTCGGCTTTCGCCCGGTGGTGGAGGCCAGGCGTCCGACGGCCTCACCGTGGCCCGGGATGTAGTGGACGCGCGGCTCGGTGCCGAGATCCTCCTTCAAGCGGTAGCCGGTGTTCTCCGCGAGGAAGCGCGAGAGCTTCACGACCTCGAGGCCGTTGGTCGCGACGTCCTCCTCGAGGTCGCCGTAGTAGATCGCGTTGTTCGGGCAGCCCTGCGCGCAGTACGGGAGACGTCCCGCGCGCGCCATGTCCGGGCAGAAGTCGCACTTCATCACCGTCCCGCGGATCGCGGGGTCCTGGTGCTCGGGCGAGTACTCCAGGAACAGCGTCTCGGGAGGCTGCGGCGGATTGCCCCAGTTGAAGAAGCGGCGATCGTAGGGACACGCCTCCATGCAGATGCGGCAGCCGATGCAGCGCTGCTGGTCGATGAGGACCGTTCCCTCGGGCGTCGCGAAGGTCGCGCCGACCGGGCAGACGTTCACGCACGGCGCGTTCTGGCACTGCTGGCACGGCGTGGGGATGAACTGCGTCCCCTTGGTGCCGAGGGGCGCCTCGTAGACCTGGATCCACTCCATCGGCTCGGGAGCGAAGTGGCCCTGGATGCACGCCTCGGTGCACTGGGGCGGCTTGCCGACCGACTGGCAGCCGTCGCAGCGACGAAGGTCGATGACCATCGCCCAGCGCCGGAGACGGCCGGAGGCGGTCGACCGCGCGTCCGGCGACGCGCCCCCGGCCGCGAGCGCGCGACCGACGAAGAGCTGCGCGATCGCCGCGCCGGCGGAACCGCCTGCGAAGAGCCGGAGCAATGCGCGGCGACCGAACCGCCCGCGTGCCTGGGCACGCGGCTGTCGTGCTGCCTCGCTCGTCATCGCGGACCTCCACCTCGACGGTCGTTAAGGCTGCGTCAAGGTCCGCGATGGACGGTGGGCCTTGATGGCACCTTAGAGAAAGAAGCGATCGGCACCATTTGCGGGGCCCATCCGTCCCTAACCGCGCGCGCGGTGCGGTGCTGAGAATGGGGCGTGACGTCGGCGATCCGTGGCGCGCGTGTCCTCGTGGTGGACGACGATGCCGACCTGCGCGACGGTCTGCGCCGAGCGCTGTCGGCGGAAGGCTACGCGATCGCGCTGGCGAGCGACGGGAGCGAGGCGCTCGCGCGGATCCGCGAGTCGCCGCCCGACATCGTCGTCCTTGACATCCTCCTCCCGGGCATCGACGGCCTCGAGGTGTGCCGGCGCATCCGTGACGCGGACGCGCGACTGCCGGTCCTCCTGCTCACGGCGAAGGACGGCGCGACAGACCAGATCGCGGGTCTCGACGCCGGCGCCGACGACTACCTGGTGAAGCCCTTCAGCATCGGCGTGCTCGCGGCGCGGCTGCGCGCGCTCTTGCGTCGCGAGCTGCCGGTGGGCGAGGTGCTCCGGTACCGCGATCTCGAGCTCGACACGGCCTCGCGGGCGGCCCGCCGCGGAGCGCGCGAGATCCACCTCACGTCCACCGAGTTCCGGTTGCTCGCGGAGCTCCTGCGCCATCCGGAGCGCGTTCTCGACAAGGAGTGGCTCACGCAGCGGGTCTGGGGGTACGACTTCACCGGGAACTACAACGTCGTCGAGGTCTACATCCGCTACCTGAGGGAGAAGCTCGAGCAGGGTGGCGAGTGCCGGCTCATCCACACGCTCCGCGGCGCGGGCTACGTCCTGCGCGCCTCGCCGCCGTGACGCTGAAGATCCGGCTCGCGCTCTGGTACGGGTCGTTCTTCGCCGTCGTGCTCGCGGCCGCCCTCTTTGCCACGTACACCGAACACTCCGCCGCGCACCTGGCGGACCACGATGCGGCGCTCCGCGATGCCTGGCGCAGCGCCGCCGACGTCGTCACCCGCACGCTCGATACCACAGGCCCGCAGGACACGCTCCTGCACGACGTGCTGGACACCTCGGATTCGGGCATCGCGCTCTTCCTGTTCGACGCCCACGGCGGTGTGCTGGCGAGCGCTGACCGGCCGCGACTCCAGGGACTCACGGAGGTCGCGGCGACCGCGCCCGACGGGTACAGCACGGCCGCGGCCGTCGACGGCCACCTCCGGCTGCTCGCAGGGCCGCTGAAGCGCGCAACCGGCACGCGACTCGTCGCCGTGACCTCGCTCGCCGCGCTGGACGCGTCGCTCGCGAGGCTGCGGGGATACCTGTTGCTGCTCGCCGTCATCGGCATCGCCGTCGCGGTGTCCGGTGGGCTCGCGCTCTCCGGGAGCGCGCTCCGGCCGATCGCCCTCGTGACGGAGACGGCACGGTCCATCGCCACCTCACAGGCGTTCTCGCGCCGTGTCGCGACTCCGCCCCGCGACGACGAGGTAGGGCGGCTCGCGCGCACGTTCAACGCGATGCTCGACTCCCTCGAGGCCGCCTACGCACGGCAGCAACGCTTCGTCGGAGACGCGTCGCACGAGCTGCGCACTCCGCTCGCGGCGATGCGGACGCACGTCGCGCTGCTCGCGCGCGGCGGAGAGGACGGTGACCGCCCCGAGCTGCTGCACCGGATCGAGCGCGAGGTCGAACGGCTCTGCGATCTCGTCGACGATCTTCTCACCCTGAGCCGCGCGGACGCCGCCGCTGAGCCGGTCATCGCGAAGGCCGTGCAGCTCGACGAGGTGCTCATGGAGGTGTTCGAAGGACTGCGGGCTCGCGAGGCGCCGCGCCTCGCCGTCGCCGCGCTCGACGTCGCTCCCGTCATGGGCGAGCGCGATCGCCTGGTCCAGCTCATCCTCATCCTGATCGACAACGCGCTCCGCTACACGCCGGCCGACGGTCACGTGACGGTGTCCCTGTCGGTCGGCGGGCACGCGGCCGAGCTGCGCGTGGAGGACGACGGTATCGGTATCGATCCAGCGGAGAGCGCGCGCCTCTTCGACCGCTTCTATCGCGGCGCCGCGGCGCGGAGGATGCACCCGTCCGGAAGCGGCCTTGGGCTTGCCATCGCGCGCTGGATCGTGCAGCGCCACGGCGGCACGATCACGATCGAGCCTCGCGAGCCGCGCGGGACGCGTGCGGTCGTGCGGCTCCCACTTGCCGTGGAGATGGCCGCGCCTGCCCCGGTCCCGTGAGCGGCGTCTGGGCGCCTCCGCGCGATCGATCCACTCCCGCGCCGACGGCGCGCCACCCGACCGCGTCGCGAAGCGGATCGGCCTCGTCGATAACGCCGTGCGCGGGAGGCGGACGGCACGGGGCCGAGTGGTCGGGCGCTCGCTCGAGGGTCATCCGCGCCCAGCGGGCCCGCGTACGGCTCGGCTTCGCCTTCGCCGGCCGCTTGGCGTGTGGCCTTCGGCCACGCCGCAGTAGCCAGCCGCGAGGAGAGGGAGTGGCCGACCACTCGCCAGCGCAGGGCAGCGCCGGGCGTCACGCGTCGAGGCCGATGTCGCGCGCGACCGGAGGCGGAGGGCACCCGGCGAGTGGTCGGGCGCTCCCTCGACGAGCATCTGCGCCCAGCGGGCCCCAGCGCATCGCGCGCCGTGATGAGAGGGCCCGCGTAGCCAGCCGCGAGGAGAGGGAGTGGCCGACCACTCGCCA